>MDSW01018616.1_pt1 | contig 30180 bp, 23 predicted proteins | sample 811171 | NCBI WGS metagenome assembly MDSW01 (sample SAMN05326641, study PRJNA326480) | marine metagenome | isolation source: seawater | place: Atlantic Ocean: North West | collected 2012 | reverse complement strand
TCACCCTTGAAGCGCCAGCCCGTTCGGCGCATGGGTATGTCTAGCATTCGCCGGGGACACGCCGCCCCACTCAATTCGGAGGACAAAATGACCGCGATCGGCAATTCCGCTCAGGCACGCGACATAGCCTACCACGTACACGGCTACACCAATCTCAAAGCTCACGAAGAAAAAGGCCCGCTCATCATCAACCGCGGCGCCGGAATTCGTGTCTTTGACGATAGCGGTAAGAGCTATATCGAGGGTTTGTCCGGTCTCTGGTGCGTGAGCCTTGGTTTCGGCGAGCAACGCCTGATCGACGCGGCGACAGAGGCGATGGGCCGCCTTGCCTATTATCACGGGTTCAATCACCGCTCCGCGGACGTGGTCATCGACTTGGCGGAGAAACTGGTATCGATCGCACCCGGCCGGCTTTCCAAGGTTTTGTTCGCAAATTCGGGGTCCGAAGCGACCGACCTCGCGGTCAAGCTGATCTGGTACTACCACAACGCCATCGGCAAACCCGAAAAGAAGAAGATCATCTCGCGGATCCGAGGTTACCATGGGGTTACGGTAGCATCCGCCAGCCTGACCGGCCTGCCCCATCTGCACGGCGACTTCGATCTCCCGATCGATCGCATCATGCACACGACGTCGCCGCATTATTACCGCGAAGGTAAGGATGGCGAGAGCGAGGAAGAATTTGCGACGCGCTGCGCAGAGGATCTGGAAAAACTGATCCTCGACGAGGGGCCGGACACGGTCGCCGCCATGTTCTGCGAGCCCGTGATGGGCGCCGGCGGCGTTATCATCCCCCCCAAGACGTACTACGAGAAAATTCAGAAAGTCCTGAAGAAGTACGACGTGCTGTTGGTCGCCGACGAAGTGATCAACGGGTTTGGCCGCACCGGCAATATGTGGGGCACGGAAACCTTCGGCCTGGATCCTGACTTCCTGTCCTGTGCAAAGCAGCTCTCTTCGGCTTATCTGCCCATTTCGGCCCTGATGATCTCGGATAAAGTCTATCAGGCCATGGTCAAGGAGAGCGAAAAGCTCGGCATTTTCGGTCATGGTTCGACGTATGGCGGGCACCCGGTATCTGCTGCGGTCGCACTTGAGACGCTCAAGATTTATGAAGAACGCGATGTCCTCGGCCATGTGCGTAGCGTCATGGGGCACTTTGGCGAACGGATGCATAAACTGGGTGAGCACCCGCTCGTCGGCAATGCAAGAGCCTGCGGTCTGATGGGCGCTCTCGAGCTTATGAAAGACAAAGATCAAAAGACGCCGTTCGAGGCTTCGGACAAAGTGGGCCCCGCCGCCGAGGCACGTTGCCTCGAAAACGGGCTGATCGTCCGCGCCATCGGCGATAACCTCGCGTTCTGTCCGCCGTTAATCACGACGGATGAGGAAATCGACGAGATTTTCGACATTGCGGAAAAATCGCTCGACGAGACCGAAGCCTGGGTTACCGAACAGGGCCTTCGGGATTCTTGATTATTTTCTAGTTGAGAATCGTTCTCATGGACAAATCGGTCAGGAAGGCTTATATATTCGTTATTGAACGGAGTGGCTGAATGTACGCCGATAACACCCTGACACCGAAAGAAGCGACGCGGCTTTGTGCTCTCGGCATGCTCGCCGATGGGCCGATGGCCTACGCCGAGCTTGCGGCCGGGGTCCGTCATTTCGTGACGCACGTTATGGGGCCTTCATTGGACGTCCTCGGTACGTCGATCGAGCTTCTGAAGCACGAAGGCCTTGTTACGGCACTTTCCGGCGAAAAGGACAAGGCCATCCTGCAGATTACGCCGGACGGTTTAGCGGAACTCCGGACGTTGCTGACGGCACGTATCAAGACCGCCGAAAACGACCTCAACAAGCTGGTGATCGCCCTTAAGTTCCGCTTCATGGATTTTCTGGATCCGGGCGAACGTCTTCTTCAGATCGACCTGCTGACAGATTCCGTCGAAAACGAACTGGCGCGCCTCGAAGACCTGCGTGCCCATCATAGCGACGACTCGGTTCACCTGGTCGAGTGGCTGGACCGGGAAATCGAGGACCTGGAACGCCGTATCGTCTGGCTAAAGGCCAAACGCGAACGCGTTTAGGCCGCGAGGATCTGCTGATCCGTGCAGCCCACGATCATTCGAAGCTTACGCATCGGTTCCTTGTAGCCGGCGACCGCGCAGTGCATCGACTGCCGATTGTCGAGGATCGCAAGCTGCCCTTTCTTCCATTTGTGCGTATAGAGAAACTCAGGCTTGAGCTCGTGCTCGAACAATTCGGTCAAAAGAGCATCGCTCTCATCTTCGGGCATCCCCTTGATGCACATCGTGAATCCCGGATTGACGTAAAGAATCTTTTTGCCTGATCGAGGATGGGTACGGACGACGGGATGCTCGACATCCGGCGTTTTCTTTTGCTGTTCTTCGTTCAGATTGGTCACCGCCTCACCGCCCCGGTAGCCATAGCGGTGAATACCCGTCAGTCCGGCAATCCGTTTCTTCATGGATTCCGACAACGCGTCATAGGCAAGTTGCGTGTTGGCGACCATGGTGTCACCACCATCGGCGGGCACGTGCGTCGCATAGAGCATGATCGCATCCGAAGGAGTCGCCAGATAGGATTGGTCGGAATGCCAGAATGCCCCGGCGGGCTTTTTCGTCGTGCGGCTTTCCTCGTTACCCATGTTGGCGGTGATGATCGACATCTCTGACGACATCGGGTGGTGGTATTGATCCAGGATGTGCGGCTGCAGCGGCCCAAAGCCCCGGCCAAGTGTCAGTAGCCATTCCGGATCTTCGTCCAACCCTTCGATGACGACGGCCGTATATTCGGCCAGGGCGTCCTTGATCTGTTCGATATCGTTCGCCGTCAACGGTTCGTCCGTCGAGACGCCAGTCAGCACGGCGCCGAAAGCTTCGTCTTTAAGCGGTACAAGTTCGATCATCGTTTTACTCCGCTGCCTGTTTAAGACTCTCGATCTGCGAGATATCGCGGACCGCACCACGGGATGCCGAGGTCGCCATCAAGCCATAGGCTTTGAGTGCCTGCGTCACTACGCGATTGCGATTAGGTTTCCAGGCTTCCGGACCTTTCGCAATCATGGCTTCCCGGCGGCGTTGTAGCTCCGCTTCGTCGACCAGGAGATTCACTTGCCGGGTCGGAATATCGAACTCGACGATATCCCCCTCCTCGATCAGGCCGATCGCGCCGCCCTCGGCCGCTTCCGGGCTGACATGCCCGACTGACAGGCCGGATGAGCCGCCTGAGAACCGCCCGTCCGTGATCAGCGCGCAATCCTTACCCAGGCCCATCGATTTGATATAGCTGGTCGGATAGAGCATTTCCTGCATACCCGGGCCACCCTTCGGGCCTTCGTAGACGACCACGACGACGTCACCTTTCTCGATCTCGCCGCCAAGGATTTTATTACAGGCTTCTTCCTGGCTGTGGCAGATCCGGGCCGGACCTTTGAACGTCAGGCATTCCTTCGGGACACCGGCTGTTTTCACGACGCACCCGTCCTCGGCGATATTGCCGTAAAGGATACCAAGACCGCCGTCCTTGGAATACGCGTGCTCTACGTCACGAATGCAGCCATTTTCGCGATCCTGATCCAGCGAGTTATAGCGCTTGGACTGGCTGAACGCTTCGATCGTTCGCACGTTCCCAGGGGCAGCCATGTAGAACTTACGGATGTCCTCGTCCTCGGTCGTCATGATATCGTATTTGGCGATAGCCTCCCCAACCGTCGGCGTATGCACAGTGGCACTATCGCGGTGGATCAGGCCGGCCCGGTCCAGCTCCGCCATGATGCCGAAGATCCCACCCGCACGGTGAAAATCTTCCATGTGCCAGAGGTTGGTGGAGGGCGAAAGTTTGGAAAGATGCGGCACCTTGCGCGACAAGCCGTCAATGTCGTGAATACCGAACCCGACTTCGCCTTCCTGGGCCATCGCCATCAGGTGCAGGATCGTATTGGTCGAGCCGCCCATGGCGATATCGACGGTCATCGCATTCTCAAAGCCACGACGGTTGGCAATGTTGCGCGGAAGCACACTCGCATCGTCCTGCTCATAATAGCGCTTGGTGATGTCCACAATGGTCCGGCCTGCTTTCAGGAACAGCTCGCGGCGGTCGGCGTGGGTCGCAAGCACACTACCGTTGCCCGGCAGTGCAAGGCCGATGGCTTCGGCCAGACAATTCATCGAGTTCGCGGTAAACATGCCTGAACACGACCCGCACGTCGGACAGGCCGAGCGCTCGTACTTCAGCGCATCTTCATCGGATGTTTCCGGCGCGGCGGCGTGGATCATCGCATCGATCAGGTCGGCTTTCTGTTCTTTACCATCGACGTCCATCTTGCCGGCCTCCATGGGGCCGCCCGACACGAACACTGCCGGGATATTAAGCCGCATCGCCGCCATCAGCATGCCAGGCGTGATCTTGTCGCAGTTGGAAATGCAGACCACGGCATCGGCGCAGTGCGCATTGCACATGTACTCAACCGCATCGGCGATGAGTTCGCGCGACGGCAGGGAATAAAGCATGCCGCCGTGCCCCATTGCGATCCCATCATCTACGGCGATAGTGTTGAATTCTTTGGCGACACCCCCGCGCGCTTCGATCTCGCGCGCGACAAGCTGGCCCAGGTCCTTAAGGTGGACATGTCCCGGCACGAACTGGGTGAAGGAGTTGGCGATGGCGATGATCGGCTTGCCAAAATCATCGTCGGTCATACCCGTGGCGCGCCAAAGGCCGCGCGCACCGGCCATGTTCTTGCCATGCGTGGTCGTGCGTGAACGATATTCGGGCATTTCATATCCTCCCAGGATACTTGTTTTCTTTAACTCGGAATTTAATCAACGGTCAGCATGCTTTCAATCAGCTTGCCGTCCTTGATCCGCGGCGCGGGTGGGCCATCGGTGTACATTTCACCCCAATCGCGCAGCGCCAGCAGCGCCGGCTTGAGTGCCAGACCCCGCTCGGTCAGGGAATAGATCGCTCTCGGGGGATGCTCGGAATAAAGCTCACGCTCAACGACACCGGCATCCATCAACGTCTTGATCCGCGCCGATATGGTGTTCGGCGCCACCCCCGAAAGCGAATTCTGCAGATCCTGAAACCGGCGCGGTCCGAAAAGAAAAAGATCGCGCAAAATCAGGATCGTCCACCGCTCGCCGATAATGTCGAGTGTGCGTGCAACGGGGCACTTGGGGTCCAGGGCCTTACTCATGACGTTCGTATATCATTTGATATTCATTTTGAATAGTCTCTATTATTATTATAGTTACAAAATTGGAGGTTGCCCCGATGCTCACCGTTACCCCGGTCTATCTCGCGATTGCGGTCGTGCTTTATTCGTTCATCGCGTTCACCGTGATTTCCAACAGACGGCGACGGCGCATTTCGCTTGGCGATGGGGGCAATCAGGACTTCGCGCGCATCGTTCGTAGCCATGGAAACTTTGCCGAATATGCACCGCTGACATTGCTCGCGATCGGCATCGCCGAACTGACGGGCGCGCCCGCGTTGATCCTGCATTTAAGCGGCATCCTCCTGATCGCCGGACGGGGATTGCACGCGTACTGCTTTCTTTTCACCCCCGTCGGATTGAAACTCCGTGTGAGCGGCATGATGTTGACGTTCTTCGCGCTTTGGACCGCCACCGGCGCCGCAGTTTTATACGCACTTACCTGACCGGGATTGCCACAACGCCTCAGAGATTGATAATCGGCTGCGGGAGATCAACCACGCACCCTGGGGAGAGCAACGTGTTCGGACGCGCCAAGGAAGAAACCAAACTCAACGTCGAATTCTGCCGGAGTCAGTTCCCATCGGCATGCTGGGACTGGGCGTTCTTCGAAAATGCCGGCGGCAGCTTCGTCCCGCTCAGCGTCATCAAGCGGCTCACGGACTACATGACCGAATGCCAGGTCCAGCCGGGCGGTCCCTTTCCGTCAGGTCAACTTGCGCAGAAGCGCATGGATGAGGGCCATCGAAGCATGGCCGAAATGATTGGTGCAGAGGCAGACGAGGTCGTGATCGGCCCATCGACGTCCATGAATATCGACGTACTTTCCAGATCGCTTCGTCCCTTATGGGCCGAAGGTGACGAGGTCATCGTCACCAACCTGAACCATGAAGCCAATTCGGGTCCATGGCGCCGTCTTGCCGACACCGGCATCCGCATCGTCGAATGGCCGGTCAATCCTGAGACCGCGCAGCTCGACATAGATCTGTTGGACCGCCTCCTTTCGGATAAGACGAGGCTCGTGGCCCTGCCCCACGTCTCAAACATCACCGGCGATATCAATGACGTGAAGGACATCACCAAACGCGCGCACGACGCTGGTGCGTTGGTGTGTGCAGACGGCGTCGCCTATGCGCCGCACCGGTTCGTCGACGTGAAGGATTGGGACGTCGATTTTTACGCATTCAGCCTCTACAAGACCTACGGGCCTCATATCGGGCTGCTCTATGGCAAGAAAGACCTGTTGGTGCAGGCAAAAAGCCGCCATCACTACTTCATTCCGGAAACAGCAACGTCATACAAAATGAACCCGGCCGGTCCCCAGCACGAGATCATCTCATCGCTCACCGGTATCACCGATTACATCCGCGCTGTCGCCGCTGAGCATCTGGACGATATGCCGAACGATCTGTTTGCGCGGACGCGTGCGGTATATGACCTGTTCTCGGCCCACGAAGCGGACTTGGCCAAAGTCTTTATCGATTGGGTTTCATCAAAGGAAGGCGTGCAGTTAATCGGTCGGCAAACGGCCGATGTGGACGAGAGAGCCCCCACGTTCTCATTCGTCGCCGAGAACAAATCCTCGGAAGAAATCGCCGAGGCCGCATCAAATCACAAGGTTGCCATCCGGCATGGGGATTTCTACGCCAAACGCCTGATTGAAGCGCTCGGCATTGACGGAGATGACGGCGTGGTTCGTTGTTCGATGGCGCACTACAACACGCTGGACGAAGCAAAACAGCTTGTCGACGCGTTGGACAGGGTCGTTTAGCGGCTCATATCGCGCCGGAGCGCTTCCGTATCTTCTTGAGAAGATCGTCGTAATCCTCAGCCTCTTTTTCGAGTTCTTTCTCGAGGCGCTTGATCCGGCGGTTGAGGCTTTCGATACGTCCGAGGATTTCGCGGCGTTTTTTCGCCTGTCGGCGCTCTTCCCAGCTTCTGAAACGCCAGTCACCGACCGCAAGTAGTAAAAGCACGCCCGCGAGGCCGCATATCACGGCACCGATCAGATAGTCGAGTTTATCGAGGCTGGTCACCGTGCCCCAGAAGCCGACTGTAATCATCGACGACGCAGCCACGAACAAAACGCGCTTCGAATGCAGCTCATCATGCTTCTGGGACATCTCCGCTTCGGCGACGGCGATTGCGATTTCGGACCGCGCCATCTGCTTCCATTTGTCGAAGGACATCCCCTGCTCGTCCTTCCGGCCCTCACGAATAAACTGCTCGAGGCGCGCGACGATGTAATCCGCACGATCTTCCGCCGTGGAATTGCCCGATAGCGTCGGAGCGGGTGCCGGTTTCTCCATCATAAAAGCGTAACAGATTCTGCTTACCAAGTGGTTATCAGCGCTCATAAAGAAACGGCCCGGCGTTTCCACCGGGCCGTCTCAAAAGTCTAACTGGAAAACCCCGTTAGCCTTTGTTTTCATTGAACAAATGCACATCTCGCTGCGGGAACGGAATGGTGCAACCAGCGCCCTCGACCGCGGCCTTGGCACCTTTGTTCAATGCCCAAAGCGCATTCCAATAATCGCCGGTGTTCGCCCAGCAACGCATGTTGATGTTCACGGAACTGTCGGCGAGCGCCATGACCATGGTCATGGGCGCCGGGTCCTTAAGCACGAGGTCGTTGCCTTCCATCAGGTCCTGCAGCGCTTTCTGGGCTACATCGATATCGTCGTCATAGGCGATGCCCACCTGGATATCGATCCGGCGCGTCGGGTTGCGGCCATAGTTGGTGATCACCTGATTCCATATCTGCGAGTTCGGAGCCATGATGTAGATACCGTCAGCAGTCTTCAGTTCGCTCGTAAACAAACCGATCTGTACGACGGTCCCGGAAAGCGAACCGGCCGAGACGAAATCGCCCAGCTTGAACGGCCGCAGGATCAAAATCATGACGCCGGCTGCGACGTTGGAGAGCGTCCCCTGAAGGGCCAAACCGATGGCCAGACCGGCAGCACCGAGAACGGCGATGATCGACGTGGTCTCGACACCGAACTGATTGAGAACGGCGACGATGACAAATGCCAGGATCGTCCAGCGCACCAAGTTCGAAAGGAACGGACGCAGGGTCGAATCCATGTTCGGCACGCGGCCGAGCCCTCGGTCGACAACCCGTCCAATCCAGCCGGCGGCAATCCAGCCGATAATTAGGATGGCCAGGGCGCCGACAACGTCCAGGCCGTAAACCGTAACGACTTCAATCACCTGATCGGTGATTGCCTCCATTTCCTTTTCCATGCGTGTACCCCTCCTTGGAGAATACGAACCAACACCCAGGCTGGATCAGCCTACGGCGGATAACCGATTATGCGCTTCCTCGAGTTTCTCGCGAACTTGTTTTGCTTCCGCAAGACGCTCGCGTTCTGTCTCGATCACCTCCTCCGGCGCATTGGCGATGAACTTCTCGTTGCCGAGTTTACCTTCAAAGCGCTGGATTTCCTTGTCCTGCTTGGCGATTTCCCGTTCCAGTCGGGCCCGCTCGGCATCCAGATCAATGACCTCGGCAATCGGCAAGATAATCGTCGCCTCATCGATCACGTCCTGAACAGCCCCTTTCGGAACGTCACCTTCCAGAACTTCCGCGCTTTCGAGCCGCGCCAGCCGCATGACTAGATCTTTGTGCGCATCCAGAAAGCCGGCGGCCGCAGCGCCCGGGTCCTTCAGGAACATCGGAACCTTCGCCGACGGCGGCACATTCATTTCCGAACGCACCTGCCTGATCTGCGTGATCAAACGCACCACCCAATCGATTTCCGCATTCACGGCACTGTCGATCAGGGCATCGTCGTATACTGGCCAGGCAGTTTCGATCAACCGTTGGCCGCGCGCTGAAGAAATCGACTGCCAGAGTTCTTCGGTCACGAACGGGATCACCGGGTGCGCCAACATCAAAATCTGATCCAGCGCCCATGCGGCGGTCGCACGTGTCTCTTCCTTCGCAGCCGCATCGTCGCCCTGCAAAACAGGCTTTACCAGCTCCAGATACCAGTCGCAGTAGGTACCCCACGTGAACTGATAGATCGATGTTGCGATGTCGTTGAAACGGTAGGCTTCGATCGCTTCACGAGTGCGACGCTCGCACTCCACGACTTTGCCGACGATCCATTTGTTCAGCGGTTGCGTGACCTTGGCCGGGTCGAAGGTATCGACCGGCTTGCACTCATTCATCTCGCAGAAGCGCGCCGCATTCCAGATCTTGGTGCAGAAGTTGCGATATCCCTCGACGCGGCTCTCGGACAGCTTCACGTCCCGGCCCTGTGCGGCGAACGCCGTCAGGGTAAACCGGAGTGCATCGGCGCCGTACTTCTCGATCAACTCCAGTGGGTCGATCACGTTGCCCTTCGATTTGGACATTTTCTGACCGTTTTCATCACGGACCAGCGCATGGATATAGACCGTATGGAACGGCACCTCGCCCATGAAATGAATGCCCATCATCATCATCCGGGCGACCCAGAAGAAGATGATGTCAAAACCTGTGATCAGGGTGTCGGTCGGATAATAACGCTCAAGTTCCGGCGTCTGCTCGGGCCAGCCGAGCGTCGAAAACGGCCAAAGCGCCGACGAGAACCAGGTATCGAGCACATCGGGGTCACGCGTCAGTTCGATGTCTTCGCCGAGCGATTCCCGGGCTGCCGCCTTCGCCGCTTCCTCGCTCTCCTCAACGAACACTTCTCCGTCCGGCCCGAACCACGCCGGAATCTGGTGCCCCCACCAGATCTGGCGCGAAATACACCACGGCTGGATGTTGCGCATCCATTCGAAGTAGGTGTTCTGCCAATTCTGTGGGACGAACTTGGTCTTACCCTGTTCAACTGCCGTGATGGCTGGTCCCGCCAGCGTCTTTGCATCGACGAACCACTGATCCATCAGCCACGGCTCAATCGGCACGCCGGACCGGTCACCATACGGGATGGTCATTGGGTTGTCTTCGATCTTTTCAAGAAGCCCGAGGCTCTCCATCTCCGCGATGATCTTTTCGCGGGCCTCGAAACGCTCAAGTCCCTGATACGCTTCCGGCACATTTTCGTTCAGGTGCGCATTGGCATCCATCACGTTGACCAATTTGAGACGATGGCGCTGGCCAACTTCGAAGTCGTTGAAGTCGTGCGCCGGGGTCATCTTCACTGCGCCGGACCCTTTCTCCGGATCCGCGTACTCATCCGCGACGATCGGTAATTTGCGGCCAACGAGCGGCAGGATACAGTTTTGCCCGACAAGATCCTGGTAACGCTCATCGTCCGGATGTACTGCAACGCCGGTATCGCCCAACATGGTTTCCGGGCGCGTCGTACCAACTGTGATGAATTCGCCGTCGCGACCTTCCACAGGGTACTTGAAGTACCACATCTTACCGACGGTCTCACGCTGTTCGACCTCAAGATCCGAGATTGCCGTATGCAGCTTCGGGTCCCAGTTAACCAGACGCTTGTCGCGATAAATCAGACCTTCTTTGTAGAGTTGAACAAAGACTTTGGTGACGGCGTCGGAAAGCCCGTCATCCATGGTGAATCGTTCGCGCGACCAGTCACAGGACGCGCCTAAACGGCGGAGCTGAGACGTGATTGTGCCGCCCGATTCCGCTTTCCACTTCCATACCCGCTCGATGAACTTGTCGCGGCCGAGATCGTGGCGTGTCAGACCTTCTTCCGCCATTTGTCGCTCGACCACCATCTGCGTGGCAATGCCCGCATGGTCGGTGCCCGGCTGCCACAGGGCATCGCGGCCCTGCATGCGTCTGAAGCGGATCAGGATGTCCTGAAGCGTGTTGTTGAGCGCGTGGCCCATATGGAGGCTGCCGGTAACGTTCGGCGGCGGAATGACAATCGTGAAGGGGTCGGCGTTCGCGCGCGCACCACCGATGGCGAAATCGCCGTCGTTTTCCCATTCTTCGTACCGTTTCCGCTCGATCTCATCAGACCGATAGGTTTTTTCCAGCATCGCCGGAGACCTCCGATAGTCGCGTCAAGATGAAGCGCAGGTTTTAGCGCCGCGCCGCGGGCGGATCAATGGCAACAGTAAAGAATGAGGCCGGTTTAGCTGTCCAAGCGTTCCGCGCGGTTGATCATTTTATCGATCTCTTTCTTCACCAGCCGTTCAATGAGATACGGCAGGTTACGATCGAGCCATTCGCGCAGAATGGGCTTCAGCATTTCGCGAACCATGGTTTCCAGCGTGATATCGCGGCTACCACCGACGGATAGATCGCGCTGATCCAAAATGGCTTTGGCAAGCTCCGAGAGCATATCCGCACCTGACTGGAACGTCGGATTCGACACAAGCTCAGGCATTGCCACCATATCCGGCGTCAGTTCCAGGATCTCCTCCATTTCCGACGGCATCGGTGGCGGAGGTGGAGGCGGCGGAGGTGGAGGCGGGGCCATCGCAGGCTCCGGTTCCGGCTCGGGTTCGGGTTCCGGTTCGGGTTCCGGCTCAGGCTCGGGTTCCGGCTCAGGCTCGGGTTCCGGCTCAGGCTCAGGCTCGGGTTCCGGCTCAGGTTCGGGTTCCGGCTCGGGCGCAGCAGATTGCTCAGCGCCATCTTCATCTTCCTCCTCCGCAAGAATGCGTCGGATAGAAGCGAGGATGTCCTCCATTGAAGGTTCGGCGCCGTCTTCTCCAGCTGCGTTGGCTTCTTCGCTCATTAGCGGGTCTCGCCCCCCGTTTGCGTTAACAATCCCTAGAAGATGTCCTAAAGACGGTTAACAAACCGTAATCACAATGAAAACACCGGAGTGGATATTTCTCCGGGCTACATTGACTACTTCACACCGCCCGAACTCGTCCCACCGAACCACTTGTCACGTACTTCGTTGTAGTGTTCACGCGGGTCGTACAGATCGACGGCCAAGCCCAGGTCCTTCGCCGTCAAGCGCCCAAGCGCCGACATCAATTCGTAGGTCGCGACCAGTTCGTCACGCTCCGAGCGGACATGGGAAACACGGGAATCCAGCAGTTCCTGCTCCGCATCCAGAATATCCAACACAGTACGCGACCCGACGGCTGCCTCGCGCTGCACCCCTTCGAGGGCAACAATGCTGGCTTCGATCTGCGTCTGAAACGCATCCACCTGAGCGCGCGCAGTGATCAGACTTTCGTAGGCTTGAGTACCGGCTTCGGCCGCGTCACGGCGCTCGGTATCGATGACCAGCGTGCTTTCAGCGGCATCCTGACGGGCCTGACGCAGGCGGGAATACACCTCGCCCTGCTGATAGATCGGGATCGTTAGATTCAAGGTGACTTCGTGCGTGGTTCGCAAGCTCGATTCCGTCGTCGTCTCCCATTCTCGCGTGCTGCTGGCGGTCACATCCATTTCCGGCAGAAGTTCCCCCCACACTTCGTCAACGTTGTCCATGGCGGCGCGGCGGTCGAATTCAGCCGCGATCACACCCGGATTGTTGACGACGGCAATCCTTACAGCCTCGTCCGCGCTACCAGGCAGATCCCCTGCACGGTCCGGCAGCGTGAGTGTCTTCGGCGCCGGCTCTCCTACCACGTTGAGGTAGTTGGCGCGCGACGTTTCCAGATCACCCTGCGACTGGATACGATCCGCTTTCGACCGCGCCAATCGAGCTTCAGCCTGGTGTACGTCCGTTCGGGTGATTTCGCCGACTTCAAAGCGATCACGGGTGGCTTCAAGCTGACGCTGCAAAACCTCTTCGTTGTTCTGGTTCAGCCGCAACACCGCCTGATCGCGGTAAACATTGAGATAAGCCGTCGCCGCCTGCAGCAGAATGTTCTGCTCGGCTTCAAGAAGACGAGCGCGGGCTGCACGAATATCGTTCTCAGCACCACTCGTCGCCGCCAGCGTCCGGCCACCACGGAACAAAGGCTGGGTAAGAGAAATGCCGATGTCTTTGGGCCTGCGGCTCTGATTTCGATCGGTACCGGTCGATGTATTGCTCTCAACCACTTCCGCGCCGGCGGAACCGGTGATCTCCACCGAGGGGCGCCAGTTCGCAAGCGCCTGCGGGACACTTTCATCCGTACTCCGCAGTCCCGCCCTGGTCGACAACAGCGTAGGGTTGTTAAGGTATGCCTTTGCCAACGCATCTTCGATCGTCTGCGCAGACGCCGGTGTACCGTGAAGCCCGATCAGCGCGACAATTGCCAGCGACGACGCGATGACTGCGGATTTATGCATAGTGTTTCAACCCATACTGCCCAGAACTAGGTAACACGCCGGAGGCCTTAATCCCAACACACTTCGCCATTAAGCGCTGCCCATCATTAAGACTTCTTGAACTATAAGGGAGTCAGAACCCCGCGATAAGGTCAAGTTTTACGATTAACGCAATAGTTTCAGAGACTTCCACTCACACGGCAGGGAAGCAACTCAAAAATAAGTGCGAATCGCAGCTTGGGAATTTTGCCGCGATATCATGGTCTTGCGCAAGAATCAGAAAGAAAATGCAGCTTCCTTTTCAAAGCCAGGCAGCAGCGGCTCGACGGCATCGAAAATTTCGCGCTTGGAAATAGAATCTCCATAACGTGTCACCAGCACACCTCGCCCTACCGGTTTGCCAAGTGGCATTTCGACGCAGACAAGACGACCACCGTCCGCGAGTTGGCGCGCGATATTCTCTGGAACCTCCGGCACCGCCCCGTCGATATAGATCAGATTGTAGGGGGCGTCCTTGGGATTTCCTTCGGCCATCACCCCGTCGACCACGGCAACATTGTCGACCCCGAGTTCGGCCAGATTGCGCTCGGCTTTGGCGCGCATGGACGAATCGCTCTCGACCGCGATGACGGTATCGACCAGTTTCGCAAGCACAGCGACCCCATACCCGGAGCCGCAACCGATCGCCATCGCCACGTCGCCGGAGCCGATCTCGGCAACATCCAGCAGCCTCGCAAGAACCATTGGCTGCATCATATAGCGGCCATCATCAATCATGACCGTCTCATCAGCATAGGCCAGCATCTGCCGTTGCGGCGGCAAAAAGACCTCGCGCGGAAGTGTCGCCATCGCATCCACCACGCGTTCGTCGGTTACCCGGTTGGGCAGAATCTGGCCGTCCACCATGTTACGGCGGGCCTTTGCAAATTGCGCTTCACTCATTTGGGCAACCCTTCGTTCGAACTGGCTTGGCGGTCATGGAGCCGCCTGATCCGACATCTCGTCACTGCCGGTTTTATAGGCCTACCAGACACTGAAAACAACTCAATGCAGCCACGATCACGTGACGAAAATAAATGCCCGAAAAGTGTACATGGATTGCTTGACCCCCGGCAATGATACGTCTAATTTCCCGCGTCGTCGCAGCACGGGGGCATTCCCTGACAGGGGGTGCCTATGTTTGCGACGGGAGGTCAACGCGGAACGGCGCGGTGGCGGAGTGGCTACGCAGCGGCCTGCAAAGCCGTGTACACCGGTTCGATTCCGGTCCGCGCCTCCAAGCTCTGATCCGGCGTAGCTCAGTTGGTAGAGCAGTCGGCTGTTAACCGACTTGTCGCAGGTTCGAGTCCTGCCGCCGGAGCCAATTCTAAGGGGGGCGATTTCCGAGAGGATCGCCCCCCTTTTTGGTCTTGAGCCTGCACCCGAATTATAACGCCTTTTCGGCCCCGCATGCTTATATGAACAAAGTCTGCGTATCATCGTGCGATTTGTGAGAACCCATTTGGCCGAAGTCACCGTCGACGACCAGATTTACCGGAGGCAAGAAATCGACCCGGCAATCCCGCCGGTGCAGCCAAATGCACGTTTACTCTACGATTATTGGTGCGCAAGACGCGGTGAAAGAAGATTTCCCTCCTGGAGTGACATCGATCTCCTCGATCTATGGAAAATCGCTTCGTGCCTGATCGTCAAAGATGTCATCGACGAGGGTGCCGACTTTCGCAATCGCTACTGGGGAACGCAGGTAGCGCATCGCGCCGGCTTTGACGGCACGGCCAAGACCCATAAAGAAATCTACAAAAATCAACCCATGGGGCCGCAAATGGACACTTACCGCGCCGTCCTGGAAACCGGTCGTCCCTACTCTGTTTACCGTTCAAGCAGCTTTATCGCAGGGCGTGAGTTCGTGGTTTTTCATGCCCTGAACCTACCGCTTGGCGAAACGGATGACAAAGTCGACCGGATCATGATCGTCATCGATTATGAATAGCTGGACGTCCCACCTGTCCCACCTGCTTCGGATTCGATTATAATCCGAGAATGATCAGACGCACCTTCCCTCGCTGGTGGCCGGGGCTCATATTCATGGCCATCGGCATAAGCCTTCCCACAGTTCCGGCCTACGCGGCCGTGTGTGCATTTTCAAACGCGCCGGATGTCCAGGTAGCGGTCAAGCGGCTCGATGGCCGGGTCGTGCACGATAACGCCAGAACGCGAGAGAGCTTACGACGCATGCAACGCCAGAGCGGTCGTGCCACGGCATTTGGCACCGCATGGACGCCGGTCGGTTTGACCCTGACCGAACTCAAGTACCGCATGAAATTGAAGATAGAGGCCCGGCCGCTCTCAAACAGTGCCTATTGCGCCCGCGTCACGTCCGTCGATGCCGAACTCGGATATGACGATCTGCGTGTCTATATTGCGCGCAAATTCCGCCCCGGCACATGCGCATACGATTCCATCAACGCCCATGAACTTACGCACGTGGCGGTTTTTCGTGATACCCTCGACCGCTTTTATCCAAGGCTCGAACACCGGCTGCAACGGGCCGCACAATCTCTGGACCCTGTCCGATCATCCAGCCCCGACATGGCGGCGAATTACCTTCGCCAACGACTGAGCGCTGCCGTGCACCCCTTGTTTCTTGAGATGAATCGGGAGCTCGATCGCGCCAACGCGCGTCTCGACACGCCTGAACGCTATGCGCAGGAACAGGCCCTCTGCCCCGAGTGGTAATGTATCGATGAAGAAAATATTGCATTGCAACAATGAATATTGCAATGCAGCATCAACTCCTTGAGAATGCTTTGCAAGCAGACCACTCCTCCGTCAGCTAAAGTTTACGAAGAATGACGATCAGAAACCTCGAAAAATTGTTCCGTCCACAGTCCGTAGCGGTCATAGGTGCGACCAACCGCGCCGGCGCCGTCGGGGCCGTCGTCATGCACAATCTGCTCGAGGGCGGTTTCGAAGGGCCGATCCTTCCGGTCAATCCGAAGTATAGTGCCGTTGCGGGCGTGCTGGCGTATCCGGATGTCGACAGCTTGCCCATTCCACCGGACCTTGCCGTCATTTGCACCCCGCCCGAACCCATTCCGTTGCTGATCGAGAAACTGGCGGCTATCGGCACGCGCGCCGCCATCGTGCTTACCGCCGGGTTGGAACAAGCGACGACTCGCGACGGACGTACCGTCAAACAGGCGATGCTCGACGCAACCAATGAACATTTGTTCAGAATATTGGGGCCGAACTGCCTTGGTCTCCTGGTGCCCGGGATCAAGCTGAATGCCAGTTTCGCACATCTCCCGGCGATGGACGGCAAAATCGCCCTGGTCTCCCAATCCGGGGCACTCTGCACTGTGATCCTTGATTGGGCTGCTGAAAACGGCGCCGGTTTCTCGCACTTCATTTCACTCGGTGAATGCACGGACGTCGATTTCGGGGACGTCATCGACTATTTGGCCACGGACATCTCGACCCGCGCCATCCTGCTTTATGTCGAGTCCATAACGGATGGCCGGAAATTCATGTCGGCGTGCCGTGCCGCCGCACGGAACAAACCCGTCATCGTCATCAAATCGGGACGCGGCAACGCCGGAGCCAAAGCGGCGGCTTCGCATACCGGCGCCCTCGCCGGTGCCGACGACGTTTACGACGCCGCGTTTCGGCGCGCCGGCATGCTGCGCGTCGATGAGATCGGCGAACTTTTCGCCGCCGTGGAGACCCTGACCCGGGCCAGACCGATGAAGGGCGAACGCTTGATGCTGATGACCAATGGCGGCGGCCTGGGTGTGATGGCCGCTGACGCGCTTGAGGAACAGGGTGTCGAACTGCCGGTGCTTTCAGAAGAAACGCTCGCCAAGTTGGACGAAGCCTTGCCACCGACGTGGTCGCGGGCGAATCCGGTCGATATCATCGGCGACGCTCCTGGCGAACGCTATACGGCTGCCGCGCAGGCGTTAATCGACGATCCATCGTCCGACGCCGTACTTGTGATGCACGCGCCCACAGCGATCGCATCGAGCATGGACGCGGCAGAAGCCATTATCTCGGTCGCTAAAAACAGCAAGAAAAACATTCTCGCGAGTTGGAGTGGCGGCAAGGCCGTGGGGCCTGCACGGCAACGACTGAGAGAAGCCGGCATTCCGTCATACGACACCCCCAACGACGCCATTCGCGGCTTCATGAACGTGATTGAATATCGCCGCAACCAGACCCTGCTGCTCGAGACCCCGCCGACGGTGCCTCGTAACCTGACATACGCGACGGACGCGGCTCGCTTCGTCATAGAGAACCAGGTAAGCAACGGCCGGCATGTGCTGACGGAACCGGAATCGAAAGCCGTGCTTTCCGCTTATGGGATTCCAACGGTCGAAACCCACATCGTCCGGACCCCGGAAGACGCCGTTCAAAAAGCTCTGGAAATGGGTTTTCCAGTGGCCCTTAAGATTCTATCCGACGATATCACGCACAAATCGGATGTCGGTGGCGTCGCATTGCACCTGAACGACGAAGACGCTGTCCTCACCGCGGCCAACGGCATGTTGAAAAACATCGGCCGGCGGTTCCCAGATGCTCAGATCCAGGGGTTTACCGTACAACGGATGGTGTCCCGACCAGGCGCGCACGAAGTCATAATCGGTACGGCACCCGATCCGGTATTCGGGCCGGTCATTCTATTCGGGCACGGGGGGACTGCGGTTGAAGTCATCGGGGACAGAAGCATTGCGCTGCCGCCGCTCAATATGAAACTGGCACAGGATCTGATCGAACGGACACGGATTTCCAAGATCCTCTCCGGGTATAGGGATCAGCCTTCCGTCGATATGGAAACGCTTTGCCAGACGCTTGTCCAAATCTCGCAACTCATTATCGACATTCCAGAGATCGAGGAATTGGATATCAACCCGCTGCTTGTCGACGAGGATGGAGTCCTCGCGCTGGACGCGCGCGTGCGGGTCTCGTCGGAAACGAAGCGTGCCGGCCTTGCGATAAGGCCTTATCCGAAAGAATTGGAATGCGACATAAAGCTCACCGACGGGACGAAAATACACATTCGCCCGATACGGCCCGAGGACGAGCCCGCCCATTTCGATTTTCTGTCGAAGACCAGCAAGGAAGACATTCGGTTCCGTTTCTTCGGACAGGTGCGCGAACTCCCGCACAGCGAGATGGCGCGCCTGACGCAGATCGACTACGACCGGGAAATGGCGCTGATCGCGAAACTATCGACATCCGGCGGCGAGGGAGAGACCGTCGGCGTGGTGCGCACCGTCACCGACCCGAACAATGAACGCACGGAATTCGCAATCATTGTGCGAACCGACATGAAGGGACAAGGTCTTGGCCGCGCGCTGCTGCAGCGCATGATCGCTTATTGCCAAAGCCGCGGCACCAAAGAGATGGTCGGTCAGGTCATGCAGGACAACAAGGCCATGCTCGCGTTCGTGGGACAACTCGGTTTCAAGAAAGCCCGCATCCCCAACGAAAATGTCTTCGAGGTGACGCTCGATCTCTCAGAAGTACAGGCCAAGGATCACTTGGTCGTCGCGATGTAGACACCATCCCAATCAGGCGCCGGTGGCGTTACGCGATATTCCGCGATCCTCTCGTCATAGAGATCGCAAAGCGTGTGAAGATTGGCCTCTAGTTTCCAGGGCTTCTTGGCATCGCTGCCAAGGTCCCGGATCTCATCGAACATTTCCTGAGCGTCATCCCATTGCTGGGCGCGATACATTTCCTGGGCGTCGTAGATAAGGTTCTGGAGCTTTTTGAACGCGGGGTCGGCGAGGACCTCTTCGTCACCCATAAGCCCATAGATATAGGTGCCTGTCGTTTTACCCTTCACCTGAATGAAATCGAGATCGATGGTCGCCAGGCGGTCCTTTACGGCATTGCGCGTATTCGGACCCAGCACGACGTTCATGCCGTAGCTCTTGGACTGACCTTCGAGACGCGCGGCAAGGTTCACGGCATCCCCAAGGACCGAGTAGTCGAAGCGCATGTCCGACCCCATGTTCCCAACCACGCATGGTCCGGTATTAAGGCCAAGGCCGACTTTGAGCGGGATGTGCTTGCGCCCTTCCTCTTCCGCCTCTTTTTCAAGACGCGCGTTGAGCGGCTCCATCTCGGCCAACATCGCCAGCGCCGACGTGCAGCCGTTGTATTCATGGTCGTCGTCATCGAGCGGTGCATTCCAGAACGCCATGATGCAGTCGCCCATGTACTTGTCGATGGTCCCTTTGCGTTCCAGGATCACGTTGGTCAGCGGCGTCAAAAGCTTGTTGATCAGGCTGGTCAGGCCGACCGCGTCGAATTGTTCGGAAATCGTCGTGAACCCACGTACATCACAGAACAAAAGCGTCATGTCGCGCTGATCGCCGCCCAGTTTAAGCGCGCCTGGATCACCGGCGACCCGCTCCACCATGTCGGGTGAAAGATACTTCGAGAACGCATCACGGGTTTGCCGCCGCTCCGCTTCCTCGCGGGCGTACCCGGCGTAGGTCATGGACGTGTACATCACCGCGATACCGACCACGGCATAGGTGGCATCGAGCAACACGAGATTTTCCGAGAACAAATACCACGACGTACCGAGGGCGCCGCCGGCGACCAGGAAGAACAGGCCTGCCGTCCACTTTGCGCCGACCCAGGGCACCAGAATGATCATGATAATACCGCCGACCAGAAGGAACGTCAGTTCGGCAGCATCCGCGTAGTTCGGCCGCACGAGATATTTCTGGTGAACGATCGCTTCGATCAACTGGGCATGAACCTCGACCCCGGGGATATCCCGCTCCGTCGGGATGGAGCGAATATCTCGAAGGCCCACCGCCGACGTACCCACGATTGTCAGTTTGCCCTTCACCTTGGCCGGATCCACGTTGCCGTTCAGCACATCAACGGCAGAAACGTATTTGTCTGGATCGTGCTTCGAAAAATAAGGCCAGATTTGACCGATCTTGTCGGTACGAACCTCCAGGCCCTTGGCGACGGCAACGCCCACCATCCCGGCCTCGTTGACGCGGGCCAAAACAGTCTGGCGGCCGGTCGCAATCCTCAGCATTTCAATCGATAGGGTCGGGAAATATTCGTTATCGTGGCCAAATAGTGATGGCACGCTGCGCACGATCCCGTCCTTCCCGGTCAGCGTGGAAAAGATCCCATGCCCGCCGAATCGGCCAATCGCCGCCTGTTCGATCACCGGCACATTACGCACCAGCGAAGGAAACTTGGGAATATAGACATATGGCTCGACGGCGTCCTTGGACAGCTTGCGGACCGCGACCGACTTCTTCACCGGTGGGCCTTTGACACCCTCGGTTTCGCTCGGACGTCCCGCCTGTCCCAGCACGACACGCGAACGACGAATGGTGTCCGCAAGAAACTGATCGTTACTCTTGAGAGAAACCAGCTTTGCCTTGGTCTCCTCGTCGAGCCCAAGGATGCTCTCGGCCACATTTTGCGGATTCAGCCTGTCGGGCTCGGCAAACACGATGTCGAAGGCGATCAACACGGCGCCCATCTGCATCACGTTCTCGATGAGTTTGGCAATGGTCGTGCGCGGCCACGGCCACTGCCCGACCGTCTCGAGGCTTTGTTCATCAAGATCGATGATCGTTACCGGCTTTTGATCTGCAGGCGGAATTTCGCGGGGCTTAAACTCTTGATAATAATCGAAGACTTTATTCCGCCAGCCTTCCAGCAGACCGACATTGTATTTAATGTCGGCATAGTACATTCCGAGGAAGGCGACGAGCAGGATCATCCCCAGCGAGCGCTCGAAGCTGAATATGGATTTCAGTATCCGCAAAGAACCCGCACTCCCCCACCCGGTCCCGTCGCCACAAGTCTAGCCATCATAGAACATTCCGGGTCAAGCGTCTTTCGACAATTGTACGAAATGTATGCTAAAACTTTGAAATAACGTATTGTGTCGGGGATTCTGACAGACTGTCCAGGGACCGTGTATGAGCGATAAGTCCGGGCGCGCGTGGCTCAAGCCCATTCTGAAACCTTTGATGCCGATCTTTCGCGAGGTGATCGCAATGTCGGCTTTCGTGAATTTGCTCGCCTTGGCGACGCCGGTGTTCACGATGCAGGTCTATGACCGGGTTGTCGGAAGTGGCGGTCTCAGCACGCTCTGGGGCCTGATTATCGGCATGCTACTGGTGGTTTTGTTCGATCTCGCCCTGAAACAGGCGCGCTCGAGGATCATGCAGACTGTCGCGCTCAGGGTTGACGTCATCGTGGGCCGGCATCTCTTCGACAAGTTGGTCAGCCTGCCGCTGCACATACTCGAGTCAAAACCCGCGAGTTACTGGCAATCATTGTTCCGCGACGTGGACGTGGTCCGAAATACGCTCTCGGGCGCTTCGGCCATTTTGCTTTGCGACCTGCCGTTCGTGATTATGTTCTTCGTCTTGATCTGGGTCGTCGCAGCGCCCATCGCATGGATTCTGATGATCATTCTGCCACTATTCATGTTCGTCGCCTGGCGCTCGGGCAATGTCATGGCTCAGGCGAACGCGGCGGAACGTGAAAGCACCCAGTCCCGGGACGCGTTGATCGCCGAGTTGATCCAGGGCCGGACGACCATCAAAGCGCTGGCCCTGGACCGCGCCATGCGGCCGCTTTGGGAAGAGACTCACGCCAATAACATCGCGCAGTCGATGTACCGCGGCACCAAGACCGATTTTTACACGAACTGCTCGCAGACGCTGACGATGGCGACCACCATCTTCCTGACATCTGTCGGCGCCTATCAGATTATCCATCAAAATCTAACCATGGGCGCGCTGATCGCAACCAATATGCTTTCCGGGCGTTTGCTTGGGCCGCTCAACCAGTTGGTCAGCCAGTGGCGCGCCTTCAACGGGTTCAAACAATCCGTGGATCGGCTTGGCGAGGTCTTCTCGTCGCTCTCCGATCGGCAGGAGAGCGAGGTTCAACTGGACAAGCCGCGCGGAGAAATCCAGGTCGAGAACCTCAGCTTCGCCTATGCGGAAGGCAACAAGCCGGTCGTCGACTCTGTCACGGTAAATATTCATGCAGGCGGCGTTCATGCCCTCGTCGGGCGCAACGGCTCCGGCAAGACCACGCTGCTCAAGATGATCCAGGGGCTCTATACCCCGACCAACGGCCGCGTGCTGCTGGACGGCGCCGACATCGCCCAGTTCACGCGTACCGAGTTGGCCAGTTGGATGGGTTACGTGCCGCAGGAAACCGTGCTGTTTGCGGGTACCGTCCGCGACAATATCGTGCACCGCTTCCCCGACGCCTCCGACGATCAGATCGTCGAGGCCGCGACGGCCGCCGGCGTGCACCATTTCATCATCGACCTGCCGGACGGATATGCATCCGATATCGGCGAGGCGGGACGTCGCCTTTCCGGGGGACAACGTCAGCGGATCGCCGTTGCCCGCGCACTTCTGGGCGACCCGGCGGTGCTGCTATTGGACGAACCCTCGGCAAGTCTCGACCGGCAGGCTGAGCAGGAATTGCGCAAGACGCTTGTCGAGATCGGCAAGACACGGACTGTCGTCATCGTCACTCATAGTCCGATCCTGCTCGCGGCGTGTGACGACCTGGTCGCACTCGATAAGGGCAAGGTGGCTCTCGCTGGCCCGTCACGCGAGATCCTGCCGAAACTGTTTGGGCAGCAACCCATGCAGAAAGGGGCCGACGCCGCACCTGCGGCACCGAACAATCAGCCCTCTGACGGCGACTCGAAAGCCCAACCGCCCCGATTGCGGGGAACGGGCAACGGCGCCCCTAAGGCGCCACCCGGCGGCAAGCCCGCCGCGCCGACACCGAAGCCCGAAGCCGAGGCTCAGCCGAAGCAGCCTCCCAGAATGCCGCCGCAGCCCGGCACGCCCCCCAAAGCGCCGGCACCGCCGCCAGCGGCGGCAAACGCCAAGCAGCCCCCCGCCCCATCGAATACCGGCGGCGCGGCAGAGGCGATTGCCGAACGGGCGCGGCGCAAGGAAAGTAGCGGCTCGACCGCCGATCCCAGTGTGCCGGCCAATAACATGTTTAAGCTGGACAACGATGCAAAACGCTTGATGGACGATCCATATGCGGATTTGATCAAGGGGTTCGACGGAGACCAGAAGGCGGACCGGAAGGAATCGGCCGGGAGCGAACGCCCCAACAATCAAAAAGCGCAAGCGGATTAGGAGTTTACGATGAGCCCTGACGCTTCCGGATTAGAGCAGAAACAGGACGACAAAAAGACGACGCCTTCCCCACAGCAGGGACCGTCTGCGTCCGACAAGCTCGACACGCTGTTGAATCAGAACCCGCTGCCCGGCTGGCGGTTGGTGGCGTGGCCGGTCATGATCACCTTGGCGGCCGGTCTGATCTGGGCGAATTTTGCAACGCTGGATGAAGTTTCCATCGCCACGGGTGAAGTGGTTCCGGCCGGCCGCATCAAGGTGGTTCAACACCTTGAAGGGGGCATTATTCAGGAAATTTACGTGACCGAGGGCGATACTGTGCGCGAGGGGCAAACCCTTGTGCAACTGGACCTCGCATCCGCCGGCACGAACCGGGAAGAACTGCAGGTGCGGCTGGACAGCGAACGTCTGGTCAAGGCACGCCTTGAAGCCGAAGCCAACGGGTCGGAACTGGTGTTTCCTGAAGACGAAGCCAAGCGTCGCCCGGCAATCGTCGCTGCACAACGCCAGGCCTATGAAGCACGGCGCCGGGAACTCGCTTCCACAGTACAGGTGATGCGGGAGCAGGTGAAGCAGCGCGAGCTTGAAGTCGAAGAGCTGACCGCCCGGGCACGCGCCGTGGAAAGCAACTACAAACTCGCCTCCGAGCGATTAAAGATGTCCAAATCGCTGCTATCCGAAGGACTGACGGCAAAGATGGAGCACCTGGAACTCGAAGCCGAGGTTGAGAACCTGGACGGTGAAATGAAGTCGCTGCGGCCAGCGATGCCGAAGGCGCAAGCCGCGGTCGAGGAAGCGCGTCAACGGCTGCAGGAAACCGAAAGCCGGTTCCGCCGTGAAGCCCAGGACCAGCTTGGCAAGATCGAAGAAAACATCGCCCGCGTGACCGAACTGCTGAGCGAGGCGACCGCACAGGGTATTCGCGCCGAGATCAAGAGCCCGATCGACGGCGTGGTGAAGAACATGCGCTACAACGCGGTAGGCAACGTTGTGAAGCCGGGTGAACCGATCATGGAGATTGTGCCGACCGGCGATCAGTTGGTGGTCGAGGCCAAACTCAACCCGATCGACCGTGGCTATGTCACCGAAGGCCAAGCCGCCACGGTCAAGATTTCGACTTATGATTTCTCGCGCTATGGCGGGCTCAAGGGCCAGGTCATCCGGGTCGCACCGGACAGCAGCACCGATGAAGACGGCGCGCCCTATTTCCGCGTCGTTGTACAGACCGACAAGAACTTTCTAGGCAGGGTCGAGGGCGACCTGCCGATTACACCCGGTATGCAGGCAACCGTCGATATTCACACGGGTGAGAAATCTGTCATGGATTACCTGATCAAGCCGGTGCTAAAACTCCGCCACGAAGCGTTCCGCGAGCGGTGACGGTTTTTGCATCCGGCCTCACAATAGAGTGCAGCTAATTATTTCTTAAACATAAGAGATTCTTTATAGTAGCTAGATTCGTCGGCAATCAGGGGTCGTCCGGCGTCTCTGGGGGAATTTGGCTGAGACTGAGAAGCGTCTAGATGTCATTAACAACTATATTCGGGGTTCTGGGTGCGCTCGGCCTGTTCATCGGCGCCATTGTCGTCAGCACCGACAACTTCATCATTTTTCTCAGCGGCTCCAGCTTCATCATGGTTATGGGCGGGACGCTCGCGTCGACCTTTATTTCGTATGAACCACGCTATGTGCTCCTCGCGTTGAAGCTGATCTGGCGGATCATCTTTTCGCCCAAGGTCGGCCGCAACGTGCTCAAGAGCGAAGTCGGCCGCATTATCAAATGGGCATACACGGTACAGAAAAGTGGCGTTCCCGCCCTTGAGGCCGAGGCTATGAAGGCGACGCGCGGCGACAAGTTCCTCCGCTTCGGCATCGAGATGGTGGTCTCCGGCTACACCGGCGACGAAGTCCGAGAGATCATGACCAACACGATTGAAACCACATACGGTCGGAATACGGTTCAGGTCTACATCCTCAAGGATATGGCATCGGCGGCGCCAGCTTTTGGGATGATCGGCACGCTGGTCGGCTTGATCATCATGCTCGACAATATGGGGGGCGACCCCTCGTCGCTCGGTAAAGGGCTCGCGGTGGCTCTGCTAACGACGCTCTATGGCGTCCTGTTTGCCCGGATTTTCTTCCTGCCGACTGCGACCAAAGTCCTGCAGCGCGAACAGATCGTAAAGTTCCGGAATTATCTTGTGGCGGAAGGCCTGGCACTTTTGGCCGACAAGAAATCCCCGCGCTACATTCAGGACAAGATGAACAGCTACCTCGATCCGTCGATTCACTTCAACATCGATAAGATGAAGAAGTAGAGAACCAGTGAGATAGGACGGGAGGCCGGTTTTGGCGGCACCGAAGAGCCAACCACCAGAAGAGAATTCAGAAGACTGGCTGACGACGTTTGCCGACGCCATCACCCTGCTGATGGCTTTCTTCGTTATGTTGCTGACGTTCGCCGAATTCGATATCCCCGCGTACGAAGAACTCACGTCGGCGGTGGCCGCCAATATCGGTGGCCGGGACAAACAGACAACGACGCAAAGCCTCAAGATCGACGCGCAGGACCTCGTCTATGAAATGCAGGCCGACCAAGTCGTCACCGTAGGCGCCGACGAAAAAGGCGTGGTTATCGAATTGCAGTCGAATGCGTTCTTCAAGCCCGCTTCCGCTGAAATCGTACCGGCGGCGATCCCGGTGCTCAAAAAGCTCTCCGAAACCCTCGCCTCGCCGAACTACGAGCTCTACAACGTCGTCGTTGAGGGGCATACGGACGACGGCCAGATCAGCACCAAGCAGTTTCCGTCCAACTGGGAATTGTCGGCAGCCCGTGCATCGAGTGTCGTCAGGCTGTTCGAAGAGAACGATGTCGCACGCGAGCGTTTGAAAGCGACAGGTTATGCGGACACCCGGCCTAAAGTTCCGAACCGCGACCTTGAGGGCAAACCGATCCCCGAAAACCGCGCCACCAATCGCCGCGTTGTCCTTCGCCTGCATCCGATGTCGCTTGACGAGCGCGACGCATACATCCGTGCCCAGGAATTCAAGCGCCGCCAGCAGGAAGCGAAGGCCGTCGCGCCTCAGCAACAGGATGGACAAGCGCCGGGCCGCTCCCTGGAGGAACGTCTTCCGATCCAACCGGCACCTCAAGCTTTGAACCCGGGGGAGCAACAAACAAAGTCCGCGCTCGATGCGCTCAAACGCGAAATTATCGGCGCCGGCTTACCCAAGGACATCAACACACTTGAGGAATGGCAGCTCAAGTTCGACAACCTGGCGTCCAAGCGCATCGAAGCCCTTGCTAAGGATTACGAGCAGATCTCATCGTTCCTGAGCGAGGAAAGAAGTCGGCTCTCTCAGCCAGCCAACTAGTCGATTATTGAGGTGCGGCTGCAGACGCGGCCGTCTTAGTCGACGATCAGTTCCATGCCTTCGCGGCTGACGAAATTACCTTCCCAGGCTTCCGCAGCTTCAATCGCGAGATTGTCCATGAACTCGTCGTTGTGGTCCGGGTCGTGATGGAAGATGGCCAGACGCTTAACGTTTGCCGCCTGGCAAAGCCGCATCCCCTCTTCCCACGTAGAATGCCCCCACCCCACCTTGGCCGGGAACTCTTCTTCGGTGTAGGTGCTGTCGTAAATAACGAGATCAGCACCCTCGATCAGATTAAGGATATTCTGATCCGGCTTGCCGGGAATGTGCTCGGTGTCCGTGACATATACAACCGAGTTCCCATCGTGCTCGACGCGGTACGCCGTCGCACCGTTCGGGTGGTTTAGCGGCGCCGTCCGGATATCCACACCCTTGGCCAACGAGAAACTGTCGCCTGCTTCGAAATCCTCGAACTTCAGGCTGGCCTGCATGGCCTCGAGAGGGACCGGGAACATCGGGTTATGCATCTGCGTGGACAGGACGTCCTGAACGCCCCCCTGGTTCTTCAGGTGCCCCGCCATGATGTGGATCGAACGCTTTGCATCGTACGCCGGCACAAAAAACGGAAACCCATTGATGTGGTCCCAATGGGTATGGGTCAGGAGCAGATGAGATTCCTTGATATCGTCTTTGAGAAAAGCATTTCCGTAGTTACGGATACCGGTACCGGCATCCATGACGAAACGATAATCACCAGCCTCGATCTCGATGCAGCTGGTGTTACCCCCGTATTTCATATGATCGGGGGTCGCACATGCGATACTGCCCCGAACCCCCCAGAATTTTACACGAATCGACATATATCCCGCTCGGTTTGGGCGACGGTCAAACGATCCAACTCCCCGAATACTACTCTCAGCTTATACCAACGATGGTAGACGTACCACATTGGTTTGCCAAATTATTCCGCAGTCTTGTTTATTTCCCTGACAATTCCCTTACGGCAACCTGAGTGCCGATCTCCAGCCCCAACCGGTCGGCTGCATTGCCCTGATTCACGGCAATTTCGACCAGCCCGATCGAATTCTCATAACAGATCGTTTGTCCCACCGGCACATCAGAAAATGTCGTCGCAACGTCAACTTGTACCGAATCGATCACAACCTGAAATTGTCCCGCACTGCTCGGCCAGCGGCATCCAAGCATGCAATTACCGTAACGGTCGATGTAGATCACCTCGTCAAGATCATCGGGCCATTGCTTATATGCGTCTATATCCCGTTTTATAGGACAAGCGAGATGATCGAGCGCTCTCTCCCCGTCCCGCGCCAATCTGGCCGCGACAGGCGCAAATAGATCACGACCGTGAAAGCTCTTGGACATGCGCGCCGGCCGACATGTGATTTCCCACAAATCGAGTGGTTTCCCGCTTCGGCGAGCAACGATTTCAAACAGTCCATTGTCCGGCCCGACGAACCATCTATCACCGCAACGCATGATTATCGGGCGTCGGCTACTACCGACACCCGGATCGACAACTGCGACGCAGACGAATTCAGAAGGCAGTGGCTCGATCACCGCCGCCAATAAATAGGCTGCGGCACGTGGATTGAAGGCCGGCACGTCGACCATCAAGTCGACGACATCCATCCCTGACGCATCCGTCAAAATTGCGGCACGCATTTGGCCCATATATGGTCCGTCCGTACCGAAATCGGTGAAGGTGAAGATCATCGTGCCGACGTTAACCCATCACCATCGCCCGGACCAAGAAAAAGGGGCGCCCCTGAGAGCGCCCCTTAATCGACTGGATTTTGGGGGTAAGCTTAGAAGCCCATGCCACCCATACCGCCCATGTCACCCATGCCACCACCGGGCATGGCTTCTTTCTTCTCCGGCTTCTCAGCGATCATGGCTTCGGTCGTGATCAGCAGACCGGCGACCGAGGCCGCGTCCTGCAGCGCCGTGCGGACAACCTTGGCCGGGTCGATGACGCCCGACTTGATCAGGTTTTCGTACTTGTCCGTCTGCGCGTTGTAGCCGAACGCGACGTCCTTCTGGTCGAGCAGCTTGCCGGCAACCACGGCGCCATCGGCACCCGCGTTTTCGGCAATCTGGCGCAGCGGTGCCTGAAGGGCACGACGGATGATGTCGATACCGACATTCTGATCACCGTTGTCCCCCTTGAGGTCCTTGAGCGCTTTCGTAGAGTAAAGAAGCGCGGTACCGCCACCGGCGACAATGCCTTCCTCGACCGCCGCACGGGTCGCGTGCAGCGCGTCGTCGACGCGGTCCTTCTTCTCTTTCACTTCGACTTCCGAAGCGCCGCCGACACGGATCACCGCAACACCGCCGGCCAGTTTCGCCAGACGCTCCTGCAGTTTCTCACGGTCGTAGTCGGACGACGTTTCCTTGATCTGCGCGCGGATCTGCGTGCAGCGGGCCTCGATGTCCTTCTTCTTGCCGGTGCCTTCGACGATGGTCGTCTCTTCCTTCGTGATCGACACCTTCTTAGCGCGGCCCATCATGTCGATGGTCACGTTCTCCAGTTTGATGCCCAGATCTTCCGAGATCACCTGGCCGTTGGTCAGGATCGCGATGTCTTCGAGCATCGCCTTGCGGCGGTCACCGAAGCCAGGCGCCTTCACGGCAGCGACCTTCAGGCCGCCACGCAGCTTGTTGACGACCAGCGTCGCAAGCGCTTCGCCTTCAATGTCCTCGGCGATGATCATCAGCGGACGGCCCGACTGAACCACCGCTTCCAGGACCGGCAGCAGCGGCTGCAGGCTGGAGAGCTTCTTCTCGTGGATCAGGATGTACGGGTCATCCAGTTCGCAGGTCATCTTGTCGGCGTTGGTCACGAAATACGGGCTCGTGTAACCGCGGTCGAACTGCATCCCCTCGACGACGTCGAGCTCGGAGTGCAGCGACTTGGCTTCCTCGACCGTGATCACACCGTCGTTGCCGACGCGCTCCATGGCCTTGGCGATCATGTCGCCCACTTCGCGGTCGCCGTTGGCCGAGATCGTACCGACCTGGGCGATCTCTTCGTTGGTCTTGACCTTCTGCGCGCGCTTCTTCACGTCGGCCACGGCAGCGGTAACGGCGAGCTCGATGCCGCGCTTCAGGTCCATCGGGTTCATACCCGCGGCAACCGCTTTCGCGCCTTCACGGACAATCGACTGGGCGAGAACGGTCGCCGTCGTCGTGCCGTCGCCGGCTTCGTCGTTGGTACGCGACGCGACTTCCTTGACCATCTG
>MDSW01059867.1_pt1 | contig 30186 bp, 30 predicted proteins | sample 811171 | NCBI WGS metagenome assembly MDSW01 (sample SAMN05326641, study PRJNA326480) | marine metagenome | isolation source: seawater | place: Atlantic Ocean: North West | collected 2012 | reverse complement strand
TGAGCTGATCATCTCGAATGTATAAATAGGGGCCGGTAGTGGCCGGAAAACTGTCCCATATATTTTTAAAATTGTCCCAAACCTCGCGCCAAGCTACAGTGGCGAGGCCGATGGGGAAGCGCACGCAGCACGATCCCTTGGCTTCTGAACGATACAGGTCGTGAATAAAATAATAGAAGATTGGTGCGCCCGGCGGGATTCGAACCCACGGCCCCCAGATTAGGAATCTGGTGCTCTATCCTGCTGAGCTACGGGCGCCCGATGGTCTGATGGTCTCTGTGGGCCGCCGGGGAACCGTGTCCCGCCAACGGCTCCCTAGAGATGCCCGAGCTTGACCGGCAAGTCAAGCCTGATGATCTGCCCCAGGGCGCGATATAACGCACCCCGCCCGCTGTTCATGTTTTTTTGATCAGGATGTTTTTGATCCCGGGCCGCCAAATCCCCTATAATCCCGCATGAAGGGTCATGGGCAGGGAAGGGTCCCGCCCGGATCAGGCCCAAAACGGGGAGAGCGTATGGACCGTTTCGAGCAGACCGCCGCCACCGCTGCCTTCTGGGACAAAGTATTGGAAACCGCGTCCAGCCTGCATTGGGTGGTGGCCATCTTTATCGGGTTTTTGGTGATTTTCCATGTGATTCTGGTGGGGCTGTTGCCGCTTAATACACGCCAGTGGAAACTGGTGGAATATGTCTGGGTGTCGCTGGCCTTCATTTCCTCGTTGGGTTTTGTGGACGAGGCCCGGCGATATCGGGCGGAACTGCATCTGAATGAGGTGCGCGGGCAACTGGAGACCAGCCGTCGTGACGTCACTGACTGGTTTGACAGTTACCAGATCTATGCCTGTGAAGAGGCGGGCGGGGATCTGGACCGGGAAGTGCTTGAGGCGGCCTGCGGCTGGTTCACCGATCGCCAGAAGGACCTCACCCTGTTGCAGATGGAAAACCGTATCGCGCCGGATCTGCGTCCGACCCTGCTGGCGGGTGCCGATCGGCTGACCCCGTTGCTCAGTCCGGAGAATGTGGCCATCATCACTGACCGTCTTGCCACCTATCAGGCCCATCGACAGCGGTATCTGGAACTGGTCGAGGCCAGCCGGCGGGGCACCTTGCAGAAAATCCTGATTATGCTGGCGCCCATTCTGTTTTCCGCGGCCCTGGCACTGAAAATGACCAAGGTGACCGGGGAATACCGGCGGATGCGATGAACAAGACAAGATGGCGTTTTCCGGTGGTGTTGAACTGTCGCCGCTCCGGTCTGTGGGCGGGGGTGTTGGGGGTGCTGCTGCTATGGGCCGCTCCAGCTTGGCCGGCGCCCCCTGATTTTCTGGAGGCGCTGGAAAAGGCGGAGCGTCGGCGGGTGAGCCATGTCATTGACGGTGACACACTGGTTTTGCAAGACGGACGGGAAGTGCGTCTGGTGGGGCTTCAGGCCCCGAAACTGCCGTTGGGACGCAAGGGGTTCCGGGAATGGCCCTTTGCTCGGGAAGCCAGGGAAACCCTGGAGATGTTGACCCGCGGAGCGTTTGTCACGCTGTATTACGGCGGGCGAAAGGTGGACCGTTACGGTCGGATCTTGGCGCACCTTGTGCGGGATGACGGTCTGTGGGTGCAGGGGGACATGCTCAGTCGCGGCATGGCCCGGGTCTACAGCTTCCCGGATAATCGTGCTCTGGTAGCGGAGATGCTGACCCGCGAACGTGCCGCGCGGGCGGCGCGCCGGGGGATCTGGCGGCTGACCTATTATGCCGTCAAGGACCATCTGGAAGCGGGACGGTTTCTCAACAGTTTTCAGATTGTTGAAGGCCGGGTGCGCGAGGTCGCTCGTCGGCGCAGCATCACTTATCTGAATTTTGGCGCGGACTGGCGGCAAGATTTCACGGTGGTGATCCGCGGCCGGGCCCGACGGCTTTTTGAAAAGACGGGCCTTGACCTGGACAATCTGAAAAATAAAAAAATCCGTATTCGCGGCTGGTTAAAATATTATAATGGCCCGATGATCGAGGCGACCCACCCGGAACAGATCGAAATTCTGTCCCGGTGAGGGGGCGGAAACTACAGACACAGGGGAATGTCATGTCACACGTATCCTTTTCTTTCCTGGCACAACCTCTCAGATCGGGGAAAAGGCTTCTGTTTGCCGGGGTGCTGGCGCTGGCCCTGCCGGCCTGTACCACCCTTAATCCGGCTACGGGCAAGTCCGAATTCACGCCCTTTATGAGCCCGGCCCAGGAAAAAAAGATCGGTGCGGAAAACCATCCGGCGGTGCTGGCGGAACATGGCGGTGTATATGATGATCCTGAGCTTGGCGGTTATGTGGCGAGTGTGGGCGGACGGTTAGTGGCGGCATCGGAAATGCCGGACGAACCGTTTACCTTTACCGTGCTGAACTCGCCGCTGGTGAACGCCTTTGCCTTGCCGGGCGGCTATATCTATGTGACCCGCGGCATTTTGGCGCTGTTTAATGACGAAGCGGAAATGGCGTCAGTGCTGGGCCATGAAATCGGCCATGTTACTGCCCGCCACACCGCCAAACGCTACAATCAGCAGATGTTTGCCGGCCTGCTCGGCGCCGGCATCGGCATTTTTGCCAAAAATGAGCAGGTGGGGCAATTGTTCAATTATGGCTCGCAGCTCTATTTGCTGAGTTATTCCCGGGACCAGGAATATCAGTCCGACGAATTGGGCGTGCGTTATACCAGCCGGGCCGGCATGAACCCGTATGGCGCGCCGGATATGCTGCGGGCGTTACAGGCGGAAACCGAATTGCAGGATCTGATTTCCAACCGCACGGGAGAAAGCCGGCCGCCGGAATTTTTCTCCACCCACCCTAATACCCAGGAGCGGGCCCAGCGGGCGCGGGCCGCCGCCCGGGCGACGGGCCTGGCTCCGCAATCCCGGCCTCGCCATCGGGACCGGTATTTGGCGGCCATTGACGGCATGATCTATGGTGATGACCCCAAACAGGGACTGATCCGGGGTCGGACCTTCTGGCATGGGGAACTGCGGTTCACGTTCGAGGCGCCGGAACATTACCGTCTGATCAACAGCTCCGAAGCAGTGCTGATTCAGGGCACCGGTCCGGTCCAGGGCAGTGTGGCCCTGTTTGCCGGCGGGCCGCTGAAAAACCGCTCTCTCAGCAGCTATCTGGCCGCGCTGTGGAAGGATCTGGGTGCTGATCAGCCATTGCAGGGATTGCAGGAAACCCGAGTGGGCGGGATGCCGGCGCTTACCGGCTGGGCCCGGGGCAGCATGCAAAATACGCCGGTCATTGTGCGCCTGATGGCCATTCGCTATTCCGCCGAACAGGCCTATCATTTCCTGATGATCATTCCGGAAAACCTGTATGAGGCGCAGGAACAGGGACTACGGCGCATGACCTACAGTTTCCGCAAACTCAGTGCTACGGAGGCCGGAAAATACAAACCCCGGCGCATCAAGATCGTCACCGTACAGCAAGGCGACACGGCGCACAGCCTGTCCCGGCGCATGGCGTTTGAGGACTATCGGCTGGAACGATTCCTGGTGCTCAACGGGTTGGACAGGACTACGAAACTCAGGGCGGGTCAGAAGGTCAAACTGATTGTGGAGGAGTAACGTTTTTCCGGGTTTCTGATCTTGTCTGATCTTGTATGAATCCGATTGCTTCTTCCCGGCTTTTCTTTGCTTCCTTGCGGCGTGAAGTGTCCTGATTTCGGGAAAACTTCATGCCGGCAGGGAAAAAATCGTGAAAAATTGCACTTCATTATTTTCAAACAGGTCATTTTAGCGTATAGCTCCTGTTAAGAATGATTATGAAAACTATTTGTAAGCCGTTATGAAAAAATACCTGAGCGAACTTTCCATAGGGGATATGGCAAAAATCAGCGGCTTTGATGCCGATCGTTGCAGCGACCGGGATTTTGCCCGTGACCTGGAAGACCGTCTTCTGGAAATCGGTTTTGAGGAAGGTCTGAAGGTGGAAGTGTTGCATGAGGGTCCTGTCGGCCGGGATCCCATGGCCGTGCGGGTTGGGAACATGACTGTGGGTCTTAGGCGTATCGAAGCCGATGCCGTGTGTATTCACGAAGAGGGCCAGCAGGAAAGTCACGGGAATAAAGCCGCCGCGGCGGAATGAGAGTTTTTGATGAGTGATCTGCATATCGCGTTGGTGGGGACCCCCAATTGTGGGAAAAGTTCGCTGTTCAACATGCTGACTGGCAGTCGCCAGAAAGTGGCCAATTACCCTGGTGTGACGGTGGAACGCCGCAGCGGACACTATCAGACCAGCACCGGTCGGCAGGTGCATCTGGTCGATTTGCCAGGGATATACAGCCTCAAGGATCGCACCCTTGATGAACGGATCACCCGTCAGGTCGTCACTGGGGCACATCCCCATGAACCACGCCCGGACATTCTGTTGTGTGTGGCGGATTCAACCAATCTGCGGGTTCATCTCAGGCTTGTCCTGGAACTCAGGGCGCTGGGGCTGCCGCTCATTCTGGCGCTGAATATGGCAGATCTTGCGGAACGGGACGGGATTCGTATCGACCTGGACAGGCTTTCCCGGGAGCTGGGCGTGCCGGTCATTTCCACCGTAGCCGTTCGCCAATCCGGTATGACCGGTCTGAAGAAATTGCTGGATCGGGATCTTCACGACCTGACACGAAAGCAGGCACCTGCGGGAGAAGGTATCCGCAAGGAACAGCATCTATCCACCCGCGACCTTCAAAAAATGGCCCGCAAACTGGCCAACAGGATTCTGATCGCCGAAGGGCATCAGCACCGAATCACCCGGCAGCTTGATCAGGTTATTCTGCATCCCGTGGTCGGCCCGTTTGTACTGTTTGGTTTGTTGTTTGTCATGTTCCAGGCTGTTTTCAGCTGGGCCGAGGCGCCGATGGCGTGGATTGACGGTTCCATCGTCTGGTTACAGGACCGCCTGGTGGCATTCCTCCCGGAAAGCTGGTTTCTCAGCCTGCTTAATGACGGTATTCTCGCCGGAGTGGGCAGCGTCATTGTGTTTCTGCCGCAGATTCTGATTCTGTTTACCTTCATTTTGATTATGGAGGCAACGGGGTATATGGCCCGGGCCGCTTTTCTCATGGACCGGCTAATGGCCAAGGTCGGCCTTAACGGGCGCGCTTTCATCCCGCTGATCAGCAGTTTTGCCTGCGCCATCCCGGGGGTCATGGCGACCCGCACCATTGAAAACGCCCGGGACCGGATGACCACCATCATGATTGCCCCGTTGATGACCTGTTCCGCCCGGTTGCCGGTCTATACCCTGATCATTGCCGCTTTCATTCCCAATAAAACTGTCTGGGGGGGCATGGGCTTGCAAGGGCTTGTAATGTTCGGGCTTTATCTTTCCGGGGTGGTGAGCGCGCTAATTGTTGCCGCCGTTATGAAAATGACTCTCACCAAAGGCGTGGCTCAGCCATTTCTGATGGAATTGCCGAAATATCAGTTGCCCAGGCTGAAAAATTTGTTGATCGACCTGATGGAACGGGCCCGGATTTTTCTGCGCCGGGCCGGCACTATTATTTTGAGCACCACCATTATTCTCTGGGGTCTGGCAAGCTATCCCAAAGCTCCCAAAGACGCTACTGATCCGGAAATCTATTACAGTTTTGCCGGCATGCTGGGCAAAATATTGCAGCATATTTTTGCCCCGTTGGGATTTAACTGGGAAATCACCGTTGCGCTGATCCCGGGCATGGCCGCGCGGGAAGTGGCGGTGGCGGCGCTGGGCACCGTTTATTCCCTCAGCGGGGATGAAGACAAGGTGGCCGATAGTTTGGTGAATGTGTTGCAGGGCAGCTGGCCGTTGCCTACGGCGCTGGCGTTTCTGGCCTGGTATGTTTTTGCGCCGCAATGCTTGTCTACCATCGCGGTGGTGCGCCGGGAAACCAATAGCTGGCGCTGGACTGGTTTTATGGTCGCTTATCTGTTTGCTCTGGCTTACTTTGCCGCTTGGGCTGTCAACAGCATTGCCCGTGCGGTTATAGGCTGATGGCCCGGAAGCTGTGGTGAAGCCCCAGCGCCACCAGAAAAGTGCCGCCGCCCAGGACCAGGAAAATTTCGGGGATGGAAAGGCCCCAATGCAGCAGGGTCATAACCAACAGGGCGGACAGCACCATCAGAAAAGCATTCATAATGTTGTTTGCAGCCACCATGCGGGCGCGCCGGGCCGGATCGCTTCTTTCCTGCAATAAGGCATAAAGCGGCACGATATAAAGGCCGCCGAAAATGGCGATCAGGCTGCAATCCAGCAAGATGCGCCAGTTCCGGCCTTCCCGCACAAATGTTTCAAGTGATTGGGGAATGGCGCCTGCGGCGGCGGGGCCTGGGGGGCTGGCCAGATACAAATCGGCGCAGAAGACCGCCATGCCCATAGCGGCGGCGGCCACATAACGGGGGGAAATATTCCCTTTCAGCAGCTTGTTGCATAACAGCGATCCCAGCGCAATGCCGATGGAAAAGGCGCACAGCAGCAGGGTGACCGCCTGTTCGTCACCATTCAGGATGTTTTTGGTATAGGCCGGAAACTGGGACAGGAATGTCGCGCCCAGAAACCAGAACCAGGAAATGCCCAGAATTGACAGAAAAACCGGTCGATTATAGCTGGCGCTGCGGACAATCGCATAACTTTCTGAAAAGATATTCGGATTGATCTGCAAGTGCGGTGCTGCTGCCCGGGCCCGGGGCATGGCCAGGCTGCTGAGGAAGCCGCCGGCGGCTACCGCAATACTCATTACGGAGACAAGGGGCCGGCCGCTTTCCCCAAGAATTAAAAGCCCCCCGGCGATGGTTCCCAGAAGAATGGCCAGAAAAGTACTGCCCTCCACCAGGCCGTTCCCGGCAATCAGTTCATCCTCTGCCAGATGATCGGGCAGGATGCCGTATTTCAAGGGACCGAAAAAGGCGGACTGGCTGCCCATCAGAAAAAGAGTGGCCATCAGCAGATAAAAACTTTCCAGCCAGAAGCCCAGCCCCGCCAGGATCATCAGCAGGATTTCCACAAACTTGATACGCCGGATCAGTCCGGTTTTTTCATATTTGTCGGCCAGTTGCCCAGCAAAGGCGGAAAACAGGAAAAATGGCAGGATGAACACGCCCGCCGCCGCTGTGACCACCAGGCGCACATCACTGCCCACCTTGTCCGCCAAATCATAGGTGAGCAGAATGACAAGGGCGTTCTTGAAGACATTATCGTTAAACGCCCCCATGAACTGGGTCAGAAACAGGGGAAGAAAACGGCGGCGTTTGAGCAAATAAAACTGATCTTCCGACATGCCGTTCCCTTTTTCCCTGTTTTTACCGTATTTCGGTCTGATGTTTTCTTTAAGGATGAAGTGTTATGAGAGGGAGGCGAAGCAGTCTGGCCCGCGTTCCCGGCTATATATGGCTTTGCATTATATGCATGATCCAGCCGGTAGCGTAAAATAAATAAAAAGAATCACCCTGCCGGGATATCCCGGCAGACCTCTGAATGGCCGAAAACGGCTTAGATCGGGACGGTTTTGCGCCGAGAAAGGCATTGCCGTTTTTTTTCTTTACCTGATACGGCGTTAGGGCTATAAGCAGGCAAATAATTTTATATATTAAATAATTTCCATTCAAACAGTCGTTTGAATTTGGCGTAGGGATCATATATAAAGGCCCGGTTTCGATTGACAGCTCTGATGATCGCAGGTTACCTTCCAGTAACTTTTGCCTGTTTTTGCATTGCAAAAGATTTTTCGGATCACACATTGCGCAGATCAGAAGATCATAGTAGTTTCATTTTTGGAATGATTGAGGGAGAGCAAATTCGATGAAGATCCTTGTCCCCGTGAAAAGGGTAATTGATTACAATGTGAAGGTTCGCGTAAAGGCGGACGAAAGCGGCGTCGAACTGGCGAATGTGAAAATGTCCATGAACCCGTTTGACGAGATCGCGGTGGAAGAAGCCATTCGTCTGAAAGAAGCGGGCAAAGCGGAAGAGATTGTGGCCGTATCCATCGGCCCCGCTCAGGCCCAGGAAACGCTGCGCACAGCGCTTGCCATGGGGGCGGATCGAGCTATTCTGGTTAAAACCGATGAGGTGGTGGAGCCGCTGGCCGTGGCAAAAATCCTTAAAGGCGTTGTGGCCGAAGAAAACCCGGATCTGGTCATTATGGGCAAACAGGCCATTGACGATGACTGTAACCAGACCGGCCAGATGCTGGCGGCGCTGCTGGGCTGGCCGCAGGGCACCTTCGCCTCCAAGGTGGATCTGGGCGAAGGCACCGTAGACGTGACCCGGGAAATTGACGGTGGTCTTGAAACCGTCAAACTCAACATGCCGGCCGTGATTACCACCGATCTGCGCCTCAATGAACCCCGTTATGCCTCCCTGCCCAATATCATGAAGGCGAAACGCAAACCTCTTGATGAAAAAAGCCCCGCGGATTACGGGGTGGAGACCGCCCCGCGTCTGGTCACGCTGAAGGTTGCGGAGCCGCCCAAGCGTCAGGCCGGAATCAAGGTGGAAAGCGTCGAGGAACTGGTCGACAAACTGCGTAATGAAGCGGGAGTACTCTGAACATGACAGCCTTAGTAATTGCCGATCACGATAATGCCGTACTTAAGGACAGCACGCTGAATACAATCACCGCCGCCGCCAAGCTGGGCGGTGATGTTCATGTCCTTGTCGCCGGATCCAACTGTGCCGCCGTGGCCGAGGCTGCTGCCAAGGTTGAGGGCGTGACCAAGGTACTGGTGGCGGATGCTCCCGATTATGAACATCCGCTGGCCGAGGTTTTGGCGCCGCTGGTGGTCAGGTTGGCGGACGGTTATGACGCCATTCTGGCGGCGGCCACCACCACCGGCAAGAACTTCATGCCGCGGGTGGCTGCGCTGCTGGATGTGGCTCAGATTTCTGACATTATCGCGGTGGAAAGCCCGGACACGTTCCAGCGGCCCATCTATGCCGGTAACGCCATTGCCACGGTACAGAGCAAGGACGCCAAGAAGGTGATCACCGTTCGGACCACCGCCTTTCCGGCAGCTCCCGCCGAAGGCGGTTCCGCCTCCATTGAAAATGTGGAACCGGCTGAGAATCCGGGACTGTCCAGCTTTGTCGGGCAGGAACTGAGCAAATCCGAGCGGCCCGAACTGACCAGCGCCAAAATCATTATTTCCGGTGGGCGCGGCATGGGCAGCGGCGAGAACTTCGCCCTGATTGAAGCCGTGGCAGACAAGTTGGGTGCGGCCATTGGCGCGTCACGTGCGGCTGTGGATGCGGGGTTTGTACCCAATGATTACCAGGTGGGCCAGACCGGCAAGATTGTGGCGCCGGAACTGTATATCGCCGTGGGAATTTCCGGGGCCATTCAGCATTTGGCCGGCATGAAAGACTCGAAAGTGATTGTGGCCATCAACAAGGATGAGGAAGCGCCGATTTTCCAGGTAGCTGATTATGGCTTGGTCGCAGATCTGTTCCAGGCTCTGCCGGAACTGGAAAAAGCCCTTTCTTAGAGCTTTTTTTAAGGCTCCCCTCTTTACAGGGGGGGAGGGGAGTCTTAAACATAAAATATTAGCTATAGCTATTGCCTTCTTAAAATAAGGGATAGCCAGTAACCGTAACTAACCGCCACGAAATAAGTGAGAAACCGGAAATGGTTCAAAAAGTAGGTATCATCGGCGCAGGACAGATGGGGAATGGCATCGCGCATGTTTTTGCGCTGGCCGGATATGATGTGGTGATGAGCGACATCAGTCAGGAAAATCTGGACCAGGCAATGGAAACGATCCGGACCAATATCGCCCGTCAGACCGCCAAGGGGCGCGTCTCAGAAGAAGACGCCGCGGCGGCGCTTGCCCGGATCAAGCCGGTGATCGGACTTGACGGATTTTCGGAAGTGGATCTGGCTATTGAGGCGGCGACGGAAAATGAGGAAATCAAGAAAAAGATTTTTCAGGACCTGTGCCCCAAGCTGAAACCCGAAGCGCTTCTTGCCACCAATACCTCCTCCATCTCCATTACCCGGCTGGCGTCAACTACGGATCGGCCGGAAAAATTCATTGGCCTGCATTTTATGAATCCGGTGCCGGTGATGAAGCTGGTGGAGCTGATCCGGGGCATCGCCACCAGTGATGAAACCTATAAAACCGCCAAGGAAGTGGTCAAGAGCCTGGGCAAAACCACGGCCAGTTCTGAGGACTTCCCGGCCTTTATCGTTAACCGCATTCTGCTGCCCATGATTAACGAGGCGATTTATACGCTGTATGAAGGGGTGGGATCAGTGGAAGCCATTGACAAGGCCATGCGGCTTGGCGCCAATCATCCCATGGGGCCGCTGCAACTGGCGGACTTTATCGGGTTGGATACCTGCCTGTCCATTATGCAGGTGCTGTATGAAGGGCTTGCCGATAGCAAATACCGGCCCTGTCCGTTGTTGGTGAAATATGTGGAGGCCGGTTGGGTCGGCCAGAAAGTCGGGCGCGGCTTTTATGACTATCGTGGGGAAAAACCCGTTCCCACGCGATAGTTCTTTTGCGCGATAGTTTTCTTTTTAAATGAAAATCAAATTATCCTGCCGGCAGACATGGCCCCTGCGCCAGCAGAAGAGTTCCCTCCTGTTGCGTATCATTCCCCGGATAAGGTCTAGGCGCGGGCATTGACGCGCATCAATGCGGAACCGGCTCCTGCGGGGTAAGTTCGGCTGAAGGCGCCGTCATGTCATGCTGGCGCTGTTTTCCAATTTGAATATGAGTCCATAGGAGATTGTCATGCGACGCACTGCTTTTGGTTTTGTGATCGCCGCCTTTTCGTGCCTTTTGGCCCCGATGGCCGGTCAGGCCGAGCCGACCGAGATCACCGTAAGAGTGATCAGCAAGGACGCCAAGTTTATCGGCAGCAGTATGGGCGGCATGCGGGTGACACTTCGTGATGGGCACACCGGGGAGGTTCTCGCTACCGGAATCACCAGCGGCGGGACCGGCAATACCGGGCTTGTCATGCACAAGGAGGGCGGGCGTCGAGCGCGGCTGGCCGATGAGACCGCCGCAGGTTTTAAGACGGTTCTTGATCTTGAAGAACCGCGACTGATTGAGGTCGAAGCCTACGGCCCACTGGCCCAGCCGCAGGCGGCGCATCGGGTCAGTTCCAGCCAATGGGTGGTGCCGGGCCGGCATCTTTCTGCTGGGGATGGCTGGGTGCTGGAACTGCCTGGTTTTGTGGTTGATGTGCTGACCCCGCCGGCCGCGATCAAGCTTTCTGCCGCCACCCGCCAGCTTGAACTGCGGGCCAATGTGATCATGATGTGTGGCTGCCCCATAAAACCGGAAGGGCTGTGGGATGCCAACGGGTATGAAGTGAAGGCGATCGTGCGCCGCAATGGCGAACTGGTCCGCCGTCTTGATCTCTCTTATGCGGGCGAGACCAGCCAGTTTGCCGGCAGCCTGCCCATTGAGGCGCCAGGCACGTATGATGTTGTTGTTTATGCTTATGATCCGGCGAATGGCAATACCGGCCTGGACCGCACCACTTTCACCGTGACAAAATAAAACCGACGCCCCCGTCCTATGACGATCAGGGCGGGGGCAGAAGTTTGGATCAGGCGAGCCTCAGACCGTGCTGAACGATGAGGACGGCCAGGGCCATAAAGCAGACAATCTGGGTCAAAAAGAAAATAAAACGTACAAGCGCCACGCGGTTTGTTTGCGTAAAACAGATATGGGTGACGGATTGGGCAACACGGGCTACAAGAACAATGACGGACAGGATGTCTGCAAGTGGGGTGGAGATGCCGCTGACATAGAGGGCAAAAACGATCACGGCAAAGACCGGCAGATTTTCCACACAATTGGCATGAGCCCGCATGGACCGCAGATAGAAGTCCTGGCCTTCAACCTGGTCGGCCCGGAACTCCTTGATTTCCACCCGTCCCGTCAGAATCCGGCTCCAGCGGTAAATCCCGACACTGAGAAACAGCACGAGAACGGTCCAGACCGCAAAACCCAGCAGCATCCATAGGGGTAATGTCATTTCATCTCTCCTGTTCAGGCAGTTTGTCGTAAAATGTTATGAAAGAGGGGCTGTCTCGCTTGTTGCCCGAGGGGAGATCCCGCCGAACAGATAGGACAGCGGTCTGCTGCCCGTGGACGTTGCTCTGTCAGACGGTGGTCTCATCCCTGAGGGACATGTGGACGGCCCGCACGCCTACAGGGCATTTAAGGGGATTTTCAGGTAGGAGATGCCGTTGTCCTCTTGCGGCGGAAATTCACCGGCCCGGATATTGACCTGCACGGAAGGCAGGATCAAGGTTGGCATGTCAAGGGTGGCGTCCCGCGCCGTGCGCATGGCGACAAAGTCCTCTTCCGTAATGCCGTCATGGACATGGACATTGTGGCGGCGCTCCGCTTCGACCGTGCTTTCCCAGACATACTTGTCCCGCCCCGGAGCCTTGTAATCATGGCACATGAACAGCCGCGTTTCAGGCGGCAAAGAAAATATTTTCTGGATGGAATGGTACAGGGTCCGGGCATCGCCGCCCGGGAAATCGGCCCGCGCCGTGCCGTAATCCGGCATGAACAGCGTATCCCCGACAAAGGCGGCATCCCCAATCACATAAGTGAGGCAGGCCGGCGTATGGCCTGGCGTATGCATCACTCGCCCTTCGAGCGTGCCGATCCGGAAGGTTTCGCCATCCCGGAACAGGTGATCGAACTGGGAGCCGTCTATGGCAAAGCCGGCCTCCAGATTAAAGACACCCTTGAAAATCTTCTGAACCTCACGAATATGTTCGCCAATGGCAATGCGCCCACCAAGTTTTTCTTTCAGATAAGGGGCGGCGCTCAGATGGTCGGCATGGGCATGGGTTTCCAGAATCCATTCCACTTCCAGGCCGCGTTCCGAAATATGGGCAATGATGGCATCGGCGGAACGGGTATCGGTGCGTCCCGATTTAGGGTCATAATCGAGAACGGAGTCGATGATGGCGCATTTACGGCTGTTGGGGTCTGCGACCACATAGGAAACCGTGTTGGTGGTTTCGTCAAAAAATGAGTTTACAGTCGGGCTCATCGGTTGCACCTCGGATGTGTTGGGTTTGTCCTGTGCAGAAAGGATCTGCTTCACAATTTACTTGACAATATATGCATAGTTATGAATATATGCAAGTATGAAGATTGAAAAGATTCAGAACTCGGCAGAAAAAGCCGCCGATCTGATGCGTTCCCTCTCCCATGAGAAACGCCTGATGCTTCTGTGTCAGCTGGTGGAGGGGGAAAAGAGCGTCGGTGCCCTTGCGACGGCTCTGGGCATTACCCAGGCCAATGCCTCGCAGCAGCTGGCGCTGTTGCGCAAGGATGGTCTGGTGCAGACCCGGCGCGAGGGGCAGACCATCTATTATTCCCTGGCCGGCCATGAGGCCCGGCGGGTGATCGAGGTTCTGTATGAACTTTACTGTGAACCGGTGTCACCTGAAAAACAGACAGCAGGTACAGGAGAAGATGATGAATAACGACATCAGGAACGAAACCGCCGCGGGATTGCAGGAGATTCAGCCCGACGAACTGAAACGGCGGATGGAGGCGCGGGACGTGCTGCTGATTGATGTGCGCGAACCTGGAGAATTTGAGGCCGAGCGTATTCCCGGTGCCGTGTTATACCCCCTGTCCGAATTTGACCCGCGCTGCCTGCCGGTCGAAGTCTTTCCTTCGGTGGTGTTGATGTGCGGGTCAGGGAAACGTTCAGCGACGGCGGCCCGCAGGGTTCTGGACAGTGGCGTTGGGCGGACAACACATCTGGCGGGCGGTATCATGGCCTGGAAAAAGGCGAACCTGCCGACCATCAGCTTTGATCCGGCGACCGGTGGTTGGCGCCGGGGTCCGGCTGTCTGATCCCGTGTCTAATTTCGTGCCAGATCCTGTGCCTGATCCCGTGCCAGATTCCATAGCCGACAACAATTCGGACGTGAAACAGGCTCGTCCCCGCCCCATGTGGGAAAAACTTATCCCGGCCAGCCAGTGGCTGAAGGGATATGGGCGCAAGGACGTGTCGGCTGATCTGCTGGCGGCTGTGATTGTCACTATTATGCTAATCCCCCAGAGCCTGGCCTATGCCCTGCTGGCGGGATTACCGCCGGAAGTCGGCCTTTATGCCAGTATGAGTCCGCTGTTGCTTTATGCCTTGTTCGGGTCAAGCCGCACTCTGGCGGTGGGGCCTGTGGCGGTAGTCTCCCTCATGACGGCGTCCGCCGTGGGGAATGTGGCGGTCCCCGGCACCACCGAATATGTCGGGGCGGCGCTGGTTCTGGCTTTTCTCTCAGGTCTGTTTCTGGTGCTGATGGGGGTCCTGCGATTGGGGTTCCTTGCTAATCTGCTCAGTCATCCTGTCATTTCCGGATTCATTACCGCCTCGGGCATTTTGATTGCCGCCAGCCAGATCAAACATGTGTTGGGTGTGGATGCAGGTGGTGCGACGCTGGGGGAGATTGCCCTTGCCCTGATGACCCGCTTCGGCCAGATCAATATGCCGACAGCGGCGATTGGGGGGAGCGCTATTCTGTTTTTGTTTTGGGTCCGCAATAACCTGAAACCCTTCCTCCTGCGCATGGGAATAAGCGACTATGCCGCCGCCATGATTGCCCGGGCCGGCCCGGTGGCAGCGGTCCTCGCTTCGATCCTTCTAGTGCCGGCCCTGGGGCTTGCGGACAGAGGAGTAAGCATTGTCGGCGCCATCCCCGGGGGATTGCCGTCCTTGACATTGCCCCCTTTCGAAATGGCCCTGTGGCAGGAATTGCTGCCGGCGGCGGTTCTGATCAGTATTATCGGTTTTGTGGAATCTGTTTCCGTCGCCCATACCCTGGCGGCCAAACGCCGTCAACGGATTGACCCCAATCAGGAGCTGATCGGGCTTGGCGCCGCCAATCTGGCCGCCGGGGTCAGCGGGGGATATCCGGTCACCGGCGGTTTTGCCCGTTCGGTGGTTAATTTCGATGCCGGGGCGGTGACCCCCATGGCGGGAGTTTTTACAGCAGCAGGTATTGCCCTGACGGCGTTGTTTCTGACATCTTTCTTTTATTATTTGCCCAAGGCGGTGCTGGCGGCCACCATCATTGTTGCCGTTTTGGCGCTGGTGGACCTGAAGACCATCAGGCGGACCTGGATTTATTCCAAGATTGATTTTTCCGCCATGCTGGCCACGATTCTTGTGACCCTGCTGGCGGGAGTGGAGCCCGGCATTCTTGCGGGGGTTGTCCTGTCGCTGGCGCTGCATATTTGGCGCACAGGCCGCCCTCATCTGGCGGTGGTCGGCCGCATTCCCGGTACCGAACATTTCCGCAATGTGTTGCGGCACAAGGTGCGCACCAACCCGCAGATCCTAATGATCCGGATTGATGAAAGCCTGTATTTTGCCAATGCTGCCTTTCTGGAGGATACCCTGCTGAACGCGGTGGCCGAACAGCCGCGCCTGAAACATATTGTCCTGCTTTGCGGGGCCGTGAATGTGATTGACGCCAGTGCGCTCGAAACACTGGAGCGTTGTGTGGAAAGTCTGCACGACAGCGGGGTTCATCTTCATCTGGCAGAAGTCAAGGGGCCGGTCATGGACCGACTTGAGCGAACGAGTTTCCTGTCGGCGCTGGCGCCCGGGCGCGTTTTCTTGAGCGCCCATGAAGCCATGAGCCGGCTGGAACAGGAACTGGAGGCGCCGCAGCATTACGGCGCCGGAATTTAGATCTGATAGAATTTAGGGGCGCATCTTGTCGGATGATGGGTCAACCTATTTACAATTCGCTCTAGACATTATCCACTGGACACTTACGCAGATATAGATGGGGAACCCGTAACCCGGGGGTTAAGGCTGAGCGTGCAGCCTGATGGTGGCCACATATTTAAAATCGTCCCGCGACGAGGCCTTGCCAGTAACGGTTTTTATATAAAGGTCGATCTTGTCCTGGTCGATCCGCACCCGGGCCACGGGTTTAAGGTTGTCCAGGATCTGTTTTTTATACTGCCCCTTCATATATTTCTTGTATTTCTCATAATCCGGGTGGTTTTCTGGTTGCAGGCCGATGACATCGGTGATGGTAAAGCGATAATGCCCATAAAGGTAATACATCCCGTTAAACTGCTGATCGAGCTTTTCCGCCTGCTCAGCCGGCATGGAAATCCAGTGGGTTTTGGCAGGGCCCATATTGCTGATCTTGTGGCTCACGGGGCCCCGGCCATAGGCGTATATCCAGGGTAGGCGGATTTTGTCTCCTGCGGGAAGATAAATGGGCCAGGCCGCGCGGTCGAAATCATACCGCCCCACTTTGACCGAAAGATTATTATCAATATTCTTGTCTACCGCCGACAGGGACGAGCGGTTGTCCAGCCACGGCGCCACCTCGAAGGAGGCCGGGGCGTTTGCGCTCTCGGCAAGAATCCTGTTCTTGAAATCGCTCTTGTGTTTGCGCCATGTAAATTCGTTGGCCAGGGTTTTGTTTTCATCGGGATAGAACACGCGCACCAGTTCTTTCAGTTGATGGTCGGGCCGGCTTTCCCATATTTCCGGCGCCAAGTTGAGAATTGCTCGGGCGACTTTGCGGCCCGAGGTGGGCAGGGTGTCCGGGACAGCGGTTTTATCCGGCTTGGCGGGGGAGGCCGGAGAGGAAGGGGAAGAGGCACCGGAAGGGATTCCCTGAGGTTTTTCCTTGGTTTTGGTGAATTGTTCGCTGGCCGTCTTTTCGATCTCATCGGCCTTTTTCTTCAGTTTGTCAAAAAAACTCTGCGCCGCCGATGAGGAGGCCATGGGCAGGCAAAGCCCAGGCAGGATCATGCCGTAAATAATAAGAGACCGTTTCATGTTATTCTCCTTTAGAGTAATTCACTTTAATCCAGTCTGTTGGTACCTGATCCGGCGCCGCCTGGATGCAATATGGCGACCGGTTGCGGACTGAAGAAAAGGGTAAGGGATTCGGGGCTTTGGCACATCTAACGGAAACCGTCGTTATCTGCCGTTATCGCCACTTAACATGTTTTTTTTGACCGGCTTGCACTGAAACGCCACAATCGGTAAGCTTCCAAAAGGGGGATTGTTGCGCAGAATCTCTGTACAAAACTATTATACAAAAACTGTTGTGCAGGCTGGGAGAGGGGTGGATGATATGGAAGAGGGTGAAAGGGAGCGTCAAAACAGCCGCGTAAGAAACAGGGGTATACGGGCCTCACGTGTGCTTCTGGAAAAAGCCCTTTCCCAAAGCGACCTTGAAAAGAAAACCCAGATCGCACTGGCCAACCGCATCGCCGACCTGGAGGGGCTTGAGGCCGCCCCCAAGGATTTGGTGAACAAGGTTTTTCGCGAGCGTCCCGTGGACCCCCAGACCCTGGAGCGCATAGCGCGCGCTTTGGGTGTGGAGGCCCGCGATCTTTATCTTGAAGAAGACGTTTCGGTATCCTCGCCCGCTTCCAGACCGGCAGAAAGAAGAGAGCACCCCGCCCCGAAACAGCCTGCTGCACGACGTCAGAGAACAGGGTGGCTCTTCATCTTTGTCGCTGTGGCGCTGCTGTTGGGAACGGCTGTTGTCTGGGGTCTCTCAGGCAACCGGGACGTGGCGTGCCGGATCAACGAATTTTTTCATCCTCTGAAGACGCCGGACGGGCGATTGGGGATTATTATTGCCCGGTTTGCGGGGGATCCCGGAAATGTGGCGCAGGCCAGTCTGGTGTCTGGGTTTTTGAATGACCCGAAACTTGGCCCCTATGTCAGTGTGCTCAGGTCCTGTGACAGGCCCTCTCTGGCCGGTCCCGGCGACATTAGCTCGCGGCTGGAAATGATTAGGAAAGAGGGGCGCGAAAGGTTACATCGCGCTGGCGCTCATATCCTGTTATGGGGGCATTTTGACGGGGAAAGAATACGGGTTCGTTTCATTTCTGGGACGACAGATCTTAGTCCGGTATCGCTGGATGTGGGGGGGAGGCCTGCCCAGCTTTCGGAAACCCGGCTGGAAGTCCCGGTTTCCTTCAGCGATCCGGGAGCCGCTTTTGCGGATATCAAAAAACTGACCCTTGATTTGATGAAGCTTGAAACCCCGGAACTGCGGCACCGCCGGCAGGAAGCCGTACGGTCCTACCGAACCTCCATGGACTGGCTTCGGGCATCCATTCTGGGAGACCGTAATGTCCGGCGCCAGATAGATGCGAAGAAGGACCCACAACTCTGGGCGCTGATCAATGGTCAGCTGTGTTATAAACAGCGCCTTCTGGGAGATTATGACGCGGACATCACGCAATATCTGGAAGCGCAGGAAAGCTGCCGCAATGCTCTGGCGGTGCGTGACCGCGCGCAATATCCCCGGGACTGGGCAACGCTCAAAATCAATCTGGCCAGTGTGCTGATCCGGTTGCATCTATATGCGGACAGCCCGGCCAAAAGCCTTGAAGCCCTGCACCAGGCCGAGGCTCTTATGGCCGAAGCCGGTCAAGTTCTGGACAGAGCGGCCATGCCGCAACTCTGGGCTCTGCAAAGACGCAATATGGGGGTGGTTTTCATGCGGTTGGGAGAACTTTCCACTGGGGAGCAGGCAGAAAGTTACTTTGAGCGCGGCCTGGAACTGATGGAGGCTTCCTTAACGGTGTTGGATCCCGAGTTTCAGCCGGTGGACTGGGCCATGACCCAGCAGAACATGTGTGCCTCCCTCTATCGCAAAGGCTATAACCAGGGGGCTGGAGGGGTGCCTCTGGTCGTGTTGGCGGAAGAACATTGCCGAGAGGCCCTACGCTGGCTTGATCCGGAAAATACGGCGCTTACCTGGGCCATGGTGCAAAACAATCTTGCGGTCAGTCAGGCTATTCTTGCGCAACTGGAACAGGACCCGGATCGTCTGGCCCAGGCTATCGACGAGTTTCGCAAGGCGCAGCGTGTTTACACCCGGGATGCATTTCCGTCCAACTGGGCGGAAGTGGAAATCAATCTGGGCGAATTGCACTGTAATCTGGCGGTGCTGCGTGGGGATCCGTCTTATCTTGAGACGGCGATTGCCCATTCCGAGCAGGCATTGGAAATATTGATGTATAAAAAAATGGCCCGCTATCAGCGTTATCTGCAGGGACTGCTTACGACCTACAGAAACTGTCAGCGGGACGATATTTCCCGCTGTGTTTGTGCCCCTGGGTAAATGGGCACCAGCCTGGGATCTTTTCTGCGCCGGGCAGCTTTGTTTTATTCCCCATTGCACTGATTGAAAATACATCCTACATATAGGATGAGCGGGTACTGCCTTGTGCGAGGTTTTTTTATTCCCTGGGGCTATAAAATTCTCTGAGGGAGCTGTCCCTGTGAAGATCGTGGTCTTCATATAACGGCGCCCACCTGTTTCTGCAGGCACCGGAGGATTAAATAGAAATCACGGCAAGGTGGTCCCGCCATTGTTTAATCCGCCCGTTGATTATACCGGTTAATCTGCAAGGGCGGAAAACGTATGATCAGAGATTCATGAACAGCAAGAGCGAGCTACGCAAAAAACTGCTTGAGGAGCGGCGGTATTTGTCACAGACCCAGGGCGTTGCGGCGGCACGGGATGTGGCGGCACGGCTGTTGTTGCTGCCGGAAATGAAAAATGTCGAGTTTGTGGCCGGATACGCCCCGCTGAACAGCGAACTGGATTGTCTGGTGGCGCTCAAAGTGTTGCATGCGGCCTATTATCGGGTGGCTTTGCCGGTTGTGGTGCGAAAGGACAGCCCGCTCATGTTCCGGGAATGGGACTTTGAGCGGCCACTCATCAACGGCCCTTATCAGACCCGCCACCCCGACGAAAACTACCATGAAGTCATCCCCGATATGATGTTGGTGCCGTTGCTGGCGTTTGACAAGGTGGGGCATCGGTTGGGCTATGGTGGCGGATATTATGACCGCACGCTGGCGGCCTATCGGGCCCAGCGGCCGGCGTTTCTGGCTGTGGGGTTGGCTTTTGAGGGGCAACGCCATGACGAACTGTTCCGGGATGCCCATGACGAGCCCCTGGATATGGTGATTACCGAAAAAAATGTATACAGGTTTACTCAGTGAGATTTCTTTATTTAGGTGATATCGTGGGCCGGTCCGGTCGGAAACTGGCCCTCGAACAGGTTCCGCTGTTGCGGGATCAGCTCAGGCTGGATTTTGTGGTAGCCAACGGGGAAAATGCCGCGGCCGGCTTTGGGATTACGGAAAAAATCGCGCAGGAGCTTTTCGCCGCGGGGGTGGATGTGATTACCACCGGCAATCATGTCTGGGACCAGAAGGAAACCCTGGGATATATAAATTCTGAAAAACGTCTGATCCGGCCGATCAACTTTCCCAAAGGAACGCCCGGCATGGGCGCGGGGGTGTTTGAGCTCAGCCGCGGCAGAAAGGCGCTCATCATCAATGCCATGGGACGCATTTTCATGGATCCGCTGGACGATCCCTTTGCTTGTGTCGAGGCGGAACTCAGCAAACACCGGCTGGGGGTGACGGTGCAATTCATCCTGGTGGATATCCACGGCGAGGCCACATCGGAAAAAATGGCGATGGGACATTTCTGCGATGGCCGGGTGTCGCTGGTGGTGGGATCGCACAGTCATGTGCCGACGGCAGATGCCCAGATCCTGGATGGTGGCACGGCCTATCAGACCGATGCTGGCATGTGCGGCGACTATAATTCGGTGATCGGTATGGATAAGGCGGAACCTTTACAACGATTTACCCGCAAGATTGCCACCGCCCGGTTCACGCCGGCTCTGGGGCCGGCCACGCTGTGCGGGGTTTTTGTGGAAACCGACGACAAAACGGGCCTCGCCAGACGCATCGAGCCGTTGCGGCTCGGCGCCCGGTTGCACGAACACCTGCCGACAGGGTAGATTTTTTCCGCTCCCTCCTGGAAAGAACGGAATTCCCTGTTCACAAATGCGGCGGAGTGCATTATCTCTAGGACATCTGGTATTATTAATTAGCTATAGAAAACGGGTCCGTTCGCCCTGATGCAACGGGACCCGGCAGGATATGGAGACATGGCAGGACATTCCAAGTTCAAAAATATCATGCACCGCAAGGGTGCGCAGGACAAGAAACGGTCATCCCTGTTCAGCAAGCTCAGCAAGGAGATTACCGTTGCGGCGAAACTGGGCGGGCCGGATATTGACGCCAATCCACGCCTGCGTCTGGCGGTCAATAACGCCCGTGCCAACAGCATGCCCAAGGAGAATATTCAGCGGGCCATCAACAAGTCCCAGGGGGGCGACAGCGAGAATTACGAGGAAATCCGCTATGAGGGATTCGGGCCGGGCGGCGTGGCGCTGATCGTGGAAAGTCTGACCGACAATCGCAATCGGGCGGCCACAGAAATCCGTACCGCTTTCGCCAAGAACGGCGGCAATATGGGCGAGACCGGCAGCGTGTCCTATCAGTTCGATAAGAAGGGCGAAATCATCTATGAAGCCAGCGTCATGGATGCCGACAGCATGTTTGAAGCGGCCTTGGAGGCGGGGGCGGAAGACGTCATTTCTGACGACGAAACCCACGAAATCTATTGTGCGATGGAAGATCTGCATGCTGTGACTACGGCATTGACCGAGGCGGTAGGTCAGGAGCCGAAAAGCTCCCGTCTGATCTGGAAACCCCAGACTCTGGTCCAGGTCAATGAAGAGGACGCCCGCAAGTTGCTGAAAATGCTGGATGTCATGGATGATCTTGACGATGTTCAGAACGTCTATGGCAATTATGAAATTCCTGACGAGATCTTGGAGAAGCTGGGCGCGTGAACACACGGCAACGTCTGATCGGGCTGGACCCCGGATTACGCAAGACAGGCTGGGGCATTATTGATGTGGAAGGCACCCGGCTTCGTCATGTCGCCAACGGCGTTGTCCATTCCGATGATCGTTGCCCGCTTGGCGAGCGGCTGGTGCAGCTTTATGACGGGCTGGCAGAAGTCATCGCTACCTGGGAGCCGCATTCGGCCGCTGTCGAGGAAACCTTTGTTAACAAAAACCCCACCACAACCCTGAAACTGGGACAGGCGCGGGGTGTGGTTTTGCTGGTGCCGGCCTTGGCAGGCATTCCGGTGGCGGAATATACCCCCAACCACATCAAAAAATCGGTGGTGGGGTCCGGCCATGCGGCCAAGCGGCAGATCCGCGCCATGCTGTCGGTTTTGCTGCCTGGGGTGGAAATTCATGGGGAGGATGCCGGGGATGCGTTGTCCGTGGCCATATGCCATGCTCATCATGGCGGCGCCACTCCAAAGACGGCGACTGTTTCCAAATTCAGCCCTGCGGAGCTGGCCTTGAAACAGGGGCCGGGAGCGCAGATTATTATGCCCAAACCCCGGAACGGGGCCGAAGGGGGGGAAGGAAACAAATGATTGCCAAATTACGGGGCCTTCTGGACAACAGCGGCGAAGACTGGTGTATCGTGGATGTCAACGGGGTCGGCTACCAGGTGTTCTGTTCTGCCCGTACACTGAGCCGGATGGGCGGCGTGGGGGAGACGGTGACCCTGATGATTGAAACCCATGTGCGCGAAGATCATATTCACCTGTATGGTTTCGCCAGCGAACTGGAACGGGACTGGTTCCGTTTGCTGCAGACGGTACAGGGGGTGGGGGCAAAAGTGGCGCTGGGCATTCTGTCGGTGGCAGGGCCCGACGAGCTCAGCAGTTCCATTGCCGCAGGAGACAAAACCACCGTAGGGCGCGCCAGCGGTATCGGTCCCAAACTGGCGACCCGTATTGTCACGGAACTTAAGGACAAGGTGGCCAAGTTTGCGTTTCTGCCAACCCAGGCGGGCGGCGGGAAAGCCGCCCCGACCGGTACCGGGGCGGCCCCGGTTGCCGGCAATGGCGAAATCGTTCAGGATGCGGTGTCGGCATTGGTAAATCTGGGCTATCGGCAGGCGGAAGCTTATATGGCGGTCAATGCTGCGGCCCGCAGTCTGGACGGCGAGGTGACCGTGCAGACCCTGATCCGTCTGGGTCTTAAGGAGCTGAATAAATGAGTGGTATGGAGGAAGACGGCGGCCGGCTGATGAGTGCGCAACCAAGAACCGAGGACGAGTTTGAGGCCAGCATCCGCCCCACGCGCCTCAGCGAGTTTATTGGCCAGAACAAGGCCCGGGAGAATCTGAGTGTGTTCATCAAGGCGGCACGGGCGCGCGGGGATGCGCTGGATCATGTGCTGTTTTACGGGCCGCCGGGGTTGGGCAAAACCACGCTGGCCCAGATCATGGCCCGCGAACTGGGCGTGAATTTCCGCGCCACTTCAGGACCGGTGATCTCCAAGGCCGGGGACCTGGCGGCGCTGCTGACCAATCTTGAGGAAAACGATATTCTGTTTATTGATGAGATCCACCGGCTCAATGCGGCGGTGGAGGAAATTCTTTATCCTGCCATGGAGGATTACCATCTGGACCTGATCATTGGCGAGGGACCGGCGGCGCGTTCCGTGCGCATTGATCTGCCGCCCTTTACTCTGGTGGGGGCCACAACCCGGTCGGGATTGTTGACCACGCCACTTAGGGATCGTTTCGGTATTCCCACCCGGCTGGAATTTTACGGTCCTGAGGATCTGGAAAAAATTGTCAGTCGGGGGGCGCGGGTGCTGGGGGTGGAGATCACCCGGGAAGGAGCGTACGAGATTGCCCGACGGGCGCGCGGCACGCCGCGTATTGCCGGGCGGCTGTTACGACGGGTACGGGATTTTGCCCTGGTGGCCGGGGATGGCGTGGTGGACGAGAAAATCGCCGATCAGGCCCTGAACCGGATGGAGGTGGATGCCGTGGGACTGGATGCCATGGATCACCGCTATCTGAATTGTATTGGGGTCAATTACGGTGGCGGGCCAGTGGGGGTGGAGACCCTGGCGGCGGCCTTGTCGGAACCACGGGATGCAATTGAAGAGATCATCGAACCGTATCTCATCCAGATCGGTTTTGTCCAGCGCACGCCGCGCGGGCGCATGCTTTCCGCCGCCGGTTTCCGTCATATCGGTCTTGAGGCGCCCCAGGTGCCGACGCCGGAACAGATGAATTTTCTGGAAAACGGGCCGGGAAACGGAAATGACTGAAATTTTGCCACATTCAGGAACTATGCCTAATGCTGGGCAGATTAAGGATGGTGAACATATTCTGCCGGTAAGGGTTTATTATGAGGATACGGATGCAGGTGGAATCGTCTATTACGCCAATTACTTACGGTTTCTGGAGCGGGGACGGTCAGATATGTTGCGGCTTCTGGGGGTGGACCAGGTAAGGATGCTGGATTTCCGGGAGCCGGACGATATCATGTTTGTGGTTCGTCGGGCAGAAGTGGATTATCTGCGGCCGGCGCGGCTGGATGATGCGCTGACGGTGCATACGAAGCTTGCGAAACTGGGGGCGGTGAGCCTGACCATGACGCAGGAAATCCGCCGCCAGACGGAAGGACAGGAAGAACCCCTGGTCAGGGCCGTGATCAAGGCGGGGATCCTGGGTCAGGATGGGAAGCCGAAACGGCTTTCCGGACGGATCAGGACGATGCTGGAAATGGCAGACCGGCTAGGGACAGAGCAGGATTCTGGAAGAACGACAGGCATTTAACAATGGGGATGTAAGGTAGAGCATGGCAGAAAATACAGTTGAGGCCGTCAATCTGGGCGGCGAAGTTCCCGATTTTTCCTTGTGGGGCATGTTTGCCCAGGCCGATATCGTGGTCCAGCTGGTGATGGTGTTATTATTGTTGGCCTCTGTATGGTGCTGGGCCATCATTTTCGATAAAATTCGGCGTATCCGGCGGATTTCGGCCCAGGCTGACCAGTTTGATGCGGAATTCTGGTCCGGCAATTCGCTGGAAGATCTGTATGAACGGGTCCGCCGCAATCCGGATCATCCCATGGCCATGCTGTTTGTGGCGGCGATGAAGGAGTGGCAGCGTTCGGTGTCCAGCACGGGGCGTATTGCGATGGGGGTTCAGGACCGCCTGTTCCGGGTGATGCGGGTCACTGTCAGCCGGGAAATGGAAAATCTGGAAAATTATCTGAGTTTCCTGGCCACGGTGGGGTCAACAGCACCGTTTATCGGCCTGTTTGGCACCGTCTGGGGCATTATGAACAGTTTCCAGTCGATCGCCATCACCCATAATTCTTCCCTTGCGGTGGTGGCCCCGGGCATTGCCGAGGCGTTGTTTGCCACGGCCATGGGGCTGGTGGCGGCGATACCGGCGGTGATGGCCTATAACAAGATTTCCAACGACCTGGCGCGTTACGCCAACCGGCTGGACAGTTTTGCCGATGAGTTTGGCACCATCCTGTCCCGTCAGTTAGATGAGGAGCAGCACTGATGGGGGCCTCCTTCGATCCGCGGCCACATTATCATCGTAGCGGGTTTTCCCGCCGTCACCGGGCCATGAGCGAGATTAACGTTACTCCCTTTGTGGATGTGATGCTGGTGCTGCTGGTGGTGTTTATGGTCGCGGCGCCGCTGCTGACCGTAGGGGTGCCCATTGACCTGCCGCGCTCGGACGCAAGACCGCTGCCGGAAAACACCAAACCGCTGAATATCACCATTGACAAAAACGGCAGGATCTATCTGCAGGATGAAGAGATCGCCCTGGACAGCCTGGTGCCGCGGCTCAAGGTTATTTTTGAAAACCGTCAAGATGACCGCATCTATGTACATGGCGACAAGGCGGTGGATTATGGCACCGTCATCAAGGTCATGGGGGTTATGAATGCCGCCGGCTTTTCAAGGGTAGCCCTGGTAACGGATACGGAACATTAAGGCAGGAGTAACGTGCGTAACGCCCTTATCATTTCCCTGGTTCTGCATATTTCCGTCATTGCTGTGGCAGTGGTGGGACTGCCGTCATTGCGCGATGATCGGGCGGAAACGGAAATGACGGTTATTCCGGTGGAGGTGGTGCGCGTAGCGGACAAAACCCGCCTGAAACCCAAGCCTGTCAAGGTGGATGAGGCCAAAGACAAACCCAAAGAAGACGCGAAAAAACCGGAGCGTAAAACAGCGCCGCCACCGCCCGAACCGCCAAAACTGGCTTCCAGCATGCCGCTTCCGGACATGAAACCCAAACCCAAGCCTGAAAAGAAGAAACCCGAGCCAAAACCGCAGATTGCCCGGGCCAGCACCCCCAATGTGACGCCGCGGGCCAAACCCCGTCCGCCCAGCCGGTTTTCCAGCAGCCGGATTGCCGCCCTGCTGGATAAACGGCGGGAAGAACAGAAAACCCTGGGCGAAATGCTGAAGGAAAAGGGGTATTATGATCAGCCGCAACAGATCAGTGATCTGGACCTTCAGCAGCAGACGCTCAGTCTGGCCGATGCGATCCGTCGGCAGGTTCATAACTGTTGGAGCATTCCGGCGGGGGCCAAAAATGCGGAGGATCTCCAGGTGGTGATCCGTATCAATCTGACGCCGGACGGTAAACTTGCCCGTCCGCCAAAGGTGAAGGACCAGGACCGTATGCATCAACCGGGGCAGGAATTTTTCCGGACCGCCGCAGAAAGTGCCCTTCGGGCGGTACGCAAATGCGAACCTTATGAACTGCCCCGGGACAAATACGAACTTTGGCGTGAAATCGAATTGATTTTCGATCCCAAGGAAGTATTGACAGGATAATTCAGGCTGATCATCCGGGTTGGGGAAATAAGGCAGATAACTGAGCCGGATAACTGAGAATAAAATGGAGAAGACAGAGTGAGGCTTGTACAACTTTTTGTAATGACGTTTGTCGCCGGGGTGTTGTCCCTTTCAGCCGCCCATGCGGTTATTCGGGTGGACATCACCAAGGGGCAGGTGGATCCGCTGCCTATCGCCGTAACGGACCTGAAAGGGGATGAGCGTCAGACCATCTCTGGCGGAACCATCAACGATATTGGCAAGCGGATTTCCCAGGTGGTCAGTGCCGATCTCGATCGTTCGGGCCTGTTTCGTTTGATTGACCCTCGGGCCTTTTTCCGGGATTCTGCCGGCAGCAGCCCCAAATTTGCCAACTGGCGGGCTGTGGGCGCGCAGGCGCTGGTCACTGGCACGCTCACCCTTCAGGAAGACGGGCGTATCCGGGTGGAATTCCGTCTATGGGATGTTCTGGCCAAAAGCCAGATGATCGGCCTGCGCTATTATACCACGCCGCAGAACTGGCGGCGCATTGCCCATATGATTGCCGATGCGATTTATGAACGGCTGACTGGTGAAAAAGGGTATTTTGATACACGGATCGTGTATATTTCCGAAAGCGGTCCGGCGACTAACCGTATCAAACGTCTGGCCATTATGGATCAGGACGGCCACAATCATAAATTCCTGACGGATGGCCGTCACCTGGTGCTCACGCCGCGGTTTTCTCCGACAGCCCAGGAAATTACCTATCTTTCCTATATCAACGATAACCCGCGGGTTTATCTTTATAACATTGACACTGGAAAGCAGGAGCTTCTGGGCGATTTTCCGGGCATGACCTTTGCGCCGCGCTTCTCCCCGGACGGCAATAAGGTGATCATGTCTCAGGCCCAAGATGGTAATTCGGACATTTATGTCATGGAGCTGAGAACCCGCAAGGTAACGCGTTTGACGACCCATTCCGCCATTGACACGTCGCCCAGCTATTCGCCGGATGGCCGGTATATCACCTTTAACTCCGACCGGGGCGGCAGCCAGCAGATTTATGTCATGGATGCCGATGGCAAGAATGTGCGGCGGATCAGTTTTGGTAAGGGGCGCTACGCGACCCCGGTTTGGTCTCCTCGGGGTGATTTGATTGCGTTTACGAAAATCTATCAGGGGCGGTTTTATATCGGGGTGATGCGCCCCGACGGATCAGGGGAACGGCTATTGACCGAGAGTTATCTGGACGAGGGACCGACCTGGTCGCCCAACGGCCGGGTGCTGATGTTTTTCCGCCAGCAACCCTATAATAGTAATGGAAAAGGGGGGGAGACTCAGATATGGTCAATCGACCTGACCGGGTACAATGAAAGGCAGATCATAACACCTTTGGAGGCGTCGGACCCTGCATGGTCCCCCTTGATTAGATAATCTTGTCTGCTATAGTTGCTTTAGCCTGTCGAATGGTTAAAGATTGTCAAGAAATGTAGATCGCCAGTTCATATAACGGGGGTCGAAATATTTGGTTGGTGAAAAATTCTAATAATATGTGGAAGGACCACTAGATGCTGGAAAAAATATTTGGCGCAAAATATTTGGTATTGGCTGGGGCTGTGCTTTTTGTGAGTGCATGTGCAAATACCGACAAGTCGGCTCTTGACAGGGCGCCGCAGGAAACGACCACGCCGGAAGAGGAAATTGAAACCGCCCCGCGTGAAGAAGTGATTGTTGAGCCCGAGGATGTGGGCCCGCCGGCGGGTTCTCAGGAAGATCTTGATGTGACGGCCGGGTCACGGGTTTATTTCGGCTTTGACCGGTATGATCTGACACCCGAAGCCCGTGATACGCTGCAGGCTCAGGCAAAATGGCTGATGGACAACCCTTCTGTCACGGTGACCATCGAAGGACATGCAGACGAGCGGGGGACCCGTGAATACAACCTGGCGCTTGGTGATCGTCGCGCCAATGCCGTGAAAAACTATCTGGTGGCTCTCGGCGTCAGCCCGTCCCGGATCCGTACTGTCAGCTACGGCAAGGAACGTCCGGCTGTTCTTGGCTCCGGGGAAAGCGTCTGGGCCCAGAACCGTCGCGCCTTTACCCGGGTAGATTGATCACCTAGTCGAGAGATCTGCCATTTGGTCATTTACCCGCGCGGCCAGGGTGACTGCGCGGGTATTTGTGTATTTATGGGGGAAACCCCGCGTGCCGTTTCTGAAAAGCGCTGCCTGGAGTGAATTGTGTATAGGTTGAACCATTCTGCTGGGCCAGACCGGCCCGGCCCTTTGGGTTGGCGGCTTGAGGCCGCTCACTTTATCAGACGCCTGGGTCAGACGCCTGGCCCGATGCCCCGCATCGCCCGGCGCCGTCTTTCGCGTGAGGCGGGCCGCAATCCGTCAACAGAATTGAGTCAACCTATGCACAATTCACTCTAGAGTGATCGGTGATGAGGGGAGCGCCATTTTGTTTCATGAAGCTTCGCTCTACTATTCACTCTAAAAGATGTTCCGGGAGAAGTGATGTCATGTTTATCGGTGAACGCCTGATTAAACTCGTTCGGGCCAATGTCAGACCCCCTGTCAAATCCTCTGTCAAACCCAGTATCAGTCTCCGTCTCGGGGCCGCTCTCACAATCGGCGGTCTTGCCGGGCTGATGGTGCTGGTTTCGACCGGCGGGACGATGGCGGCGCCATCTCTGGAAAAGCGGATTGATATTCTTGAAAAGCAGCTCAGGGCGGTTCAGCGCAAGGTTTTTACGCCCGGCAGCATGTTTGAGGATCAACAGGGGGCTTCCCAAAGCCCCGCCGCGGCGCCGGTTGCTTCTCAGGGGCGGGCGGTTGTGGCGAACCTGGAGGCGCGGGTGGCGCAGATGGAAACCCAGCTCCGTCAGCTTACAGGGCAGGTTGAGGAAACCAACCACCGGCTGAACAAGCTGATCCAGAGGCTGGACCTGTTGTCTGATGATTACGAGTTCCGCCTTTCCGAACTGGAAAAAGGTAAGGGACAGGGCGCTGCGTCCGGATCTGCTGCCGGAACTGGGGGGGCTGCCTCTTCTCCAAATTTGGCGGCAGTGCCGTCTGGGGGAACACAGCCCCTTTTGCCCGGGGGCACGGTGCGGGAACAATATGACTATGCCTACGGGCTGGTCACTAGGGGGGATTATATCCGCGCCGAAGCGGCACTTCAGGAGTTTTTGCGGTTATATCCCCAGGACGAACTGGCTGGCAATGCCAAATACTGGCTGGGACAGACCTATTATGCCCGCGGCATGTTTACGGAAGCCACCCGGACCTTTCTGGAAGGTTATGACCAGTATCCCAAAAGCCAGAAAGCCCCGGCTTTTCTCTTGAAAATCGGTATGTCGCTTTATGCCTTGGGAGAAAAGAAAGACGCTTGTGAGGCGTATCGGGAGCTGGAAATGCGGTTCCCGGACAGCGTGGAAAACAAAAACCGCCGCCCGGCCGAGGCCCGGAAAGCCGGGTGCCAGTGACAAGGGCCAGAATGAAGTGACAGGGTCCTGTGTGCATGGTGTCAATCTTATCACAGTTCATTCTAGTGTGGTGAATTTGAAGTTCCTGTTATTGATTATGTCATACGACTTAGGAACTTCAAATTCAGAAACCACACTAGAGTCAAATAATTAACTA
>MDSW01030335.1_pt1 | contig 30210 bp, 31 predicted proteins | sample 811171 | NCBI WGS metagenome assembly MDSW01 (sample SAMN05326641, study PRJNA326480) | marine metagenome | isolation source: seawater | place: Atlantic Ocean: North West | collected 2012 | reverse complement strand
TTATGGAAGGGTTTTTATAAAAATTATTTTCTATATATTTTCTTATTTTTTTTAACAAAAATTCTTTTATTTCTTTTTCCTTTATTCTTTTAAATGGTATGTAAGGTCTTAATGATTCTTCTATAAAAACAGATAAGGCGTACATCTTTTCATTATCAACTTTATTTAGTACTGCTAAGAATTTAATTCTTGGTAACTCCAACAAATCTCCTGTATAAGCTATTAATATATTTATATTAACAATTCCATTATATAACATTTTTTTTCTTTCTTTAAAGAATACAGAGTCTGTAGGTATTAATTCTTCACCATTTAAAGCAACCTTTCCATTTTTTAATACATCAACAATTTTTGCTCTGTCTGAAGTAATATCTACTAAAGATCCATTTTTAATTTTTAATACCTCACTAACGCCATTTTTTTTTGCAACCTCAGCATGCGCATTTATATGAACAGCCTCACCATGAACTGGAATTGCCCTCTTGGGTTTGATCCATGAATACATTAAATTAAGTTCATCTTCTGCTGGATGTCCTGAAACATGAATATTATTATTCTTTGGAGTAATAATTTCTACTCCTTTATAGATCAGTTTATTCATTAAATTATTTATCCCTATTTCATTTCCTGGAATCATTCTAGAGGAAAATATTACTCTATCATTTTTTTTAAAAGATAAGTATGCATGATTGTCATCAACTATTCTATTTAGGGCACCTAGAGGTTCTCCTTGTGAACCTGTACAAATGGCTAAAAATTTATTATCCGGAATATTTCTTAAATTTTTTTCAGAAATTATACTTATATTATTATTTAAATAACCAACTTTTCTAGCAGCATCAGTCATTCTCCACATTGATCTGCCTATTAACCCCACTTGTCTTCCATGTTTTTTTGCTAAATTTATTATTGTTAACACTCTTTCAACATTTGAAGCAAACATAGTTATAAAAATTCTATTTTTTGTACTTTTTATAAAATTAGATAAACCTTTAGTTATAGAATTCTCAGATCCTGACATACCTTTAACATTTGCATTTGTAGAATCACATACAATTGTATCTATTCCGTCTTCTCCTATTTTAATAAGTTTATTTTTATTAGTGAGACTACCAATATTAGGCTTCTCATCTATTTTCCAATCTCCTGTATGAAAAATTTTTTTGTTACCCATTTTAATTAAAACAGAGTTTGGTTCTAAAATTGAATGACTTATATTAATTAGTTCTAATTTGAAATTTCCTATGGAAAACTTAGACTCTTTATTAACAATATTTAAATTTACTTCTTCTAAAATACCTTTATCAATCAATCTTTGTTTTAGTAAGTATGCCGAGAATGGGGTAAGGTAAACAGGACATTTTAAGTATGGCCATAAATGATGAACTGCTCCAATATGATCTTCGTGAGCATGTGTTATCAACATTCCACTTACTTTAAATTTCTTTTCTTGTATCACTTCAATGTTTGGCATAAAAACCTCAGACCCAATTGCTTGATGATCCTTAAAAGTTACCCCGCAATCTACTATTAACCATTCATTCTTATAACAATACATGTTAAAGTTCATGCCAATTTCTCCAGTGCCCCCTAAAGGAAGAAAATAAATTTTATTTTTTTTAATAGACACATCCAAATTAGATTTAGTCATTTTTTTTTCCTTCCATGTAAGCTAAAAATAGCCCATTTAATGTTAAATCATTATTAATTATTATGTCTTTAGATAAATCTTTTATAAATATTTCAGCTAACCCACCAGTTGCTAAAATTAAAAAATTATATTTAAGTTCTTCTTCAATTTTATATAATATATTTTTAATAAGTCCAATATATCCCCAATATATACCAGCTGACATAGCAGAAGCTGTATTTTTTCCTATTATTTTTTTTTGTTTAGTTATTGCAATTCTGGGTAGCCTTGCCGCAGCAGTATGTAAAGCATTTATAGACAAGTTTGCTCCTGGAGCAATTACACCTCCTAAGTAAACACCTTTTTCTCCTACAATATCAAAAGTTGTAGCAGTTCCAAAATCTATAATTACAGCTGGTTTCTTATAAATATGCCAAGCACACAGAGCATTTACAATTCTATCGGTACCAACTTCTGATGGACTATCTAATTCAGATGGAAAGTTTACTTTTATATCTTCAGAAATAACTAAAGGCTTTTTTTTAAGGTAATCACTTATAGCAATTTTTAATTCTTCAGTGATATCAGGCACCACTGAACCAATAATAATTTCCGTAAAATCTGTGTCCCCTTTTAATATAGAATTAAGCCATATAATATATTCATCCTTAGTTCTATTTATTAAAGTAGAAATGCGCCATTTTTTCATAATTTTGTTGTTATCGTAAACAGCAAAAACTATGTTTGTATTGCCTATATCTATTATTAAATATTTCATTTATTCTATAATTTCTAAGCTATGAAATTTTCCAATTTTATTATTATTCATGACCTTGATTGATCCATCTAAATCTATACCTTTATAAATCCCTTTAAAAATTTTATTATTTTCTCTAACTCTAATTTCAGAATTTAATGGAATGGACCTTTTCATCCAACAGTCTATGATAAATTTACTATTATTATCTTTTAAAACTCTTTCCCAATAATTAAATAAAGAAATTATTTTTGTTAAAATATTTTTTCTTGATATTTTGTTTACTCCCTCATTCATTAAACTAGTAGTTTTATATTTTATATTTTCAGGAGCAAACTTTAAGTTAATACCTATTCCAAGATTAAAGTCTATAATTTTTTTACCTTTACTTACTGACTCTATTAATATACCTGCTATCTTTCTATTATTAATTAAAATGTCATTAGGCCATTTAATAATAATATTATCATTTTCTTTTAAATAATAACTAATTGTATCATATATAACTATTGCAGTGATATAATTTAGTATATAACCTTTAGACTTATTATAAGTATTTAATTTGATCGAGATAAATAAATTGCCTAATGAAGAAGTCCATCTATTATTTCTTCTTCCTCTACCTTTAGTTTGTTTATATGCCATTAAAATATTGTTTTTTTTACCTCTGTAAATATCCTTTCTTATTTCATCCATAGTACTTTTTAACTCTTTAAAGATATAAAAATTCCAATTTTTTAGGGTACAATATAAAATTTTAATTCCTACTAAATATAAATAAAATTAATAAATCTAATTAATTCATCTGCATAAAATATAAATGTAAGCATAAGTAAAGAGGTAAAAGCTATTATTAAATATTGCTTTTTATCTAAATTACTAGCTATGTCTTCTACAACCTCATCTAAGTATATAGCTTTAATTATTTTTAAGTAATAATATGCAGATACAACACTAAAAATTACTCCTGAAATTGCTAAAAATAACAAGTCTGACTCAATAGCAGCAGAAAATATATACAGTTTAGCGAAAAACCCACCAAAAGGTGGTATTCCAGCCATAGACAATAAAAGTATGGCTATAAATAAAGACAGAATTGGATTTAATTTAGACATACCTGATATATCTGAAATATTTACTAATTGTGTATCATCTCTTCTAAGCATCATTATAAAAGAAAATACTCCCAGGACTCCAAAAGTATAAACAAAGATATAAAGTAAAGACGACTGAACTGCATCTTCATTTACGCATGCCAAGCCAATTAATACGTACCCTATATTAGCAATAGTACTAAAAGCAAAAAGTCTTTTAAGGTTTTCTTGTTTTAAAGCGCTTATTGATCCAACTGCCATAGATAACACAGAAATTATAATTATTATTGGTTGCCAAACTTCAACTTGGCCAATGAAAGGCTTAAATAATAAATTAATCAATACAGTTAACGCTGCTAACTTTGGAAGAGTTACTAAAATAGTTGTAACGGAGCTTGGTGACCCTTCATAAACATCTGGCGTCCACATATGAAATGGTGCAGCAGATAATTTGAAAGCTATGCCAGATAAAATAAGTATTATACCAAAAGAAAAAATAATATTTTCATCGGAAATCTTAGAGTATGCACTTATAATATTGTAGTTAGTTGCTCCCGTAACAGAATAAATCATTGATGCCCCATATAATATTATTGCTGAAGCAATTGACCCTAATATAAAATACTTTAAAGCAGCTTCAGACGCTTTTATTGAACGCCTTCTAAGTGCTACAAGCACGTAAAGAGATAATGACTGTAATTCGATAGAGATATATAACATAATTAAGTCATTAGAAGAAATCATAATGAGCATACCTAATACAGAAAAAATCAATAATACAGGGTATTCAAATACTTTTAATTCGTTATGACTTAAATAATTATATGATATGTATATTGCTAAAAATGAAATAATTAATACTAAAAGCTTTATATATTTTGCAAGAGGTGTAATTACAAAAGCATTATTAAACAGACTTTTATAATCATCTATAAAGAACACGCTCAGGCCTGCTATTAATATTGCCATTAAGGCTAATATATTAATATTAGAAAAATTATCAGTCTTAGAGAATGCACCATATATTAATATAAATATACCACTTAAAAATATTATTAACTCTGGTAAAATGAAACTAATTTGAGATAAATGAAGCATAAAATATATAAAAGTTTAATAGTAGTTTGAGAGTAAAGCTATCAATAAATCGTAGTAGTATATTTGGCATTAAACCTAACAATATAGATAAGATTGCAAAAAGTGATAATATTATTTTTTCTGAAAAAATAAGTTCTTTTAAGGTAGTTTCCTTTCTGGCTTCTATTGTAAAAACTATTTGTCTAACTAGCCTTAGCATATAAATTGCACCTAGCACTAAACCAAAAGCAACAAAAAAGCCAAAAATTGAATTAAATTTATAAACACCTAATACACTCATAAGTTCTCCTATAAAACCTGAAGTTCCAGGTAATCCTACAGAAGAAAGAACAATTACAATAAAAAGAAATGAAAATACTGGCATACTTTTTACTAAAAAACTATAATCTTTTATTTGTCTTGAATTTGTTCTCTCATACAAGAAGCCAATACTTAAAAATAATGCAGAGGATACTATCCCATGACTTACCATTTGAAAAATTGCACCTTTAATTCCGGCCTCTGTTAAAGAAAATATTCCAGCTGTTACATAACCCATATGAGCAACCGATGAATAAGCTATCATTTTTTTCATATCGTCTTGAGCCATAGCTACAAAAGAAGTATAAATGATAGCTATTATAGATAATATTAATATTGCCTCAGAAAAATAAAATGAGGCTGATGGCAAAATTGGCAATGATAATCTTAAAAAGGCATATCCTCCTACTTTGAGCAAAATCCCAGCTAAAATTATTGATCCCACCGTGGGTGCTTCAACATGCGCATCAGGCAGCCAAGTGTGAAATGGCCACATAGGAACTTTAATAGCAAAGGATACAAACATACCTAACCATAGCCATTTTTGTAACTCAATATCAAAATAATAATTATCTAGTTCCGTTATAGAAGTAGTATTTGCTATTGAAGCCATAACAATGATAGAAATTAGAAAAAAAACTGAGCCAGCTAGAGTATAAATAAAAAATTTATATGATGCAAAAATACGTCTTTTCCCTCCCCAAATTCCTATAATCAAAAACATAGGTATTAGTAGGCTTTCAAAAAATATATAAAAAAGCACTATGTCTAAGCAACTAAAAACCCCCATAACTAAAGCTTGTAAAAGAAGAAAACAAACCATAAATTCTCTAGTTCTGTATTTTATAGATAACTTAGTATAATATATACATAAGGGAAAAAGAAATGCCGTTAATAACATAAATGTTAAAGAAACAGCATCTACGCCCAAAAAGTAACTAATATTAAACTTTGTTAATAAAACAGTTTTTTCTACAAACTGAAAGTTATCATTGCTTTGATCAAATTGTAAACAAAGTAAAACAACTAATATTAATTCTACTATGCTTATCCATAGCGCAAGATCTCTTAGATTTTTAGAAATTTCTTTATCGGATCCTTTTACTAACATTGCTACTAAGGCTCCAAACAGAGGGAGAATAATTATTGAAGATAAAATTGGAAATGAGTTCAAAATTTAATCTCTTATTTAAAAAAATAAAATGCCAGCAAAAACTACAATACCTGCAAACATAAAAATCGCATAGCTAAAAATTTTTCCATTTTGAATCTTTCTAAAATATGTAGCTGTTTTCATTACTTTAGCAGAAACTCCAATAGGACCCTTTAGGTCGATAATCCCAATGTCTACACTAGTCCATAGAAACTTGCTAAAATCTAATAACTTTTTTACAAATAAATAATTATACATGCTATCAAAATACCATTTATTTTTTAAAATAACCGTTAAAGTCCCAAAATATTTATTAAGTTTACTTGATAAATCTTGTATAAATTTATAAGAGCCAAATACAATAATAAAAGCTGTTACAACTAATATAATTGGTATAAGCTTAAAAATTTTGTCTATATGGTGAGCTTCCTCAACATAGTTTATGTTATTTAAAGTAAATATACTATCCTTCCAAAAACTATTGTCATAAACAAGGTTATAAAAGATATAACCTCCAAAAATAGCTCCAATAGCTAATATGAATAAAGGAACTATCATCACATATGGAGGCTCTTTTATATCCTTAAATATAGTTGGGCTAATCTTAGATTTTCCATGGAAGGTAAAATACAGTAATCTAGTTGAATATATTGCTGTTAAAAATGCTCCTAAACATCCAAATATATAAACATTAGTACTGTTAAATGTATGTTTAGATAATGCAAATTCTAGTATTAAATCTTTAGAAAAATAGCCTGCAAAAGGAGGAATTCCTGTTAAAGCTAAAGAACCTACTATTACAAAAAAATATGTTATAGGCAATTTTTTGTATAACTCACCCATATTTTTAAAATTCTGTTCATGATGTAATGAATGAATAACAGAGCCTGCTGCTAAAAATAATAAAGCTTTAAAAAATGCATGTGTTACTAAATGAAACATAGCTAAGCTATAGGCAGATATACCACAAGCGAAAAACATATAGCCTAATTGACTGCAAGTTGAATAAGCTATTACTTTTTTTATGTCATCTTGTAATAATGCTACAGAAGCTGCAAATATAGAAGTTATTATACCAATATAAGTAATAAAATTAAGAGTGAATTGAGAGTATTCAAATAATGGGGAACATCTTACTACAAGAAAAACACCTGCTGTAACCATAGTAGCTGCGTGTATGAGAGCAGAAACAGGTGTTGGGCCTTCCATAGCATCAGGTAACCATACGTGAAGTCCAATTTGTGCAGATTTTCCAACTGCAGCCAAAAATAAAAACATTGTAATTACAGTAATTAAATTAAATTCGTTACTTAAAAAAGATACTTTATATTCTTTGAAGGTGTAAACACTTTGAAAAACTTCACTAAACGATAGAGTATTAAAATATTTATAAATCAATGCAATAGCAATTAAATAACCGAAATCTCCTACTCTATTTACAAGAAAGGCTTTAATTGCAGCATTATTTGCAGAAGGTTTATGAAAATAAAACCCTACAAGCAAATATGAACATAAACCAACTCCTTCCCAACCTAAAAAAAGTTGAATAAAATTATCAGAGCAAACAAGAATTAACATAGCAAAAGTAAAAAGAGAAAGGTAACAAAAAAATCTAGCTCTAAATTTGTCAGAATGCATATATCCGATAGAAAAAATATGTACTACAGCAGATACAATAGTAACCACACAAAACATAATAGAGGTTAAAGGGTCTAAATATATTGAAAAATTTAAAGACAAATCAGAAAACTTTATCCACTCATATATAGTTATGTTTTTAATAAATTTTTCTAAACTAAAATATACATGTATTGACATTAATGCTGATAAACATACTAATAATGTCGATATTACTTCAGCTAGTATATTTCTTTTACCTATTATGCATAGACCAGAAATAACAGCTCCCAATAAAGGCAATAAAATGATTAAGACAGTATAATTCATATTAACCTTTCAATTGTTCTGTGTCTTCAACTTTAATAGAGCCTTTATTTCTAAAAAAGACTACTAATATAGCTAAACCTATTGCAGCTTCAGCAGCGGCAACTGTTAATACAAACATAGTAAATATTTGCCCTGTAATATTTTCATGAATAGCTGAAAAAGCTACTAGGTTAATGTTAACTGATAATAACAAAAGCTCAATTGACATTAAAATAATAATAATACTTCTTCTATTTAAAAAAATACCCAACATTCCAATAGAAAAAAGCAAAGCAGACAAAATTGTAAAATGAGTAGGTTCTATTTGCATCAGTTTTTCCTAATTTTAACAATTTCAAGAGTATTTTCTTTTCTTCTATCAAGTTGATTAGATATATTTTGTCTTAAAACTCCCTCACGTTTCCTTAAAGTTAGGGCTATTGCCCCTATCATAGCCACTAATAATATGCAACCAGATATTTGAAAAATAAAAAAGTAGTCAGTATACATTACTTTTCCTATTTCATGAGTATTACTTAGCTTATTTGCGGCTTCATGGGTTTCATCACTCCTAACAGTAATAATATCTAAATTAGTAAATGAAAAAATTAATTCAGCTAATAAAATTCCTCCAACTAAAATACCGGAAACAAAATATTTTTTTACCTGTTGTTTTATTTCTTCTAAACTTATATTTAACATCATTACTACAAATAAAAATAATACTGCTACAGCACCCACATAAACAATAAGTAGGATCATTGCCAAAAACTCAGCTCCTGCTAATACAAAAATTCCAGCTGCATTTACAAATGCTAAAATTAAAAATAAAACTGAATGAACAGGATTTCTAGAACTAATTACTGCAATAGAGGAAAGTATGATAATAGAAGAAAATAAAAAGAAGAAAACATTCATCTCGATTACCTATATTTTGCATCAGAATTTATATTTTTTTGAAGTGCTAGTTCCCATCTATCTCCATTATCAAGCAATCTTTCTTTATTATATATTAGTTCCTCATGGGTTTCAGTTGCAAACTCATAGTTAGGACCTTGAACTATTGCATCAACTGGGCATGCTTCCTGACATAAACCACAATATATACATTTAGTCATGTCTATATCATATTTAGTTGTTCTTCTGCTACCATCATCTTTTTCTTCGGCCTCAATCGTAATAGCCAACGCTGGACATATTGCTTCACAAAGTTTACAAGCTATACACCTCTCTTCTCCGCTAGGATATCTTCTTAAAGCATGTTCTCCTCTAAAACGAGGACTTAAAGGTGCCTTTTCATAGGGATAATTTATGGTCACTGATGGTTTAAATATTCTTCTAAATGTTAAAAACAAGCCTTTAGCTATATCAATTAGAAAAAAATACCTAATTCTATTTAAAAATTTTCTCAATTTCTATCCTACATTTTTTGGTAATAAGTCAAAAAAAACCAAAACGGTTGCTGTTATAAATACCCAGAATAAGGAAAGAGGTAAGAAAACTTTCCAACCTAGTCTCATTAGTTGATCATACCTAAAACGAGGCAAAGTTGCTCTAACCCATAGAAAAATAAATAAAAGTAAAGCAACTTTTAAAAAAAACCATACAAACCCAGGTATAATATTAAAAAGCTCTACATCAAGTGGTGGCAACCACCCACCTAAAAATAGTATAGTGCCCAAAGAACTCATTAGTATCATTGCCGAATACTCTCCTAAAAAAAACATTGCAAACAGCATAGAAGAATACTCTGTAAAATATCCAGCTACTAATGCAGACTCATCTTCCGGCAAATCAAAGGGAGCTCTATTAGTTTCAGCTAGAGCAGATATGATGAAAACTATAAACATTGGAAACAAAGGAATAAAAAACCAGATTTTTTTTTGAGCAATCACTATATCTTGTAAATTCAAGGAACCAACACATAACAAAACACATACAATTACAAAACCTATTGACACTTCATAAGATACCATCTGTGCCGTTGATCTAAGTGCTCCTAAAAAAGCATATTTAGAATTACTAGCCCATCCTGCCATAATTATTCCATAAATTGATAAAGATGATACAGCAAAAATATATAGAATGCCGACATTAATATTTGATAGAACTAAATCTTTTGAAATAGGAATGACACTCCATGCTACTAAGGACAAGGCAAAAGAAATCATTGGGGCCAATACAAAAATTACTTTGTTAGAACTAGCAGGAATAATAGTTTCTTTAGAAAATAATTTAATTCCATCTGCTAAAGGCTGCAATAAACCAAAGATACCTACTACATTCGGTCCTTTTCTATATTGAACTGCAGCAATAACTTTTCTTTCTACGTATGTAAGGAAAGCAACTGCTATCAACAATGGAACAATAATCATCAACACATACCCGCTAATAATTAGAGTATTCTGAAAATATATATAAAAGGTTTCATTCATATTTATTATTCTTTTTTGTTAAAAAAGCTTTTGTGCAATTTGCCATATTATTTGAAGCCCTAGTTATAGGGCAAGTTTGATAATAATTACTTATACTATAGTCCTTAGTATAGGACTTAAATTCAAAAGCATCTTCAAGAGCTTCTGTCCAAACTGCCTTTGATACAAAATTTATTCTTGATATCTGAGGGTGTTTTTTAAAAATATGTTCAATTAGTTGGGAATGAGTATTATAAGGTAACTTCAATTTTAATATATCACTTAATGCTCTAAAAACTTTCCACCCATCTACTGCGACACCTTTTTTTTCAATAATTTTTTTTGTAAATTGTGGTCTGCCTTCAATATTTACATACAAAGCCTTTTTTTCTGTAAAGGCAGTAATTGGCAATATTATATCAGCTTTTGATGCTAGTTTATCTCCATGGTGTCCTAAATAAACAATTTTAGTCAATTTTGGATCATGATCAGGTAAATCAAAATCATCTGCTTCTAATAAAAATAATAATTTAATTTTTTTCTTTAAAATTTTTTCTTTAATCAGATTTGTATTTAAACCCTTTTCGGATGGTATAAAACCTATCTCTAATCCTCCCGTTCTTGAAGCATATGAGCTTAAAATACAAAATCCATTCCAGCTATCATTAATAATCTTACATTCTTGCGCTAAGAATTTTAAAAAATTATGAATTTTTTTACCATCCTCGTTAACAAAAATACTGTCTCCAATTATAAACATAGGAAATTTTGCATCCTTGAAATATTTCTTAATTGTATTTATAAATTTATTATCATTAAGTTTAGCCAGATCATTCCCAAAGCTTTTTAAATCATATGTTAAATCATTTGGTGTACATAAGGATAATATTTCTAACTCTCCTGTTAACCATCTTTGTCTAATTCTTGCATTTAATATTGAAGCTTCTCTTCTAGGATCACATCCTATTATAAATAATTTATCTACTTTATCTATGCCACTAATAGTAGAATTAAAAAGCCAATCAGCCCTGTTATTAATTTTAAAATTAGATCCATTAAATCTACAATCGAGATTATTTACTCCCAAAGTGTTAAGTAAATCTTTAGCAACAAACATTGTTTCAACATCTGTTAAAGCTCCTGAGATAGCTGCTATCTCCTCAGTAATATTTTTTTTTATAAGTGTAGCCACTTCTTTAAGTGCTGTTTGCCAATTAATAGGTTCAAGTTTTGACTTTTTATTTCTTGCATATGGCTTATCTAGCCTTTGAAAATTTAGTCCATCATAAGAAAATCTGGTTTTATCTGAAATCCATTCTTGATTAATCTCTTCATTTAATCTAGGAAGAACTCTTTTTATCTCTCCTCCAAATTCATCTACTCTTATATTTGACCCTAATCCATCACTTATATCTATAGTATCATGATGAATTAATTCCCATGACCTTGCTGTAAAAGCATAGGGCTTTGATGTTAAAGCCCCTACAGGGCATAAATCAATGATGTTACCAGATAATTCACTTTTAATACCTTCTTTAACAACTGAAGCTATTTCCATATTTTCACCTCTATGAATAGCTCCTAGCTCGTGTGTGCCTGCTACTTCATCAAGAAACCTTATACACCTAGTACAATGTATACACCTAGTCATTACAGTTTTAACTAAAGGTCCAAAGTTTTTATCATTTACTGCTCTTTTTCTTTCTTCAAACCTGCTGTAAGACTTACCATAATAAATTGATTGATCTTGCAAGTCACATTCACCTCCTTGATCACAAATAGGACAATCTAAGGGATGATTAATTAATAAAAACTCCATAACACCTTTTCTTGCTTTTTTAACTTTTTCAGAGTTAGTAGTAATTTTCATGCCTTCTGCTATAGGCATGGCGCATGAAGCAACTGGCTTTGCAGAGTTTTCAACTTCTACCAAGCACATTCTACAATTGCCTGCTATAGACAATCTATCATGAAAGCAAAACCTTGGAATTTCTTCTCCTGCAATCTCACAAGCCTGCATTACAGTTGATCCCTCTGGGACCATTATTTCTATGTTGTTTACTAAAACCTTTTTCATTCTGCTGACTTTAATATTTTATTATTGATAACTTTACTTTCCAATTCTTTTCTGTAATGTCTAATAAGTGCCTGAACAGGCCAAGCAGCAGCATCACCAAGTGCACAGATAGTATGATTTTCTACTTGAGAACAAATATCCTCTAATTTATCTATATCTTCATATTTTGCTTCTCCTTTACAAAGTTTTCTCATAATTTTCAATATCCATCCAGTTCCTTCTCTACATGGAGTACATTGCCCACAACTTTCATGATTGTAAAACCTCGAAAACCTTGTTATTGCTTCGATAATATCTGTTGATTTATTCATAACTATTACTGCTGCTGTACCTAAACCACTTTTTACTTCTTTAAGTGCATCAAAATCTAAACTTAAATTATCACACATAGAGGCAGGTACTAATGGTGTAGATGAACCACCAGGAACCACAGCTTTTAGATTATTCCATCCACCTATTACTCCACCACAATGCTTATCAATTAAATCTTTAAGGTTAATACCCATTTCCTCTTCTACAGTACAGGGACTATTTACATGCCCTGAAATACAAAAAAGTTTAGTTCCAGTATTATTTTCTTTTCCTAACCCTGAGAACCAATCTGAACCTCTATTAAGAATAGCAGGCACTACGGCCACAGTTTCTACATTAGAGACGGTAGTTGGACAGCCATAAAGCCCAACATTTGCTGGAAAAGGAGGTTTTAACCTTGGCTGACCTTTTTTACCTTCTAAGCTTTCTATCAGAGCTGACTCTTCTCCGCATATATAAGCACCTGCACCTCTATGAATGAAAACATCTAAATTGTAGTTAAGGTTGAGTATATTTTTCCCTAGCAGGTTATTTTTATAGCATTCATCAATAGCTTTTTGTAAAGTTAAGTATTCATTATAAAATTCACCTCTAATGTAAATATATGCAGTATTAACCTCCATTGCCACAGAAGCATAAAGAATGCCTTCTAAAAGCTTGAATGGTTCATTTCTAATAATTTCTCTGTCTTTACAGGTGCCAGGTTCACTTTCATCTGCATTAACAATAAAATAATTAGGTTTAAAAGTTGATTTAGGAGGCATAAAAGACCATTTCAGCCCTGTAGGGAAACCTGCTCCACCACGGCCTCTTAGACCTGATTTTTTTACTTCATCAATAATCCATTCTTTACCATTTTTTATAATTTTTTTTGGATTTTTCCAGTCTCCTAGTTTTTGTGCTACATTTAAGCCAAAACCATGCTGTCCATAAAGGTTTTTAAATATTTTATTTTTTTTATCTAACATACTTTTTTATGCTGAAGAAATTGGTTCAGCTCCTTTTCTTTTTGAATTTTGTGGTCCTGCTAAAATATTTTTTCCTTTTCTTAAATCATTAATTAAATTTAAAAAACTTTTTACATCTAAATCCTCATAGTAATTATCATTAATTTGTACCATGGGGGCATTTACACATGCTCCCAGACATTCTACTTCTTTTAGTGTAAATATTCCATCCTCAGTTGTTTGATTGTTTTTAATATTAAGATGTTTTTTACACACATTAAACAAATCATCACTGCCTCTAAGCCAACAAGAAGTTGTAGTGCAAATTTGAATAAAATATTTTCCTATCGGTTCTAGATTATACATAGAGTAAAAAGTAGCAACTTCATAAACTCTTATATAAGGCACATCTATTATTTGACTTATTTTTTTCATAGCCTCCTCTGTAAGCCACCCTCCTATTTGCCTCATCGCTAGGTCCAACAAAGGCATTACAGCACTAGCTTTTTGAGACTGAGGATACTTTGATAAAATTATATCAGCTAGTTTAAGGTTTTCGTTTGTAAATCTAAATTCTTTTTTATCATTATTATTTTTCATAATCTATCTATCTATCTCTCCAAATACTACATCCATAGTTGCTATGCATGCCACCAAGTCTGCCAGCTGATGCCCTTTAGTCATAAAGTCTAACCCTTGCAGATGTGCAAAACCAGGAGCTCTGATTTTGCATCTATAAGGTTTATTTGATCCGTCTGAAACTAAATAAACACCAAATTCTCCTTTAGGAGCTTCAACAGCTTTATATATACTACCTTTTGGCACTCTTACTCCCTCAGTATAAAGTTTAAAATGACTTATTAAACTCTCCATAGAAGACTTCATGTTTTCCCTATTAGGAGGAGCTATTCTGGGATTATCAATTATGACTTCCCCTATTGGCATTTTATCTAAAACTTGACTTATAATTCTTAAACTTTGTTTCATCTCTTCCATTCGTATCAAATATCTATCATAGCAGTCACCATTTTTACCAATTGGCACATCAAAATCTATTTTGTTATATATTGCATAAGGTTCATGTTTTCTTAGATCCCAAGCAACTCCAGACCCCCTTAACATAGGCCCAGTAAAGCCCCAATCAAGAGCCTCCTTTTTAGAAACGATTCCTATGTCAACTGTTCTCTGTTTAAAAATTCTGTTTTCATCTAATAAATTTTCTATATCATTTATGATTTTTGTAAAATTTTTACTCCATGAGTCTATTTCCTCTAAAGTTTTTGGTGGAATATCTTGGTGAACTCCTCCAACTCTGTAATATGCTGCATGGAGCCGTGCACCAGAAACTGCTTCATAAAATGACATAAGTTTTTCTCTTTCTTCAAATAGCCATAAAAAAGGAGTAGTGGCTCCAAGATCTAAACCTTGAGCACCTATTTGAAGAGCATGATTTAATATTCTGGTTATCTCATCAAATAATACTCTAATCCATAAAGCTCTTTCTGGAATTTCTAATGATAATAATTTTTCTGCAGCTAAAACAAATGCGTGCTCTTGAACCATAGGAGAAACATAGTCTAATCTATCAAAATAGGGCATAGCTTGTAAGTATGTTTTATTTTCTATTAACTTTTCAGTGCCTCTATGTAACAAACCTATATGAGGGTCAGCTCTTTCAACTACCTCTCCGTCCATTTCTAAAACTAACCTTAAGACTCCGTGTGCAGCTGGATGCTGTGGGCCAAAATTAAGCATAAGATTTTTAATCTGTTTTTCAGTCATTATTAGTTTTACTTTCACCTTCCCAAGGACTTTCAAAATCAAAAGTTCTAAAAGATTGAGTTAATCTTAAAGGTTCATAGACTACTTTTTTAGATTTTATATCATATTTAACTTCTACATTACCAGACAAAGGAAAGTCTTTTCGGAGTGGATGACCTATAAAACCATAATCTGTAAGTAATCTTCTTAAATCAGGATGATTTTTAAAATTAATACCAAATAAATCCCATACCTCTCTTTCATACCAATTAGCTGCAGGAAATAAAGAGGACAAACTATCAACTATTGCTTCTTCTTCTATAAAAAACTTTATGATTATTCTATTTTTAAATTCAACAGATAATAAAATGTAAATCATTTCGAATCTTTTCTTTTTATTAGGATAATCTACGGCGGTTATATCAGTTAATTGATTAAACTTTAATTTATCATTGTCTTTTAAGAGTTTTGTTACTTTAAGTATCTCAGAACTATTAATTAATAATTCTAAATTGCCAAAAACATTATTAAAATTGCAATCTAATTTTATGTTAGATAAGCAGTTAGAAATTTCTTGCATTACATTGTTATTGCTGTTCTTTTTATTATTAATCAATTTTTTCCCGTTAAATATGAAGGTTAAATATTAGTATATCCTTCTCTTTTAATTTTTTTTTGTAATTGCAATACCCCATATAATAATGCTTCAGCAGTAGGGGGGCACCCTGGGACGTAAATATCTACTGGAATTATTCTATCACAACCTCTAACTACTGAGTAAGAATAATGATAATATCCACCTCCGTTTGCACAGCTTCCCATTGATATAACCCATCTAGGTTCTGGCATTTGATCATAAACTTTTCTTAATGCTGGAGCCATTTTGTTAGTTAAAGTGCCTGCTACTATCATCACATCTGATTGCCTTGGACTAGGTCTAAATACTACACCAAATCTATCTAAATCATACCTTGAGGCTCCTGTTTGCATCATTTCCACTGCGCAACATGCTAGCCCAAATGACATTGGCCATAAAGAGCCTGCTCTAGCCCAATTTAATAAATCCTGGAATTTAGCTAGAACATATCCTTTATTATTTGCTGTTTCTCCCTTAAATATGTCTTTACTATAAAAATTTCTACTTATTCCCAATCTAATGCTCCTTTTTTCCACTCATAAATAAAACCTACTGTAAGAATTAATAAGAAGACTGTCATAGAAATATACCCTGCTATTCCTATTAAAGAAAGAGAAATTGCCCATGGAAATAAGAAAGCAACTTCTAGATCAAATATAATAAATAAAATAGCTACTAAATAAAATCTAACATCAAACTTTACTCTGGCATCCTCAAAAGGAGTAAAGCCACACTCATAAGCCGACAACTTCTCTTTATCAGGATTACTTGGTCCTACTACACCAGATAAAAAAGCAAAACCCAAAGACATAGATAATGCTATGACTGCGAATATAAATATTGGAAGATATTCTGAATAATTCATAAATTTTCATATTTTAGTAATTAATAATTATATATAGAGTAAAATTTTAAACTTGTAACCTAATTTTTATTAAATATTCATTAGTATAAAAGTTTATTTAACTCTTTAAAATTTGAAATCACTAAATCGTATTCTCCATCTACTGATATTTTTGTATTAGCCCCCCACTCATTATACCTTTTTACAAAAATTGTTTTGAATCCAGCTAGTTTTGCAGCGTTTAGATCAAAACTATGACATGCAACCATCACACATTCACTTGGGTCAAGCTGTAAAAGTCTAGCAGTTTTTTTATAAGCTTCTAATTCTGGCTTATAAACTTCTAAAGTTTCACAAGATAGTATTAAATCCCAGTTTATCTTATTTCTTTTGGAATTGAGAAAAACTAGTCTATTACTTAGCAAAGTAAATGAAACACATAGATATTGTTTTTTTAAATTATTAAAAGGTTCTAAAAAATCTGACCAGGACAAAAGATTTGCTGGAGCTTCATAATATAAATATTTTTTATCATCATTATCGGCTACAATATTATTTTCTAGAAGCATATCTTCAATAGCTATTTTATGCGCTTCATCAAAATTTTTTAGACTGTTTTTATCTTGGTTAGTAACAATTTTAAGGGATCTTCTTCTGAGTTCGTTTGCAAGTTCTGCACAATTAATGGAAAGATCATTTTTTTTTTTTAAATATTCAAATCCCTTTCTAAAACCTGAATGCCAATCTAAAATTGTTCCGCCAGTATCAAACGTAAAAGCTTTAACTTCTTTTAACTTTATCATGTTCAACTGTTACCAGATAAGACAATAATGGTAAAGCAATAAATCTTTACTATTTATATTTTAAATTATAGAATTAAAAAAAAAAATAAGGATATCCCATGTATGTGACACAAGCTTTAAAAAGAAATGTACAACTATTTCCTGATAAAACGGCAACTGCTTATTTGGAAAGATCTTTTACTTGGAAACAAAGTCTTGATAGAATAGCAAAATTAGCTTTTAGTATTAAAAAACTTGGTGTTGCTGAGGGAGATAGAGTTGCTATATTGGCTCATAATAGTGATAGGTATTTTGAGTTCTTGTACTCAGTTTCATGGTCAGGAGCTGTATTTGTGCCAATAAATACGCGTTTAGCTCCTCCTGAAATTCAATTTTGGCTAAATGATAGTGAAAGTAAGTTATTGTTTGTAGATAGTAACTTTGCAGCAATAGTTAAAAAATTATTGGAAGAAAATAAGATACCATCAATAAAAAATATTGTTTACTTATCTGATGATGATTGTCCTGAAAATATGATCTCATATGAAGACTTAATTACTAATGAAATCACAGACGACTTATTAAGAGGCTATGATGATCTTGCTGGGCTTTTTTACACAGGAGGTACTACTGGTAGATCAAAAGGAGTAATGTTATCTCATACTAATATGGTTGTTGATGCTTTAAACTGTGCAGTTATGGCTAATATAAATGAAAGTGCCAAATGGCTTCATGCAGCTCCAATGTTTCATATAGCTGACTGCGCTGGATTATTCGCGATTAGTCAAGTTGGTGGAAGTCACTATTTTATTCCTGGTTTTATGCCAAAGCTATTCTTTGAAGCTGTAAATAAATTTAAAATCACAGAAACCATTTTAGTTCCAACAATGGTTAATATGGCAGTGCATGATCCTGATATAAAAAATTATAATTTAGAAAGTCTTAAAAAAATTATGTATGGCGCCTCTCCTATGCCTGAGCCTGTAATTATTAAGGCTATGGAAATGTTACCTAACTGTACATTTTATCATGCTTATGGCCAAACAGAATGTGCTCCTTTACTAACGTGCTCAGGTCCGGAGACTCATGTCTTCGAAGGACCTTTAGCATACAAGTTTAAATCCTGTGGGAAAGCAGTTGCTGGTGTAGAATTAAAAATTGCAAATGAAGATGGCCATGAAGTTCCGAGAGGAGAAGTTGGAGAAATATATGCAAGAGGACCGAATGTTATGCTCGGATATTGGAGACAAAAAGATCTAACAGATAAAGCTATAGTTGATGGATGGATGAAAACAGGTGATGGCGCTAAAATGGATGACCAAGGTTATGTATTTATTGTAGACAGAGTAAAAGATATGATTATTTCTGGAGGAGAAAATATCTATTCAACTGAAGTTGAAAACGCAATATATCAGTTAAATGGAATTTTAGAGTGTGCTGTAATTGGCGTACCTGACGAAAAATGGGGTGAAGCAGTACATGCGATAATTAGATTAAAAGAAAATATAGAATTAAACGAAAAAATGATAATCGAGCACTGCCATAAAAATATAGCTGGATTTAAATGTCCAAAGTCTGTTTCTTTTAGAGAAGATCCTATGCCGGTATCTGGCGCAGGGAAAATATTAAAAACCGAGTTAAGAAAACCTTTCTGGAAAAACTCCGAAAAACAAGTAAACTAGTTTTTTGGACAATATATTATGAAATACTTGCAAACAGTAACTACTAAATAGAAAAGCAAAAATTTTTAATTATTAGTTAAATCGTGTCCAGCTGATGCCACTAGCCCGCCATCACATGTTATTGTTTCTCCTACAGTATACTCTCCTGCCTTTGAAGCTAAAAATATTGCAATACCAGCAATATCTTCAGGAGCTCCCACTCTACCACTTGGGTTTTTTTTTGATATTATACTATAGTCATGTTCTACTGCACTACCAAGCATTTGACTAGGAAAAGGACCCGGAGCAATTGCATTGCATATTATATTTTTTTTTATTAATTTAGCAGCTAAAACAGTTGTTAGTTTATGTACTGCTGACTTAGCTATACTATAAGAGTAATTTTCATAATATGGAGTGTTGATACCATCTATCGAACCAATATTTATAATTTTTCCCAAGTTTTCTGAGTTTTTATTTTTTTTAATGACATTTAAAAATTTTTGTACCATAAAAAATATCGATTTTACATTTAAATCCATAACTTTGTCCCAACCTGTTTCACTAAAACTTTCTAACGGTTCCCCCCATACTGCACCCGCATTATTTATAAGAACATCTAAGGTTTCTTCATATTTTAAAAATTTATTTAATAACTTATTTATACCAGCTAAATCAGATATATCTGCTGGAATTGAGATGCATTCTCCTTGATATTTTTCAGAAAGCTTAATAGCTGTCAAATTACAATCTTTTTCCTTGCGAGAACTTATATATACCTTTGCTCCATTAGCTAAAAACCCACTTGCTATCATCTCCCCTATACCCCTAGAGCCTCCTGTAATTAAAACTATTTTTTTTTCTACATTAAATAAATTATTTATTTTCATACTATTGCCTTAATAAAAATTTAATTATAATTTAGTTTTAATAAATTACTATAAAAATATAATGTATTATAAAGCTTATATATGTGATGAGTTAGGTGAGATTAAAAAATTGAAGCTAACTAATATTACTAAAACTTCTTTAAAAAAAAATCAATTAAGGGTAAAAATTATTGCTATTGGCCTTAATTATGTAGACTACTTAATGATACAAGGATCTTATCAATATAAAAATAAAATGCCTTTCATCCCTGGCACAGAAGCTTGTGGCATAATAGTTGAGGAAAAGTGTAATAATAATAATTTAATAAATAAAAAAGTTATTATAAATACTAAAAATGGTTGTTTTAGTGAAGAAATTATAGTTAATGAAAAACAAATAATTATTATTAAAAATAATTTTTCTATTATAAATGCATCTTCATTTTTTTCCTCAGCATTAACTTCCTATGTATCTTTAGTAGAAACAATTAAGATAAAAAAAAATAATTATATTATAATTACTGGAGCTTCTGGAGCAATTGGGCAATCAAGCATTCAATTAGCCAAACATTTAGGGGCTCAAGTTATTGCAATTGTTGGCAATAATAATAAAAAGAAAATAATAAAAAAACTTGGAGTAAAATATGTCTTAACCAAAGATGAAAATTTATACTATAAAATAATGAAAATAACTAATAATTATGGAGTTGATATCATATTAGACATTAATGGCTTTTTAAAACAATACAACATATTAAAATGCGTTAAATGGAACGGGATATATTTAATAGTTGGTTTTGCAGACAATAATATTACATCTATAAATACTAACTATATATTAATAAAAGGGTTAAAGGTTTTTGGAATAAGATCAGGAGAATACTATAGAAGTAAAACTAAAGCTTTAAAAAATAGCATAGTAAAAAAGATATTTAAGCTATATCATGATGGAGTGTTTGATATTAAATTTTATAATATTAAAAAATTTAATTATATTATAAAAGGACTTACTCTTATTAAAGACAGACGTACCGCTGGCAAAATAATAATAAAAACTAAACACTTTAGTGATTATGTAAAATGAATAAATCTCTTTTATTATTTTCAGGAGGGCAAGATAGCACAACTACTTTAGCATGGTGTTTGAAAAAGTTTGATGAAGTCCATTTGATTACTTTTAATTATAATCAAAGACATTTAGTTGAGATTAGTTCTGCAAATAAGATAATTAATAAGATAAATAAATCTTTTAATTATTGGAAAGGAAAGATAAAAAGTAACTTTACTTACAAATTTAATGACTTCAATAAACTTAATAATAATTCCTTAACCTCTAAAATGGCAATTAAAAATAATAATAATAATAATAAAAGACTTCCTAATACTTTCGTTCCTGGAAGAAATATTTTATTTTATGTTATAAGTGCTGCCTATGCATATAATAAGAACATTAATAACATTGTATCAGGTGTTTGTGAAACAGATTACTCAGGCTATCCTGACTGCAGACAAAATACCATTAGATCACTAGAAAAATCGGTAAACCTAGGCATGGAAAAAAAATTTAAATTTCACACACCGCTAATGAATAAAAATAAAGCTGATATTTGGAAAATGTCTTATGATTTAGGAGGTTTAGAATACATTAAACTTATTGTTAAAAACACTCACACTTGTTATAGAGGAAATAGAGAAACATTACATGAGTGGGGGTATGGTTGTAATAATTGTCCTGCTTGCAAGCTAAGGTCTAATGGTTGGGTTAACTTTTTAAGAGATAATAAAATATTATGAAAAAGTATTCAGTAAAGGAAATTTTTCTTACGCTACAAGGAGAAGGGTTTAACACAGGAAAGACTGCTATATTTTGCAGATTTACAGGATGTAATTTATGGAATGGAAAAAGTAAAGGTAAAGAAAAAGCAATTTGTAACTTTTGTGACACAGACTTTATCGGCACTAATGGGATCAATGGAGGAAAATATTTACTTAATGAGTTGGTAAATAAAGTAGAGGCTTTATGGCCTACTAAGAAAGATAAAAAATTTATAGTATTTACAGGCGGAGAACCTTTGCTGCAACTAGATAGTGCTTTAGTTAATATATTAAAAAAAAATAACTTTTTTGTTGCAATTGAAACTAATGGAACTATCTGCCCCCCCGATAATATAGATTGGATTTGCGTTAGCCCTAAAGTAAAAAGTAAATTAAAAGTGAAAAATGGTAATGAAATTAAAATTGTGTACCCTCAAGAAAATATAAAAATTAAAGAATATGAGAAGCTAAACTTTAAACATTACTACATACAACCTTTAGATAACAAAAATTATTTATTAAATAAAACTAAAGCAATAGATTTTGTAATAAAAAACCCTAACTGGAAGTTAAGTCTTCAAACACACAAATATATAGGTATAAAGTAATGAAGAAAATGATATCAAAAAGCTTTACATTTGAAGCGGCTCATAAATTAACATCTTCAAAAAATAAAAAAAACTATAATATACACGGTCATTCTTTTCATGTAGAAATATTTATAGAAGATGAAAGTAATAACCTTATAAAAAGTGGTTACATTCTTGATTTTGAAACTTTCAACGAAAAAATTATAAAAATTAAGAATATATTAGATCATTCATTCTTGAACGAAACTAGTGGCCTTAAAAACCCTACCTTAGAAAATATTGGACTTTGGATTTGGAATGCTTTAATTAAAGATTTAAATGTTTGCAAGTTAATTATAAAAAGAAAAAGCTGTGGAGAAGCATTTATCTTAGAGGCATAAATTTTAAAGTCCATCACACGATCTAGATGGTTTTCCAAAAAACTTTAAGCAATAATCTTTAGATACTTTTTTACCCTGCAAGTCATTTATTATAAAATCAGTAACAGCTTCAATTTGCCTCTTATTTAAAAAAACTTTAGATTGAAGTGGCCTATTCTGATCATCTCCTTCAAAATCTGAAAATTTCATTCCAAAACATCTTTCATCTACATATGCTTTCTTATCAAAATATGGCATATTAGTACCTGGTCTTCCACAAGCAATAAGAAGTATAAGTTGTTCTCTATCTAATCCAGTCTCTCTCAAAGATAGCGCAGCTCCTCCGTATCCTGGTCCTCCATCTCCATGCCATTTGTGACATCCCATGCAATTGCCTTTTTTGTATGTTGAAAGGCCATAGTCAAATTTGGGAGCAACTCCTCCTTCAGGAGCCCCTGCAATTGTAGTTTTACATATTAAAAAAAAAATTAAAAAAACTTTAATTATAAAAATTAACCTCATAAATTTCCTCTAGCTATTGGGTTGAAACTTTATCTGAAAAAAAGACTTACTTACTAAATTTTCCTTATCCTGTTTATTATTCTTAAAGTAAAACTCAGTATCCAATGTATATTTTTTATCATTTATAATTTTGTAACATGTCCTATTAATATATTTTTTACCTATTTTTATATGATCTTCCTGCTTAGATTTTTCCTCACAATTCCAATTATCTGACCCATACCTACCATAAACTCTTAACCATAAAAGATAAGCTTGTTTCCTAAAATAAAATGGAGCATTAGAATCTGAAAATGCATTTATTTCTTGTATAATACCCCTTTTATCAATTGCTAAATAAATAATAACTGGATGACCAGATATCTGGGTTCCTTCAAAGTTCTCATTTAAAGCAAATCTCTCATCGTATTCAAATTTTATAAGATGATAATTGTTTTTATTAACTTGACAACTTTTATACAAATACCAGCTCTTTATTTTTGTATTACTATCGTAACACTGAAAACCAGTATAACCTCTATCTTTAATATCATTTATATTTTCTCCAACTGATATGTTTCTAATATCATTAGAATAACTATTCATCAATGAGAAGAAAGATATAATAAAAATTAATAATAAATTTTTCATTTAGACAAAAAAAAGGAGTCTTTAATATATATATTAAAGACCCCTTCTATTTCTATAGTTTAAAGACTAAACACATACAGCATTTGACCTGGTTCTACCTTCTCTAAACCAGGAGTTGAGCCTATAAACCACTTAGGCCATGCTCCACCTAAACCAGCTAAAATAGCAACATATTGTTTGCCATCTACAGCAAATGTTATAGGAGGTGCATTAATACCCGTATTAGTTTCAAATCTCCATAGCTCTTTAAGATTGTCTGAATCCAATGCAACTATAGTACCCTCAGGATGACCACTGAAAACTAATCCACCTTTAGTAGCAACTAAACCACCAAGGCTTGGATAGTCCATATCATATTTAGCAACAACTTTACCTGAATTTACATCCATAGCTGCTACACTTCCTGTAATGATTGGTCCCATCTTAGGTCCACCACCTAACCAGAATTCTCTAGCAACCCATTCCTTCTCTTGAGGAACATTAACATGCATAGCACAGCTTTCAATTACAGGAATATAATACATATTTCTGTCTGGATCATAAGCAGTAGGAGGCCAATTTTTTCCTCCCATATTTCCAGGACATGAAGTGGCTTCAGGTTGTGCTCTAAATGCACTACTTGATGGCACATATCTTTGAACATCCTTATTTGGATCATAATCAAGAGGCATTCCTGTATATTTATCCAAACCTACTGTCCAATCTAGTTTTTTCACAAAAGGAGTTCCCCAAAGAAACTTACCTGATTCTCTGTCTAGAGCATAAGCAAAACCATTTCTATCAGCATGTAACACAGCTTTAGTCTTTTTACCAAAAACTTTAGCATCTACTAATGTCTGCTCATTAACTCCATCAAAATCATAAGGATCATTTGGTGTATACTGGAAATACCACTTAATTTTACCAGAATCAGCATCTAAAGCTAGTACACTGTTACTGTATAAATTATCACCAGGTCTATATTCATTATCCCAGTCTGGACCAGGATTTCCAACTCCCCAATATATTACATTAAGGTCAGGATCATATGAACCAACTACCCAAGTAGAACCACCACCATGCATCCAAGCATCTTTACTATGAGATTCTGGTCCTTGCTTCCAAGTATCTGATCCAGGCTCTCCAGGTGCAGGAATAGTATAAGTTCTCCATTTTTTTGAACCATCTTTTAAATTAGTAGAATGCAACCATCCTCTAATTCCATACTCAGCTCCAGAAACTCCAGTAATTGCAGCATCTTTTACTACTAATGGTGCAGCAGTGATAACTTCTGCTATACTTGCATCTGCAAGTTGTACTTCCTGCTCTATAGCACCTGATTCTTTATTGGTAATAATCAATCTGCCGTCTAATGTATGAGAAACTACTTTATCATCTATAAGAGCTACACCTCTATTGTTTATACCACAGCATGTAACCGCTCCAGGAAAGTCATGATCAGTATCAGGATTCATTTTCCAAACTAATTTACCACTTTTTCTTACATCAAATTTGTAAATTGAACCCCAACCATCTGTTACATACATAAATCCATCTTCAACAATTGGAGTGCCTTCTAAACCAGCATGGTCCCAAATACCACCACCTTCTACACCACCAATCATATTAGTGAATGCAACTTTAAGTTTCTTTACATTCTTTTTATTAATTTTTTTAAGGCCAGAAAACCTGTGTCCATCAAGTGTACCATGATGTGTTAACCAATTCTCTGGAGTTTTCTTTGCATTAACTATATCATCCCACGATGTCACATTATCTGCTTGTGAACTAAATACGAATGAAAAAGTTACCAAAGAAGTAATTAAAAATTTAATCATTAATCCTCCGTTTATAATTATTAAATATATAAATAATGATAATAAGTATTAATTATAGGTCAAGCAAAATTACTAAAGATTATTAATATAAGAATATTATTTTATTAATTATTGTGATAACTTGATTTTTTTTGGAGAATCTATTGGAAAGCTTCAACTCTACAGACGAAGGAGATGTAGTATTCAGGGATGTTATACTTTTAGCATTAACCGGTTTCATCTCAATGGTAATTCTCTTGTTACCTTTTGTTAATCCCCCTACTGAAGAAGAATCAGCTACTACACCTCCAGGAAATGTAATAGTTGAATTGTTTTGGGATGATAAAAGAGATGTAGATATTGATTTATGGGTTCAAGCACCAGACGATATTCCTGTAGGTTATTCCAATAAAGGAGGTTTATTTTTTAACCTTCTTAGAGATGACTTAGGAATTTATAAGGATAACTCTCCTGTCAATTATGAAGTTTCTTACTCAAGAGGTATTAGTGATGGTATATACGTGGCTAACTTGCATCTGTATAGAGAAGACACAACACCTTTTAAACCTATTCTAGCAGAAATGCTAGTATCAGTAGTTGACCCTGATTCTGATAAAAGAAGACAAATACTTAAAACATCTAAAATGTTAGAGAATATTGGTGAGGAAATTACTGTGTTTCAATTTAAATTAGATAAAAAGGGAAATTTAGATAAAAATTCAATTAACAATAATTATGTTATGTTGAGATCGGGCAACAAAGACTCAGAGGGACTAGCTACAGACGAAAACAATTAAAAATTTTAAAAAAGGAAAAAATATGAGATTTAAATACTTACTGATTTTAAGATATTCAATTATTAACTTAGTGGGACTAACATTTTTATTTGTTTTATTCACGCAAGGATATTTAAAAAAAGCTATTACTGCTGATATCACTAATATGGTAATTATAATTTTGTTTTTATTTGCTATAGGTTTCGTAGTATCTGCATATAGAACTCTTTGGGTTAGCAAAGAACTTAATTACGCATATGCCAAAAAGATAAACTCGACATCTTTATCAAATGAATTTTTACAGAAATCTAAAAAATTAGACGCTAGTTCAAGAAATAATTTGGCAGTATCCTTAAGAATTAAGATTGCTTCAAAAATAAATTATATTAAATTTATAGCTAATACTTTAGTGATATTAGGACTAATAGGTACAGTAATAGGTTTTATAATAGCACTTTCTGGAGTTGATGGTAGTGTTTCAAGTAATCCTGAGGAAGTAAGTAAAATGGTATCAACTTTAATATCAGGAATGTCAGTAGCCTTATATACTACATTAGTAGGATCTATTTGTAGTGTGTGGTTAAATATTTGTTTTCAGATCTTATCTACTGGAGCTAACAAACTATTATCAAGAATTATTGAATTAGGAGAAAAAAATAGTGTTTAATCCTTTTAACAATATCAATATTTATGATGAAGATCAATCAAATACAGTTTTTAGAGATGTTACATTACTAGCCTTATCTGGATTTGTAGCAATAGTATTATTGCTTCTTCCATGGTTAAACCTGAAAACTAAAAAAGAAATTATTAAAGAGCCTGTTGGCAGTGTTATTATTGAACTTTTTTGGCCAAATGACATTGACGCAGACCTTGATTTATGGGTAAAAGGACCAAATGACGGGCCTGTAGGTTATTCAAAACCCTCGGGCATAGTTTTTAATCTTCTTAGAGATGATAGAGGTTTAACTGGGGACTACACTCCATTAAATTATGAAATAAGTTTTACTAGAGGAATTACACCTGGAGAATACCAAGCAAATATTCACTTATTTAAACATGATAAAAATAAATCAAAAATACAAGCAACTATTGCAGCAAGTTTAGTTACACCTGATAGAGATTACAGAAAACAAATATTAGAAAAAACCGTACTTTTGTCAAAAGAAGGTAATGAAAAAACAGTTTTAAGGTTTAAGCTAGATAATAATTTTAAATTAATTTCAGGCTCTGTAAATAGTCTTAGAAAAAGTTTAATTGGAGGATAATTATGGAATTTTTAAATTGGCTTTATGCCATACTTACTTTATTAATTGCACTCATAGTAGCTTTAACATTTTGGTCAAGAAAAAAAACTCAATATAAGATTCTAGCTATAATTATTGGATTATTTTGTTTTGCAATCAGTTACGGATCAATGTTGGAAATTTTAAGTAGGCCTAAACCTAAAAATTTAGAAGTTTTAAATAAATATACGAATGAACTAACCTTACTTCATGTGAATTGGGTTGAAGGTGAAGCTATATATTTATTAGTTCAATTAGAAGGATTAGTTGAGCCAAGATTATATAAATTCCCATGGAATGCAGCACAAGCTCAAGAATATGATGAAATGCTAGAAAAAGGCAGAGAAAATGGAGAAGAAGTAAAAATTGCAAATCCTTTCTACCCTACTAATACAGAAGAAAGAAAGACTTTAGTTTACACAACTCCAGCAAAACCTCTACCACCCAAAGAAGCTCCTGAGCCTGGAATTACCTCGTATGACCCTAACGTAACTGAAAAACTTTTAGATTATAGAGACAAAAGAGAAGTTCAATAAAAACTATTTTAATTCTAAGTATGTATAATGATATATATAGAGAATAGTTAAGTATGAAAAAAAATCTTATTGAAATATCAAAACTTAGTAAAAAATATAAAAATGGCTTAATTGCACTAAATAATATTGACTTAAGTATTAAAAAAGGAGAAATTTTTGCACTTCTTGGCCCTAATGGTGCTGGCAAATCAACTTTGATAAATATTTTATGTGGCCTCAGTCATCATACAAGTGGAGAAATAATAATAAATAATTTGGATTTGGTAAAAAATAGAAAAAAAATAAAATCCTTAATAGGTTTAGTACCTCAAGAATTACATCTAGAAGCCTTTGAAACGGTATTTGATAATATAAATTATTCAAGAGGTTTATGGGGTAAAAAAAGAGATGATAAATATATTTTAAATCTTTTAAAGAAATTAAACCTTGAAACAAAGAAGAATAGCCTTTTGATGCAATTATCAGGGGGAATGAAAAGAAGGGTACTAATAGCAAAAGCATTATCTCATAATCCAGAAATACTTTTTTTGGATGAGCCATCAGCTGGAGTAGATATAGAGTTGAGAAAAGAAATGTGGGAAGTAATCTATAATCTTAAAAAGGAAGGTGTTACAATAATACTTACTACACACTATATTGAAGAAGCCGAAGAAATAGCTGACAAAGTAGCTTTTATAAATAACGGAAAAATTATACTAGTAGAAGATAAAAATATTTTATTAAAAAAATTAGGTGATAACAAATTAGTAATAACTTTCAAAAATAAAATTAAAAAATTACCAGAATATATAAAAAATTATCCTTGTGAATTAAGTGATGATAAAAAAAATGTTGAAATTTTATTAAGTAAAGAGAAAACTGAGCTAAGTAGCATACTTATAGATTTAAAAAAAGACTCTAATTTTTTAGATTTTAATTTAAAAAAAAGATCATTAGAAAGTATTTTTGTTGATTTTATTAAGAGAAAAAATCATGATTAATCTTTTAGCTATAAAAGCAATTTATAATCATGAAATGAATAGAACTAAAAGAACCATTTTACAAAGTATTATATCTCCCATGCTTAGCACTTCTTTATACTTTGTAATATTTGGATCTGCAATTGGATCAAGAATTAAGGAAATTGATGGAGTTACTTATGGCATGTTTATAGTTCCAGGTTTGCTTATGTTAAACCTATTAACACAAAGTGTATCTAACGGTTCATTTAGTACCTATTTTCCAAAATTTAATGGTACTATTTTTGAATTACAAGCTGCTCCTATAAGTGGTGTAGAGATGATTATTGGTTTTGTAGGTGCCACTGCTACTAAATCTATTTTATTAGGACTTCTAATTATTGCAACTGCTTCATTTTTTATTGACCTTAGCATATTACATCCTCTTTTGATGGTATTTTTCTTATTAATGACAGCTGTAACTTTTAGTTTATTTGGTTTTGTAATAGGTCTTTGGGCAGATAACTTTGAAAAATTATCCCTTATACCTCTAATTGTTATTACCCCGCTTGTATTCTTAGGAGGTAGTTTTTACTCTATAAACATGTTACCAGAAATTTGGCAAAAAATTTCGTTACTTAATCCGGTGTTGTATTTGGTAAGTGGTTTTAAATATAGTTTTTATGAAATTTCAGATGTA
>MDSW01168635.1_pt1 | contig 30231 bp, 26 predicted proteins | sample 811171 | NCBI WGS metagenome assembly MDSW01 (sample SAMN05326641, study PRJNA326480) | marine metagenome | isolation source: seawater | place: Atlantic Ocean: North West | collected 2012 | reverse complement strand
CTGGCCATGTCCATTTAAAAGATATGGGTCAATTAGTTGCGAGAGAGATTGAAAAGAGTGGCGGAGTTGCAAAAGAATTTAATACTATTGCGGTTGATGATGGAATTGCTATGGGACATGATGGCATGTTATATAGTCTTCCAAGTCGCGATTTAATTGCCGATAGTGTTGAATATATGGTAAATGCTCATTGGGCAGATGCTATGGTCTGTATTTCCAATTGCGACAAAATAACACCAGGAATGTTGATGGCAGCTATGAGAATAAATATACCTGTAATTTTTGTTTCTGGCGGCCCTATGGAAGCTGGAAAAGTAGATTGGGAGGAAAATGGAGGAAAAATTGATTTAGTTTCTCCAATGATTGCTGCAGGTGATTTAAATGTTTCGGAAGACAATTTAAAGAATATGGAAAGATCAGCTTGTCCAACTTGTGGTTCATGCTCAGGAATGTTTACTGCTAATTCAATGAATTGCTTAACTGAAGTGCTTGGTTTGAGTCTTCCAGGTAATGGAAGTACTCTTGCAACACATAGTGCACGGAAGTCATTATTTCTAGAAGCAGGGTCAAAAATTGTAGAGATTACTAAACGTTATTATGAAAAAGATGATGTTTCAGTACTACCTAGAAAAATTGCTTCGAAAAAAGCTTTTCAAAATGCAATGGCCCTTGATGTATCTATGGGCGGATCAACTAATACTGTTTTACATTTGTTGGCTGCAGCAAAAGAAGCTAAAGTTGATTTTACAATGAAAGACATTGATAAAATATCCAGAAAAGTGCCATGTCTGTCAAAAATAGCACCTGCTACTCAAAAATATCATATGGAAGATGTACATAGAGCTGGCGGGGTCTATGGAATTTTAGGTGAACTTAAAAGAGGAAAGTTGTTAGATGAAAATGTATCTACAGTGCATTCTAAAACACTTGGAGAGGCAATAGATCATTGGGATATTATTTCAACAAAAGATAATTCAGTAAAAGAATTTTATTTGGCAGCTCCTGGAGGAATACCAACAACCCAAGCATTTAGCCAATCAAAATCTTGGCCATCTTTAGATGATGATAGAAGCGATGGATGTATAAGAGATATATCTCACGCGTATAGTCAAGATGGAGGCTTAGCTGTTCTTTATGGGAATATTGCTGAAGATGGATGTATAGTTAAAACGGCAGGCGTAGATGAAGAAATATTAAAATTTTCTGGAAAAATTAGATTATTTGAGTCACAAGATTCAGCATGTGAAGCTATTTTGGGCGATAAAATAAATCCAGGAGATATTGTGGTTATTATTTATGAAGGACCTAAAGGAGGGCCTGGGATGCAAGAAATGCTTTACCCAACTGCTTATCTAAAATCAAAGGGTTTAGGAAAGGTATGTGCATTATTAACTGATGGACGATTTTCAGGAGGTACATCTGGTTTAAGTATCGGGCATGTTTCTCCAGAGGCTGCGGAGGGAGGCGCTATTGCTTTAGTTAGAGAAGGAGATGAAATTGACATTGATATCCCTAATAGAAATATTAATTTAAAAATTTCTAATGAAGAATTATTACAAAGAAGGAAAAAAATGGATAGCAGTAAAAACTCTTGGGAACCTAAACCAAGAAAAAGAAGAGTTACAGAAGCATTAAAAGCATATGCACTTATGACAACAAGTGCATCTGAGGGAGCTGTTAGAGATATTAATCAATTAAAGAAAAGTTAAATTGAATAAAGAAATTAAGGTTGTTGATGGAGAAAATGGACTTCAATTTATTGAAATTGACAACTCATTAGCAGTAGCAAGAATAGCATTGCAAGGTGCGCATGTTGATTGGTGGCGCCCTAAATCATCAAAGCAAGACGTCTTATGGCTTTCTTCGAATGCACGATATCAAAAAGGTAGATCAATTCGCGGGGGCGTACCTATTTGTTGGCCTTGGTTTGGAAAGCATCCAACAGATGGAAGTTTTTGTGTACATGGGTTTGCTCGTGTAATCCCCTGGAAATTATTAGAATCTGAACAATTAAAAAATGGAGCTACTAAGATAGTTCTAAAAATGCTTCCTACTAATGAAGTAATTAAGCAACTAACTTATTCATTTGAATTGATTTTAACGGTTGTAGTTGGCGAAAGTCTTTACTTAAATTTAAAGACAACAAACTTATCTGATAGTCCTTTTGTAATAAGTGAGGGGTATCATACTTATTTTTATATTTCTGATATTGAAAAAATTAAAATTACTGGATTAGAGAATTCTAGTTACACAGATAAAATAGATAATTTTAATCGTGGAATAGAAGAAGAACCTATTATTTTTAAAAATGAATTCGATAGAGTTTATACTAACACTAGTAATGATTGTTATATTGAAGATGAAATATTTAATCGTGTCATAACGGTAAAAAAATCAAATAGTAATTCAACAGTTGTATGGACACCCTGGCAGAAAAAGGCCTTTGCAATGGGAGATATGGGTGAAAAAGATGAATGGCGAAGAATGATTTGTTTAGAGACAGCAAATCTTTTAGAAAATAGTGTTGTTATATATCCAAAATTATCTCATAGCATTGCCACAGAATATTCAGTTCAAGAGTATTAATGGCTAATCAACTTGCAAATGAATCTAGTCTTTATTTAAATCAACATAAAGAGAATCCAGTTAACTGGCTTCCCTGGAGTCAAGATGCATTTGATTTAGCAAAAAAAGAAAATAAGCCAATCTTTTTATCAATTGGCTATTCAGCTTGTCATTGGTGTCATGTAATGGCTCATGAATGCTTTGAAGATGAAGATGTAGCGAAATTGATGAACGAAAATTTTATTAATATTAAAGTAGATAAAGAAGAACGTCCTGATATAGATCAAATTTATCAAACAGCTCATTTTATTTTTTCTAGGCGACCTGGCGGTTGGCCTTTAAGTGTATTTCTAACTCCAGAACAAGAGCCATACTATATAGGAACTTATTTTCCAAAAATTTCAAAATATAACTTACCTGGGTTACCTGAATTAATTAAAAGACTCTCTCAACTTTATAAAGATGAAAAAGATTTACTTATAAACCAAACAAAAAAATTAAAAGAAATAATTAAATCGATGGAGCCTTTAAAGGTCGAATCAATAACTATTAGTAAAAAAATAATTGATGATGCAATTTTAAGTATGTCTACAAGTTTTGATGAAATAAATGGTGGATTTGGAAGCTCACCAAAGTTTCCAAATGAGCCACTGCTTAGATTTTTAGTGGAACAACAAACACCTATAACTAATAAGATTGTCAAATTAAGTTTAGAAAAAATTCTGCACAAAGGTTTATTTGATCATATTGAAGGAGGTTTTTATCGATATTGTGTTGATGCCGATTGGACAATCCCTCACTATGAAAAAATGCTATATAACACTGGTCAATTAGTAGAATTATATTCGTATTATTATCAAAATAACCAAGATAAAAAAATTAAGGATTCAATAAACCTAACTATCAATTGGTTAAGAGGACAAATGAAATCTAAAGAGGGAGGGTTTTATTCATCATTAGATGCAGATTCTATAAATAATTCAGATATTTTAGAGGAGGGAGCTTATTATAATTGGAGTTTGGAAGAGCTAAAAAAAGAATTAACATCTGAAGAATTTTCTGAACTTTCTCAGTGGTTTGAATTAGAAGGTAAACCAAATTTTGAGGGCAAATTATGGCATTTAAATCTCAAAGAATTTGATGGGATTGGTAAATGTAATGAAATAAAGAAAAAGTTAAATAAGATAAGACAATCTAGGATTAAACCTGGACTAGATAAAAAAATTATTACTTCTTGGAACTCAATCCTTTTAAAAAGTTTACTTGTAGCTGGTGATATTTTTAATGAGCCAGATTGGATTGAATTAGCTCAAAAAGGTATAGATTTTATTTATGAAAATTTATATGAGAACAATAAACTTAAATTAATTTATATTGATGGAAAACCAATGTTAAATGCATATCTTGATGACTATGCTTTTTTATTAGATGCATTAATTCATTCTATTGAGATTAAATATAGAGAAAAAGATTTATTTTTTGCAATAGAATTAGGCAATATTTTAAAAGAAAATTTTCAATCTGAAGAAGGAGCTTATTATTTTACAGAGCATAGCCATGAAAAATTATTTGATAGACAAAAAATTGCTGAAGATAATGCAATTCCATCAGGGAATGGTTTAGCTTGCCTTGCTTTACAAAAATTATCTGAAATAACTTCTAATTTAACCTTTTTGGACTCTGCTGAAAAAGCAATGCTTAATTGGAATAGTAGGGTTGAAAATAACCCTCATTCATATCCTTCTCTTTTAAGAGCTTATTCATTTTATTTAGGAAAGAAAAGTACTATCTTTATTAGGGGTACAAAAAAAGAAATTGAAAAGTGGAAGGATGTTGCTCATAAGAAAATAAGAAATAAGGCTATTGTAATTTTTTTATTTGAAGGGAAACACATAGACTTATTATCAAAAAATAGACCATATAAGAAAGGAGGTGTAGCATATTTATGTATTAATCATGCATGTTTACCACCTATTTATTCAGCAAAAGAACTTTTGAGTTATTTTGATTGTTAATTGTTAAAGTAAAATTTTAGTTTAATTTACTGTGACGATATGAATATATAAAATATATGCTAATACCCATTAAGATCCAGATAAAAAATCTTATCCAAGTTTGCATAGGTAAAAATATCATTAACAAACTACAAGAAATAATACCTAATATTGGAATAACAGGATGCCATTTATTCCTGAAAGTATCTTGAGCTTGGTCGCTTTTGTTTCTTAAAAATATTACTCCTAAACAAACAATTACAAATGCTGACAATGTTCCAATATTAACTATTTCAGCTAAAGTCCCTAAAGATGTAAAGCCTGCTACTGTTGAAATAAATATGCCACAGATAAGTATAGTTTTAATTGGAGTTTGTGTTTTTTTATTTACTGAGCTTAAAGTTATTGGAAGCAATCCATCCCTACTCATTGCAAAAATTACTCTTGTAAGTGCATAATATAAAACCAGCATCACCGTAGCAAGTCCTGCAATAACCCCAGTAGAAACTAAAGCAGAAGCCCAAGGAAAACCAATTTTGGATAATGCAAATGCAACAGGAGAAGACACATTAAGCTCTTGATATGGGACAACTCCAGTTAAAAGAGCAGCTACGATAATATAAATAATCGTGCAAAAAATTAAAGAATTGATTATTCCTTTTGGTAAATCTTTTTGAGGATTAATCGCTTCCTCAGCGGCAGTAGAAACTGCGTCAAAGCCTACATAAGCAAAAAATACAATCGAAGCACCAGCTAAAACTCCAACAGTTTTTCCATCTGGTAATGTTTCAAACCATCCATACGGCATAAATGGACTCCAATTTTCTGGGTTTACATTGAAGGTTGCAAGTGCAATGAAGATGAAAATCGCTGAAACTTTTACTATCACCATAATTTTATTGAAACTAGCACTTTCTTTTATTCCTATAATAAGTAATGTCATAATCAGTAAAATAATTAATGAAGCTGGAAGATTTATAATTCCTCCATGGCTCGGTGGCTTTGTAAGGTATTCAGGTAATCCAATACCCATTGCAACAAGTGCATTATTAAAATAACCTGACCAGCCATTTGCAACAGCTGCAATTGACATCCCATATTCCATTAATAGAATCCAGCCAACAATCCACGCTACAAACTCACCAAAGGCAACATAAGAATAACCATATGCACTTCCACAACCTCCGACGGATGAAGATAGTTCAGCGTAAGATAGTGCAGCAAATGCACAGGCAAAACCAGAAGCTAAGAAGGATAAAATTACTGCAGGACCTGCTTGATTGGCAGCAGCTATACCTGTAAGAACAAAAATTCCAGTACCAATTATGCAACCAATACCTAGCAGAGTTAAATCAAAAGCATTTAAACAACGATTTAACTCCCCACCTGATTTGTGAGTAATATTTTTTTTTCTTAAAAGTTTTTTTAACATAATTTTTATTATTTAGATCCAATTCTTTTTTATAAGAAAGTCAGTATATAATTTTTCTTCAGCACTTCCTTTTTTTGGTTTCCAATCATAAGTCCATTTTACTAGAGGAGGCATTGACATTAATATAGATTCTACCCTGCCTTTTGATTGAATACCAAATAAGGTTCCACGATCTTGAAGTAAATTGAATTCAACATAGCGACTTCTTCTGTAAAGTTGAAAATCTTTTTCTTTTTTTGTAAATTTTTTTTCTTTTCTTTTCTGAATAATTGGTAGGTATGCTTTGGTTAGATTATTTCCAACGGATTTAGTTATTTGAAAACAATGATCAAAACTTTTTTCATTAAAATCATCGAAGAAAATGCCTCCCACTCCTCTTGGTTCATTTCTATGTTTTAGTAAAAAATATTCGTCACAATTTTGTTTAAATTTCGGGTATAAATTATCATCGAAAGTGTCCAATGAATTTTTAATTGTTTGATGAAAGTGGATGACATCTTCTTTAAATCCATAATATGGTGTAAGGTCCATTCCACCCCCAAACCACCATATATCTGATTCACCATTTCTAGATGCTATAAAAAATCTCACATTCATATGAACAGTTGGAATAAAGGGGTTATGTGGGTGAAATACTAATGAAACACCCATTGCTTCCCACTTTCTATTTCTTATTTCAGGATGAACATCAGAAGCTGTTTTTGGAAGCTTATTACCAGTTACAAAGGAAAATCCAATACCAGCTCTTTCAAAAACATTACCATTTTCTAAAATTGCAGTTGTTCCTCCACCCCCTTCTGTTCTTTGCCATGAATCTATCAAAAAATTCTTACCATCTACTATTTGAATGGCTTCTATAATTTTTGTTTGAAGATTAGATAGGAAATCTTTAACAGAATTTTTATCAATATCTTTATTCATTATGCCCTAATAATTTTTTTAGTTTCTAAGTCTTGAATTGTTGAAGGATTTTTATTTTTACCTATTTTTCCAGGGATTAGTTTAACTTGATTAGGTAGAAATCTACAAACATCTCTAAAATTTTTCAATGAAATTTTTCCACTTAGATTAAGACTGGTTGATGTAATTGCCATATCAATAGATTTCGTCAACTCATGACAATTATGAAAGGATGAAATCCTTAATGCTATTTTATTATTATTTTTTAGCCAACTAGGACATTGATTATTTGTATTTAAAAGCCACGTGTGAGGACCAGGCCATTTTAGGAATAAATTTTTTTTTGATATTTTATTTATTGGCTTTATAAAGAAATTAAATTGTTTTATTGAGGATCCAACAAGGATAAAATTCTTATTCCTAGATCTTTTTTTAATTCTAATAATTTTATTAATTGCATTTCTATTTTTAGGATCACAACCCAGTCCAAAACATGATTCGGTAGGGTAGGCTACAATCCCACCTTTGCGAATAAAACGATTTAATCTATGATTTTTCACAAATTAGATTTTGTTGCTTTTTGACCAATATCTGTTCTATATTGCATACCTTCAAATTCAATATCATTTACCAAATCATAGACCCTTTCTTGAGCTATTTTTAATGAGCTTCCTTTTGACGTAACACCAAGAACTCGACCACCGGCCGTATAAATTTTCTCATTTTTAAGAGTTGTACCAGCATGAAAAATATATGAATGATTACTGTGGTTTGGTATAAGTATTTCATCATTAATTTTAGGCTGATCAGGGTAATTTTCTGAGGCACATACAACAGTTATTGCTGAATCGTTATCCCATTTAATATTATGATTTTTAATATTTTTATTTGTAGCAGCTAAAAGTATTTCAAATAAATCACTTTTCAGTCTAAAAAGAATAGGTTGAGTTTCTGGGTCACCCATTCTGCAATTAAACTCAAGTGTTTTTATATTATTATCTTTATCTATCATCAAGCCAGCATATAAAAAACCTGTAAATTCAATACCATCCTTTTTCATTCCATTAATAGTTGGCTCGATAATTTCATTCATAATTCTTTTATGTAATTCTGGCGTAACAATTGGAGCAGGTGAATAAGCACCCATCCCGCCTGTATTAGGACCTAAATCTGAATCTAATAGTCTTTTATGGTCCTGACTTGATGCTAGAGGAAGTATAGAACTACCATCACATATAACAATAAAACTTACTTCTTCTCCACATAAATATTCCTCGATAACAACTCTTGCTCCCGCTTCACCGTATAAATTATCTTCGAGCATTGAGTCTACAGAAGATAATGCTTCTTTCATTGACATTGCAACCACTACTCCTTTTCCAGCGGCTAATCCATCTGCTTTAATTACAATTGGTGTACCTTTTTCTTCAATATAAGCTTTTGCATCTTTACTATTTGTAAATGTTTTATATTTTGCTGTTGGAATATTATGTCTTTCCATAAAAGACTTTGCGAAATCTTTTGAGCTTTCAAGTTGAGCTGCTTCCATTTTTGGACCGAAGACTTTTAGCTTATTTTCTAAAAATATATCTACAATACCTTTTGAAAGAGGCACTTCTGGACCGATAATTGTTAAATCTATTTCTTCTTTTTTTGCAAATGAAATTAATTGGTTATGATCATTAATATTAATGTCAACATTTTCAATTTTATTTTCTAAAGCAGTGCCACCATTTCCTGGAGCAACAAAAATTTTATCCACAAGTGAACTTTGTTCTATCTTCCATGCAAGTGCATGTTCACGACCTCCGTTACCAATTATTAAGGCTTTCATATATTAATGTTTAAAATGTCTTATACCGGTAAAAAGCATTATTAAACCAAGTTCATCAGCTGCTTTAATAACATCCTCATCCTTTAAACTTCCACCGGGTTGAATTATACATTTAGCTCCAAAACTTGCTAGAACATCGATACCATCTCGAAATGGAAAAAATGCATCTGAGGCTACTACGCTATTTGACAAATTTATATTTGCATTTTCAGCTTTTATTGCAGCAATTCGGGTGCTATCGACTCTACTCATCTGACCAGCGCCAACCCCAAGCGTTTTTTTATTCTTACAAAAAACAATCGCATTTGATTTAACATACTTTGCCACTTGCCAAGAAAAATTTAAATCATCTAACTGTTCAGCATTAGGTTTCAGCTTAGTTACAATTTTACATTGACTTATATCAAATTTATCAATATCACTTGTCTGAACTAACCATCCTCCACTAATTTTTTTAAAATCTAATTGGTTTTGTAAAAAATCAATTTTGATTTGCAGTAATCTTATATTTTCTTTAGATTGAAAAATATTTAATGCTTTATCTGAATAACTGGGTGCAATTATTACTTCAACAAATTGTTTCATGATTAATTTTGCTGTTTCTTCATCCATTTCTTTATTAATTGCAATAATGCCTCCAAATGCAGAGGTAGGATCAGTTGAAAAAGCACCCTCATAAGCATCTTTTATTGTTGCAGAAGAGCATACGCCGCAGGGATTTGCATGTTTTACAATCACACAAGATGGTTCAGAGAATGATTTAACGCATTCCCATGCTGAATCCGAATCATTTAAGTTATTAAAAGATAATTCCTTGCCTTGAAGCTGTTTAAAATTTGCAAGAGTACCTTCTTGTTTTTTTGGGTCAATATAAAAAGCCGCTTCTTGATGAGGGTTTTCTCCGTAGCGTAAATCCATTTTTTTATCCATATGTTGCTTCAATATTTTAGGAAACTTATCCTTTTGATTATTAGGAGAAAGGTAATTACTTATAGTCTGATCGTAATTAGCTGTATGAGCAAAAGCTTCTTGTGCAAGCTTAAATCTGTATTGCTCTTTAAGATTACCTTTTAGCTTAATTAATTGATTTGCAAAATTATCATATTCTTTTGGACTAGTTAATACAGCAACACTTTTATAGTTTTTTGCTGCAGCCCTTACCATAGTTGGACCGCCAATATCAATATTCTCTATTGCTAATTCCATAGTACATTTAGGATCAGCAATTGTTTTTTCGAAAGGGTACAAATTTACAACAACAAGATCAATCTCAGGTATATTATTTTTTTTAAGAGTATTTATATGTTTTGGATTATCTTTTTGGGCTAAGATACCTCCATGAATTCGTGGATGTAAAGTTTTGACCCGTCCATCAAGCATTTCTGGAAATTCGGTGTAATTACTAACATCAATTACTTTAATATTATTTTTTTTTAAAAGAGATGCAGTCCCTCCTGTTGAAATAATCTCAATATTTAAATTCTCAAGCACTTTAGCTAATTCTATAATATTTGTTTTATCAGAAACGCTAATTAAGGCTCTTTTTATTTTTATCATTTTATGTTTCTATTTTATGTAATTGAAGTTTTTTTCTAAGTGTATTTCTATTGAGCCCCAAAATAGCAGCAGCTTTACTTTGATTTCCTTCTGCAAGATTCATAATGTAAAGTAGAAGCGGTTTCTCTACAGAGTGGATAACCATATCGTAGACTCCGTTTGGTTTTTCGCCAGATAAATCTTTAAAATATTTATCTAAAAGAATATCAATATTATCAGGTAAATTGGGTTTACTCATTAGGCAACAAGCTCATGTTTTTTTTCTAATTCATCATAGGTAATATATTTATCAAATTTTCGTAATTCATTAAAATATTGTTTAATATATTCTATTTGCTGAGTATCACTTTCGATTTGATTCATTTTATGTCTAAATTCAGCAGAATTTTTTAAACCCTTGGTGTACCAAGAAATATGTTTTCTTGCAATTCTATGTCCTCTTTCCACCCCATAAAAATTATAAAGATCATTTACATGTTGAAGTGTTGTTTTTTCTATTTCTAAAATCGTCGGTCTTTGCATATGCTCACCTGTTTTTAAAAAATGATCAATTTCCCTAAATATCCATGGTCTTCCTTGAGCAGCCCGACCTATCATTATTCCATCTGCATTAGTGTAGTCTAGAACAAATTTTGCTTTTTCTGGAGATGTAATATCCCCATTTGCTATAACTGGAATACTAATTTTTTGTTTGACTTCGGCAATAGTGTCATATTCTGCATCACCCTTGTATAAACAAGCCCTTGTTCTTCCATGCATAGATAATGCTTGTATACCAGAATCTTCTGCTATTTTGCCTATACGAGAAGCATTTTTATTATCTTTATCCCACCCTGTTCTAATTTTAAGAGTTACGGGAATATCAACTGATTCAACTACTGCTTTAATTATTTTCTCAACTAATTTTTCTTTTTGAAGAAGTGCTGAACCTGCCATAACATTGCATATTTTTTTTGCAGGACACCCCATATTGATATCAATAATTTGAGCGCCTTTATTCATGTTAAATTTTGCAGCTTCTGCCATCATTTTTGGGTCGGCTCCTGCAATTTGAACAGAAATGGGTGAAACTTCCCCCTCATGGTTTGCTCTTAAAAGGGTTTTCTCACTACCATAAAGAAGTGAATTTGAAGTAACCATTTCACTTACAGCCATACCAGCACCATAATGTTTACATAACATGCGGAATGGTCGATCAGTCACACCAGCCATTGGGGCTAATATAATATTATTCTTAAGTTTGTGGGAACCTATTTGCATATTCTAAAAATTTTAATGATAAATGAGTGCCTATTTTATAATCAATTAGGCGATAATCAAAGTTTAATTTTCTCGCCAATCATATTTTAGTTTTTTTAAATTTTTCTTGAGATCTTTCATTGCTTTATTAACAGATTTGGAGTGTCCTTTTATTCCAAGTTCTAGTGTTTTTTTCGGCCTTAATTTAGGGAGACTATATATTTTGATGTACTTATGTTCTTTTTGAATTTTTTGCATTGTGTCAATTAATTTACTTTCACTAACATCATCTAGCCAAATTGATTGGTCCTCTATATTCTTTAAATTTATTAAAAAATCATATTGATTTTTAATTACCCAATCTATCATTGGCCAAGCCATTTCTGGAAATCCTGGCATAAAATAATGATGGTCAATAAAGAATCCTGGGACATTATTAATTGTATTTGGAATAATTTGAGCAGACTTGGGAAGTTCTGCCATCAGAATTCTTTTTGGGTAGGCCTCATCACCAAATTGCTTTTCAATGAGAATTTTTGCTTGTCCATGTTGTTCTAAGGGTTTTTTATGTGCAAGTGAAGCAGCTTTTCTCGTATGATCATCTGGTGTTGCCCCGATTCCCCCAAAACAAAAAACAATTTCTCCAATTTTACTCTCAATAGTTTTTTTGATGATATCTGGATCGTCAGGAATATAATCTGCTCTTGAAATATTAAGACCATAGCCTTTTAATGTTTTAATTAAATATGCAAGATGTTTATCTTGTCTTTTTCCCGATAAGATTTCATCACCTATAATCACAGCATGAATTTCTTTTTGAATTATATCGGTCTCGACTATTTGTTTTGCAATATTAATGAGCCTGCTCCCAATTAGGTCCCTCACCAATATCAACGATTAATGGTACGGATAAAGAAGCTACTTTTTCCATTAAGCTCGGAATTATTTTTTTAAAAATTTCAACTTCATTATCAGGCACTTCAAAAACAAGCTCATCATGTACTTGCATAATCATCTTTCCTTTAACATTAGATTCTTTATCAATCCAAGTTTGAACGTCTATCATTGCTAATTTAATTAAATCTGCTGCTGTACCTTGCATCGGCCCATTAATTGCAGCTCTTTCTGCTGCAGCCTTTGCAATTCCATTGGCTCCATTAATTTCAGGAAGCCATAACCTTCTCCCAAAATGAGTTTCAACAAATCCTTTTTCTCTAGCAACTTGTTTTGCATCTTCCATATATTTTTTTACGGAGGGGTATTGTGTAAAATAACTCTCAATGTAGTTTTGAGCAGCGCTTCTTTCAATGTTAAGATTTTTTGCAAGGCTAAATGGACCCATTCCGTATATTAGTCCAAAGTTAATAACTTTCGCATACCTTCTTTGTTCGTTTGTAATGTCATCTATAGGCGTATTAAATATTTCTGCAGCAGTTATTCTATGAATATCCTCATTGTTTTTAAATGCTTGGATTAAACGTTTATCCTTTGATAAATGCGCCATTATTCTTAATTCAATTTGAGAATAATCTGCAGAAAGAATTTTTGCTCCTTTTGGAGCAATAAATGCTTCTCTTACTTTTCTTCCATCTACAGTTCTTATGGGAATATTTTGAAGATTTGGGTCAGAACTTGCTAATCTTCCTGTAATTGCAACTGCCTGGTTATAACTGGTATGAACTCTCCCAGTATTTTGATTAATCATTTTTGGTAATTTATCAGTATAAGTAGTTTTAAGTTTTGAAAGGCTACGGTGTTCTAAAATTAATTTAGGTAATGGATAGTCTTGAGCAAGAATTTGCAGAACTTCTTCACTAGTAGAAGGTTTACCAGTCGGTGTTTTTTTAATAGGCTTAATTTCTAATTTATCAAAAAGTATTTCTTGGAGCTGCTTAGGCGATGATAAATTAAAAGGCTGATCTGCAAGAATAAAAGCTTCTTTTTCTATGTTGATTAATTTTTCACCTATCTCATGGCTTTGTTTTTGTAAAATCTTTGAATCAATAAGCACCCCATTTCTTTCAACTTTAATAAGGGCTTTCATAGATGGAATCTCAATTTCTTTGTATACTTTTAAAAGTTTATTATTGACATTTAAAAGTTTATTTAAATATTGAAAAAGTTGAAAAGTAACATCAGCGTCTTCTGCCGCATAAGGTGCAGCATCCTCAATATAAACTTGATCGAAGGTGATTTGTTTAACCCCTTTGCCAACAATAGATTCGTAACTAATACAATCATGTCCTAGGTGTTTTTTACTTAATTTATCCATACCATGACTTTGATGACTTTCCAAAATATAACTTATTAGCATAGTATCTTCTTCTATGCCTTGAAGATTGATTCCATAATTAAGAAAAATATGTGCATCAAATTTTATATTTTGACCAATCTTAATAATATTATAATCCTCTAAAATAGGTTTCATTTTTTGAATTACTAAGTCTATATCTAACTGTTTATAATTATCAGAAGCTGGGTGTTTTAAAGGAATATAAGCCGCATACCCTGGCTTTAATGACATTGAAATACCAACTAGATTTGCTAACATAACATTTAATGAATCTGTTTCAGTATCAATTGCAAATAATTTTTTTGATTTAATCTCTTTAATCCACTGATCTAAAACTTTCTCATCGTTGATGGTGATGTAAGATTTTTTCTTAACAAAGGCATTATTCTTAATAGCGGATTCGATATTATTTTCATTATTTTCATTGTTTTCATTTTTCTTAAGATCTTGGAGCCATCTTGAAAAATTAAATTCTTCATAGATTTCTTTTAAAACTTTTTTGTCAGCATCTTTTTTTATAAATTGTTGCCAATCAACTTTAATATCTAAATCACATCTAATAGTAATTAAATCTTTTGCAGTTGGAAGCCAATCAATAGCTTTTCTGAGATTTTCTCCTACAACACCACTTAAATGATTAGAATTTTTAACAATTTTTTCGAGTGTTTTATATTCTTCGAGCCATTTTAATGCAGTTTTAGGCCCCACCTTTTCTACACCCGGAATATTGTCAGCTTTGTCACCAATTATTGTTAAATAATCTATGATTGAGGAAGGGGGGATACCAAATTTATTTTTTACTCCAGTAATGTCAAGTTTTTCATTAGTCATCGTATTGATTAATGTAGTATCTTTATTAACAAGTTGAGCAAGGTCTTTGTCTCCTGTAGAAATAATAACTTTAATTTTTTTATCATTGGCTTGCTTAGACAATGTTCCAATAACATCATCAGCCTCTACAGCATCTTTTATTAGCATAGGCCAGCCCATTGCAGATATTGCTTTTTTAAGCGGCTCAATCTGAATTGCTAATTCTTGAGGCATTTTAGGACGGTTAGCTTTGTAATTTTTATATATATCATTCCTAAAAGTTTTTCCTTTTGCATCAAATATGCAAACACTATAATCTGAAGGAAATTGTGAGTGAGTTAAGCGAAGCATATTCAAAACTCCATAAATTACTCCAGTAGGATGATTATCTTTATTCTTTAAATCTGGCAGCGCATGGAATGCTCTGTAAAGATATGACGAACCGTCAACTAGTAATAATGTTTTCATAATATTGATTACTTAATTCATTTTATTAAAATAAGCTAGTGCTTGAGTTAGTTGATTTTTTTATTTTAACATCTACTTCCTTTTGTGATTATGTCAGATTTTGATAGAATCAAGGTTATGGATTATAAATATAAAATTACTAAATACTTAAAGTGGTCATTATTAGCCTATTCTTTAATGATTTGGAATACCTCTTTTGCAGAGAAAACTCAAATTTTAGATGAAATAACTCCTGCTTCAAGCACATATGAGTCTGATTATATGGATGAACCAGACGTTATAATTACTAAGGAAGGTGAAAGTACAATTGAGGAATATCGGATGAATGGGAGACTTTATATGATAAAGATAACCCCTGATGGCGCACCTCCTTATTACCTCTACAAAGAAACTCTAGGTGGGACTTGGATAACATGGCATGATATTGAGGAACCTTTAATTGTGCCTCAATGGGTAGCATTTGAATTTTAATAATTTTTCAAGAAAAAAAGGGGGGTAACCCCCTTTTTTAATTTATGGCTGTCTATACATCAATCACTTCTAAAGAATTAAATAATTGGATTAAAAGATTTAACTTAAAAGATTTCATTGATTTTAAGGGTATATCTTCTGGCGTTACTAATTCTAATTATTTAATTTATATATCAAATACAAAATATATCTTAACTATTTTTGAACAAAACAAAATTAATGAACTTCCTTTTTATGTAGATTTAATGACTTATTTGACCAAACAAAATTTTTTATGCCCTTTGCCAATTATTGGCAGTGATGGAGAAGCTTTAAGTGTTTTAAAAGATAAACCGGCATTAATGGTTTCTTTTTTAGAGGGCAAAGAAAAAAATATTATAGATGCTAAAACCTGTTATCTGGTGGGAGAATCTCTAGCTAAATTACATTTAGCTGCAAAAAATTTCCCAAAAAAAAATAACAATCCAAGAGGCATAAATTGGATGTCAAAAATATATTTAAATCTCACAAAATTTCTTTCTTTAGAGGATAAAAAACTAATTGAATTAGAAATCAATTACCAAACAAAATTAATTAAAACAGAACTACCAGAAGGTATTATTCATGGCGATCTTTTTCAAGACAATGTCCTTTTTTTAAACGACAAGGTTTCTGGTTTTATTGACTTTTATTTCGCTTGTAATGATAAATTTATTTATGACATAGCAATTGCAATAAATGACTGGTGTATAGTCAAAGATGGGAAAATTAATAAATTAATGTATATAGAATTTTTAAAAGGATATGAATCAATCAGAAAACTTTTAAATAATGAATACGATTATTTGAATAATGCTTTAAGAATGGCAGCACTTAGGTTTTGGTTATCTAGATTGGAGGATTTTCACAATGCAAAAGAAGGAGAAATAACTTCTATAAAAGATCCAAATCATTTTAAAAATATTTTACTTGATCGTCAAAAAATGGAAAATTATGCTAATTAAAGTAAAAAATTGGGTATCGACCTGTTTAAATCTATTTAGACAGACAATAAGACAATCTTTATTTTTGGGAATGTTATATTTGACCATTTTTTTATTTATGCCAATATTGCCTGGGTTAAAATTTTTATCTCCGATAACGATTTTTCTCTGGCCATTTATAGTCGTAATTTATATTCATTTTTATAAACAACTTGATGAGAAAAGTAATTTTAATCTTCAATATATTATTAATTTATTAAAAGTAAAATTTAAACCTCTTTTGACTATAGGAGGGTTTTGTTTTATTTACGCGTCTCTAGTTTCTTTTTTGGTGCATGCAGGGGGTGGAATCAGTTCAGATATAAAAACTTACGATGATCTTACTGAAAAATTTCTACCAGTTGTTATAAAGATTTTTTTAATTTCAATACCATTTTTTATGGCTACGTGGTTTTCGCCTTTGCTCGTTTCTTATAATAATTATGGATTCTTAAAAGCAGTTAAATCAAGTTTGGCTGGAACGTTAATGTTTTCAATTCCACTCTTATTAGGTTTTATTACTTTATCTGTTGGCTTTGTCATTACTATAATTTTTATAACCTTTTTCTTTTCCACTTTATCTTTTTTAGGTCAAAATCTAATTTCATTTTTTTCGAGTTTATTTTTATTAATTCTACTTACAGCATATATTTCAATATTATTTATATATCAGTACATCACTTACAAAGATATTTTTGAATCATTAAAAATTAAATCGTAGTGAGTTTAGCAAATTCCATTGCCAACCATTTGACCCCATGTTCTTTGAATCGGATTTGAATGCGGAGATCATCTTCACTTCCCTCATAAGAGGTAACAATTCCTTGTCCAAATTTTGGATGGAGAACTGTTGAACCAATTTCAATTTCTTGTTTTGAGCTTGTAAAATCTGTTTGGATTGGATTAGAAAGAATATCCACTTGATTCATAGAATTAAGTTTTTTGATTAATTGATCTGGAATCTCAGTTAAAAACCTTGAAGGAACATTATATCTAGTTTGCCCATGTAACATGCGAGATTGAGCTAAGGTAAGATACAGTTTAGTTTTGGCTCTTGTAACCGCAACATACATCAATCTTCTTTCTTCTTCTAGACCATCTTCAGATAAACTTTGTTCGTGTGGGCATAATCCATCTTCGAGTCCTGAAATAAAGACGACTTCAAATTCTAATCCCTTTGAGGAATGGATAGTCATTAATTGTAAAGCATCATCCGTCGCCGAGGCTTGAAGCTCACCACTTTCTAGGGAGGTATAATTTAAAAACTCAACTAAATTTAATGCTTCATTTTCAATTTCAGTTGTTTCTATGAATGTAACGGCTGCTGATACTAATTCTTCTAAATTTGATATTCTATCAATTCCATCTTTATCTTTTAGATAATGGTCTTTTAGCCCCGATCTTGCTACAAGTATTTCTATTGATTGTGCAATCGAACAGCCTTGAATTTCATCTTCTATACTTTTGATTAGTTTTACAAAAAAAGGAATACCTTTTTTTAAGTTTTCATTTTGTGATTCATTTTCTTTTGCCGCATCCCATAAAGAATAATTATTTTTTTTTGCAACATCCTGTAATTGTTCGATTGTTCTTGCCCCTATACCCCTAGTTGGAAAATTAACTATTCTTAAAAACGCATTATCATCAGATTTGTTTGATATCAATCTTAAATAAGCTAAGGCATTTTTAATTTCAGCTCTTTCAAAGAATCTTAACCCTCCATACACTCTATAAGGAATATTATTAGAAACTATGGTGTGTTCAAGAACGCGTGACTGAGCATTGCTTCTATACAAGATTGCAATTTTTTTATAATCTAAACCTTCCCTGTGAAGCGTTTTAACTTCATCTAGAATAAAGTTGGCTTCATCAAAATCACTTAAGCCAATATATTGTTGAATTAGTTCTCCTTCACCAGATGCAGCCCAAAGATTTTTTCCAAGCCTCACGGTGTTTTTTTCTATTATAGAATTTGCAGCATTCAAGATATTATTGGTTGAGCGATAATTTTGTTCTAATTTAATTACTTTTTTTATTTTGAAATCTTTTTCAAGATCTTGCATATTTCCCACTCGAGCACCTCTAAATGCATATATAGACTGATCATCATCACCTACAGCAAAAATATAATTATTGTTACCTGCTAATAATTTAAGCCACTTATATTGAAGTAAGCTAGTATCTTGAAATTCATCAATTAAAATATGTTTGAATCTGTCTTGATAATGCTGCCTTAGATTAGAATTTTTTTCTAATAGTTCAAAACAGCATAAAAGAAGTTCAGGAAAATCAACAACACCCTCTCTTAAGCATTGTTTTTCATATTCACTATATATTTCATTAATTTTTTTTGTATGAGCATCATACGTTTTGGCATTTTTTGATCTGATTCCTTCATCTTTATTACTATTAATAAAGTACTGAATTTCTTTTGGAGGAAAATTATCAGTATCAATATTCATTATTCTTGAAAGTTTTTTAATTGCTGATAGCTGATCCGAACTATCTAGAATTTGAAAACCTTCGGGAAGGTTTACCTCTCTATGGTGAATTCTCAACATACGATTACATAATCCATGGAAAGTTCCTACCCACATACCTCTGGTATGAATAGGAAGTTGATTAGTAACTCTCATTAACATTTCTTTTGCTGCTTTATTTGTAAAAGTAACAGCTAATAACCCGGTTGGGTTTGTTAATTGATTATGAATAAGCCAAGCAATTCTTGAAGTTAATACCCTAGTTTTTCCGCTTCCAGCACCAGCTAAAATTAAAGCCGACTCATTTTCTAAAGTGATTGCTCTAATTTGTTCTTCATTAAGGTTTTTTAATAATTTATTTTGTAATTCAGGTGAATTCATGAGTTCTAATGCTACAGCAAATATTTTTTAACAGCTATAAAAAAAGGCCTCTGAAGAGACCTTTTTTCATGCATAAAATTATATTACATCATTCCAGGCATACCACCCATACCACCCATACCACCCATACCACCCATATCAGGGGCACCAGCTGGTGCCGGACCATCTTCTTTTGGTAGATCAGCTATCATACTTTCAGTGGTTAACATTAATCCTGCAACAGATGCCGCATTTTGAAGAGCTGAACGTGTAACCTTAGTAGGATCTAGTACACCCATCTCAACCATATCCCCATAAGTTTCATTTGCCGCATTAAAACCAAAATTACCTTTGCCATCAACTACTTTATTCACGACAACAGATGGCTCAATTCCTGCATTTGAAACAATCTGACGTAATGGATCTTCAACTGCACGAAGTACAATTTGAATACCTGCGTTTTGATCAGAATTATCACCTTTTGTTTTTGAAATTGCATCCAAGGCTCTAATAAGGGCGACACCTCCACCTGCAACAATCCCTTCTTCTACTGCTGCTCTTGTTGAATGAAGCGCGTCTTCAACCCGTGCTTTTTTTTCTTTCATTTCAATTTCTGTTGTGGCGCCAACCTTAATTACCGCTACACCACCTGCAAGTTTTGCTACTCGTTCCTGAAGTTTTTCTTTATCGTAGTCACTTGTTGATTCTTCTATTTGAGCTTTAATTTGCCCAATTCTTGATTTAATTGCGTCTTGTTTTCCAATACCGTCAATAATAATAGTATTTTCTTTTCCAACTTCAATTTTTTTTGCTTGGCCAAGATCTTCAAGTTTAATATTTTCAAGTGAAAGTCCTACTTCATCAGATATTACAGTTGCACCTGTTAAGATAGCAATATCTTCTAACATTGCTTTTCTTCTGTCTCCAAAACCAGGTGCTTTTACTGCTACCGCTTTAATAATCCCTCTTATATTATTCACAACCAGTGTAGCTAAGGCTTCACCTTCAATTTCTTCAGCAATAATAAGTAAAGGTTTGCTTGCTTTAGCTACTTGTTCTAGTGTTGGAAGTAAATCTTTGATATTTGATATTTTTTTATCATGAAGCAATACATAAGGCTCTTCAAGTAATGCAATTTGTCTATCATTATTATTTATAAAGTATGGTGACAAATAACCACGATCAAATTGCATCCCTTCTACAACATCCAATTCGTTTGTGAGTCCAGAACCATCTTCTACAGTAATTACTCCTTCTTTACCTACCTTATCCATAGCGTCCGCGATGATTTGACCCACAGAAACATCCGAGTTAGCTGAAATCGATCCAACTTGAGCTATTTCTTTAGACGTATTACATGGCTTACTTAATTTATGTAATTCATTCACAGCAGCTTCAACTGCTTTATCTACTCCTCTTTTTAAGTCCATTGGATTCATTCCTGCTGCAACAGATTTCATTCCTTCACGAATAATTGCTTGAGCTAGAACAGTTGCAGTTGTTGTTCCGTCACCGGCATTATCAGATGTTTTAGATGCAACTTCTTTTACCATTTGTGCACCCATATTTTCAAATCTATCTTCTAATTCAACCTCTTTTGCAACCGATACTCCATCTTTTGTAATTGTTGGAGCACCAAAAGATCTTTCTAAAACAACATTTTTTCCTTTAGGACCAAGTGTTACTTTAACTGCATTAGCTAATGTATTAACACCCTTTACCATTTTTTGACGAACATCATCACCAAATCTTACGTCTTTAGCTGCCATTTATTTTCTCCAATTATATTATTTAATAATTTATTCAACGATACCCATAATGTCTTCTTCTTTCATAACAAGAAGTTCTTCACCATCAACCTTGACTGATTGGCCAGCGTATTTCCCAAAAAGAACTTTGTCGCCAACTTTTACGTCTAATTTTCGGCTTGAACCATCATCAAGAATTTTGCCATTTCCAATAGCTTGAATTGTTCCTTGGTCAGGTTTTTCTCCTTCAACGCTTTCAGGGATAACAATTCCTGATGCAGTTGTTCTATCTTCTTCAAGACGTTTTACAATTACACGATCGTGTAAAGGACGAATTTTCATTTGTAAGTTCTCCTAATAGTGTATTCTTTAAAAAGTTAAAATTATCATGTCTGAGTTTATTTAGCACTCAATGACATGGAGTGCTAATAATAGGGACAAACAACAATAAATTCAAGGGTGGAAGGAAAAAATAATTCATAAGTAATTGTTTTTAAAGATAATGTTTAATAAAAAAGATTATAAAAAAGTGGGGCAAACTGAATTAAAAGTTTCACCAATAACACTTGGGACAATGACATTTGGAGATCAAAATAGTCAAAAAGAAGCATTTGAGCAGTTAGATTACGCTCTAGCACAAGGTATAAATAGTTTTGATGTTGCAGAAATGTATCCAGTGCCTCCAAAGCCTGAAACTTGTAATGCTACAGAAATAATTATAGGTAATTGGCTTAAGGATAAAAAAAGAGAAGAATTAGTTATTTCTACTAAAATTGCTGGACCAAGGCGCGCCATTGATTGGATACGGGGTGGGCCAAAATCTTTAGACGAAAAAAATATAAATGAGGCCGTTAATAATTCATTAAAAAGAATGAAAACAGATTACGTAGATTTACTTTATTTACATTGGCCAGAGAGAAATGTACCAATGTTTGGTCAGTATAAATTTGAACCAGAAGAAGAATTTATTAATAGAAAAAAAATCCAATGGATATCAATCGAAGAACAATTGATAAGTTTAGAACGTCTAATAAAAGATGGAAAGGTGAGATTTATAGCTTTATCTAATGAATATCCTTGGGGTGTGATGGAGTTTCTTAGAATTGCTAAAGAAAAAAAATTACCAATAATTTGTACAATTCAAAATAGTTTTAGTTTAATAAATAGAATTGTTGAACTAGGTTTAACAGAAATATTATTTCGTGAAAATTTAGGGTTCTTTTCCTACTCGCCATTAGGCTTTGGACATTTAACTGGTAAATATATTTTGGACTCTAATGCTAATGGTAGAATAAATTTATTTCCTGGATACGCACAAAGATATAATAAACCAGGTGTTGCTATTGCGGTTGAAGACTATTTAAAACTGGCACAGGAATTTAATCTCTCATTAACTCAAATGGCTTTAAGTTTTGTTTTTAGTCAATGGTTTGTTACAAGTACTATTGTTGGGGCAACTTCAATGAATCAATTAAAAGAAAATTTGTCTGCATATAAAATAGGGCTTCCAGATGATATTTTAGAAAAAATTGATTCTGTGCACTTAAAAACAATGAATCCTGCACCTTAGATTATGAAAAATAAAAAATATATTCAAGAGAGTTTAAAACATATTTGGCATCCATGCTCTCAAATGAAGCATCATGAAAAAATTCCACTTATTCCGGTTAAAAATGCAAAAGGAAGTTGGCTATTTGATTTCGATGATAAAAAATATTTAGATGTTACTAGTTCATGGTGGGTAAATCTATTTGGCCATAATAATAAAATAATTAAGCAGTATATTGTCAAGCAACTTAATCAAGTCGAACACATAATGCTTGCAGGGGCAACTCATGAACCTGCTATTCAATTATCTAAAAAATTAGGGAAACTAACAAAATTGGGGCATTGTTCTTATGGAAGTGACGGAGCAAATGCAGTTGAAATTGCATTAAAAATGAGTTCTCATTATTGGCTAAGGGTAGGACAGCCAAGAAAAAATAAATTTGTTTACCTTGAAAATAGTTATCATGGTGAGACACTAGGTGCGTTATCAGTAACAGATATCCCTATATTTAGAAGGCAATATACATCTTTAATAAAACCTTATTTCTCAATTAAATCTCCTGATTCAAGATTAAAAAAAGCAAACCAAACATCTATTGAATTCATTCAAGGCAGAATCGATGCATTAAAAAAATTATTTGAAAATAAGCATGAGGTTATTTCAAGCATTATTTTAGAACCCTTAATTCAATGTGCAACTGGTATGGGTATGTATGATTCAATTTATTTAAAAAAGGTGCGGGAATTATGCAACAAATACGATATTCATTTAATTGTTGATGAGATTGCTGTAGGTTTTGGAAGAACAGGAAAAATGTTTGCACATCAATATGAAAAAATTATTCCCGATTTTGTTTGTTTATCAAAAGGACTTACTGGGGGCTATCTTCCTCTTTCAGTTACTCTTACAAATGATACTATTTATTCAGCTTTTTATTCAGACAAATTTGCTGATGCCTTTCTTCATTCTCATAGCTATACAGGGAATCCACTTGCTTGTAGTGCAGCATTAGGAACTTTATCAATTTTTGAGACACAGAATGTATTTAAAGATAATAAAAAAACCGCTGATCTAATTAATAAATTCATGCAAGATTATAAAAACTTACCAATTAAAAATTTAAGGCATATTGGCATGATTTGGGCATTTGAAATTGATCAAAAAATTGATATTGATAAATTTGTTGACTATTCAATATCTAAAGGAGTTCTAATAAGACCAATTAATAATACAGTTTATTTTATGCCTCCTTATTGTATTACTGAAAAAGAGGCTCAACATATGGTAAAAGTGACCTCTGATGCAATAAAGCAGGGAATATAGCTATGAATTTTATTAGAATCTTAATTTTGTGCTTGGTACCTTTTTCTGTTTTTGCAGAGCTTCCTCTTGAATATAAAAAAATTATAAAAAAATATAAATTTCCTTCTAATTCTTTTACTTTTGCTGTTAAAAATCTTACAAATACATCAGAACCTTTAATTATTCATAATGAAAAAAAACTTTTCAACTCTGCATCATTAGTAAAAATTATTTCAACCTTTATAGCTATTGATAAATTAGGGCCAGAGTTTAAATGGAAATCGGATTTTTTATACAATGGTAAAGTAGTCGATGAAATGTTAAATGGTGATTTAATATATAAAGGAAGGGGGGACGCCACTTTTTCAATTGCAGATCTTGAAGATTCAATTAGAAAAATACAACGCAAAGGAATAAAAAAAATAAAAGGAAATTTGATATTAGATTTAAGTTACTTTGCGATGAATTCCAAAGAAAAGAATTTTGATAATGACCCTATGAGAGCTTATAACGTTTTACCGCACCCTATAGTAATTCAGAGCAATACAATGAATTTTGTTTTTTCAGCAGCGAAAAATAATTTTAAAATCGAATCTAACCCTGAATTAAATAATATTGAAATTCAAAATAATGTGAAATTAACTAAAGGAAGGTGTATCGATTGGAGAAGCAAATTAGACTACAGAACCGAAAAAAAGAATTTAAAAACAATAATTATTTTTGGGGGTAAATATAGTCGAAATTGTGGCGTAAAAGAATTGGATTTATCGGTCTTAGAGGAAAACAAGTATTTTTACAGAATTTTTAAAAAATTATGGAATATTAATGGAGGAGAGTTCAATGGCAATTTAGAAGTCAGCTATATTGATCAATCCGACTCAGAACTGCTATATAGTCATATTTCGCGACCATTAAGTGAAATAGTAAGAGATATAAACAAATACAGCTTAAATCTCATGGCAAGAAATACTATGCTAACAGTTTTAGCTGAGGATACGGATTTAATGGTTTTAGAGACATCTTTGAATAAATATGTGCATCAATGGTTTGAGAAAAAAGATTTAATACATGAAGGATTATTTTTTGAAAATGGCGCTGGTTTATCAAGAAAATCTTATCTAACTTCTGAACAGCTTTTGTTACTAATGGAAAAGATATACTATGACCCATTGATGCCAGAGATTTTAGCTTCGTTTCCAATTTCAGGCATTGATGGAACTTTAAAAAGAAGAATGAATTATTCATCTTTTAAAAAGTCTGGACATTTTAAAACTGGGTCAATGAGAGATGTAAATTCTATTGCAGGTTTTTTACTGGATAAAAATAAAGAAATGAAAATTTTTATTTTTATTATTAATGATACAAAGGCTAAGGAATCACACAATTTCCAAGAAGCCCTAATTTCAGAAGCTTTTAAATAAATTAAGGTGTTTATTATGAATAAAAAAATAAGTCTAATATTAATTTTAGTAATGTATTTTACAAATAGTTTTGCAATTGAAATTTCAACAGGAGATAAAAAGAAAATGGAAGAAAAAATTCAAGAACTTATTATAGATGACATCAGAGTTGGTAAAGGTAGGTCGGCAGAAAAAGGACTGACTATTTCAGTTCATTACACAGGTTGGATTTTTGATGCTTCAAAGGGCGATAAAAAAGGCAATAAGTTTGATAGTTCACTTGATAGAAGAGAGCCATTTACATTTGTACTTGGTATTGGTCAGGTAATCAAAGGTTGGGATGAAGGCTTTGATGGAATGAAAATTGGTGGACAAAGAATTATTTCAATTCCATCAGACATGGGTTATGGAAGCAGGGGTGCTGGAAATGTAATTCCCCCTAATGCTGACTTGATATTTGAAGTCGAATTACTCGAGATTTTGTAAGTTGAAAGCAACTGTAAAGTGGTTGGATGGAGTGAGTTTTGAGGGCACTTCTGAATCAGGACATGCTGTTGTTATGGATGGTCCTTCTGAATCTGGTGGTAAAAATCTTGGTATGAGGCCAATGGAAACATTACTGCTAGGGCTGGGTGGTTGTACCTCTTACGATGTCGTTACTATTTTAAAAAAATCACGCCAAGATGTTAAAAATTGTAAAGCCGAGATTACTGCTCAACGAGCAGACAACATCCCAAAAGTTTTTACTAAAATACATATACATTTTATTATTGAGGGGAGTAATCTAGATGCAGTAGCAGTTGAAAGAGCAATAAATCTTTCTGCTACTAAATATTGCTCAGCTTCAATTATGCTTGAAAAATCAGTTGTTATATCTAATGATTTTGAGATCATAGAAGAGTAACTATTATTATAAATTAGTAATTTATACCTAAAATGTTATATTTTTTTCACATTGTTGTTTAAAAACAACAATAATATTATATCAATATAATCAATAACTTAATAAATATTTTTCATCTGTAATGCAAATACAAATCTAAATAAGAATAATTCTCATTTACATTTATCCTTTAATTCTTTAGAATTTAGTCACACAGCACAATAATCGTGCATTTATTAAAATTTAAGGAAAGATTAAAAAGTGAATATTAAAAAATCTATAAAAGGTTTAGTTGCTTTAGCTTTAGCTGGATCATTTTCAGCCACTACTTTTGCTGCTCCAACAAATGCAGAAATATTTGATATGATGCAAGAAATGAAGCAGGAATTAAAAGCACTAAAAGCAGAAAATGATGCGCTTAAGGGGACAGTTGAAGATGTTGCTGTATCAACTGATGAAGCAATTAAGGCGCAAATTAAATTAGCTAACAGAAAGCATTGGGGTGGGTATGGCGAACTCCATTACAATAATTTGGAAGGAGAAGGTCCTGGCGTAGCTGATAAAGATCAAATTGATTTTCATCGATTTGTTTTGTACTTTGGTTATGAATTCCGCGATGATTTAAGATTCTTTTCAGAATTAGAATTAGAGCACAGTCTTGCAGGAGATGGTAAACCTGGCGAAGTTGAGCTTGAACAAGCTTATATTCAATATGATATTAACGAAACAACTCAAATTACCAGTGGTTTATTTTTAATGCCAGTTGGTATTTTAAATGAGACCCACGAACCAGATACTTTCTATGGAGTGGAACGTAATACTGTAGAAAAAAATATTATTCCATCAACATGGTGGGAAGCTGGTGTGATGGTGACTAAAGAAGTAAAACCTGGTCTTACAATGGATGTAGCTATACATAGTGGACTTGAAGCAACAGATGCTAAGGCATATAAACCAAGAGATGGTCGTCAAAAAGTTGCAAGTGCAGAAGCAAAAAGTCTTGCCGGAACAGCTAGAATTAAATATACAGCATTACCAGGACTTGAATTAGCTGGATCATTATTTATGCAAACCGATTACTGTCAAGGTGCACAGGTTGGTTGTGGTTCAGCTAATTTAGTTGAAACTCATGCTATCTACCAGAAAGATAAGTTCAACTTAAGAGCATTATATGCACGTTGGGATATAGATGGAACTGACGTTGAAACAGATGGCGCTGATAAGCAAAACGGTTGGTATGTAGAGCCTTCATGGAGGTTTAATGATAAGTGGGGTGCATTTGCTCGCTATGAAACATATGATAATAATGACGGAGGTTCGACAGATACTGAAGTTGATGCAAGAAGTATCGGGTTCAATTACTGGATAGACCCAACTGTAGTAGCTAAATTTGATTACGTTGACCAAGAAAAAGCAAATGATGGTGGTCAAGACGGAATTAATATCGGTATAGGCTACTCATTCTAATGTATTGGCATGATTGAACCAATAAATTACATTCGGGTCTTTTAGATATGTTGTTAAATATAAAGAAATATTCACTTTTAATAATTGCGACACTGTTACTTTTGACAGTGTCGTCTTTATTTGCACGTGGTGTATATCAAACAAATGAAGATTTCTTGTCTGAAGTTTTTTCAAAGAAACCCCCAGAAAAAAGCAGCATTATGTTGAGTGGCGATGTCAGAAAAAGAGTCTCTTCTTTATTAGGCCACCCTTATGGTGGTTTGATAATTAAGTATTGGGAAAAAGATGGAAGAACAGCATGGATTCTTAAAGAAATTGGAAAAACCGAGCCAATCACTTTTGGTATCGTTATAAATGAAAATAAGATTGAAAAAATAAAAGTATTAGAATTCAGAGAAAGTCGAGGGTGGGAGGTCAAATATCCAGCTTTTACGAAACAATTTAATGGTGTAGGATTAGAAGGTAATAAACTGAATAAAAGAATTGATGGAGTCTCTGGCGCAACTTTGTCTTACTGGGCTATGACAGGTGTCTCAAGAGTAGCATTATTTCTTCATCAACACCTCAATACCAAATCAAAGTAAAATTCTAAGTTTTAATTAAATAGAAAGTTTATTTTATGGAACAAGTTCGTGTATCGAAGATACTGTCTGAACTAGGACTATGCTCAAGACGCGAAGCTGATCAATATATTGAGCAAGGATTAGTTTTACTTGATGGTAAGGTTGTTGATCAATTAGGCACCAAAGCATTTCGCAGTCAAAAGGTAGAACTTTTAAAAAAGGCTGAACAAAAACAATCACTTAAAGAAACAATAATTATTAATAAACCTGTAGGATATATTTCTCATTTGGATGATAGAAAAGAATTTAAACCAGCTGCAAGTTTAATTAATAGTGAAAATTATCATAATAGTTCTTCTAAAAAAAATTCATCCTTTAATAAAGATGGATTGGCACCTGCTGGAAGATTAGATATTGATTCGTCTGGGATGCTTATACTGACGAAAGATGGCCGTATAGCAAAAAAAATTATCGGTGAGAAAAGTCTTAATATTGAAAAAGAATATCTAGTTAGAGTTGAAGGTAATTTAACAGATAAGGGTCTAAAATTATTAAATCATGGATTAACATTAGATGGCTATCAACTTAAACCCGCTAAAGTAAAATGGCAAAATAAGGATCAGCTTAATTTTGTTTTAATCGAGGGTAGAAATAGGCAAATAAGAAAAATGTGTGAACTAGTTGGATTAAAAGTTATAGGTTTGAAAAGAGTACGAATTGGTAACATTATGTTAAATGATTTACCAGAAGGTAAATGGCGTTTTTTGTCAGATAAAGAATCATTTTAACTAAAGTAGAAATAAACTTGATAAAATATTTATTATGCTAAAAAAAATTATTTTGGTTTTGTTTTTAACAATAGTCTCTTCCTCTGCAGTAGGGCAAACGTTTAAAGAATTTACTACAGGTAATTATTTTGCGCCAATTGATGAAAAATATTTACAATTGAATGTAGAGTGTAGAAAAAATTATGATGAAAAAGATAGAAAAAAATATTTTGAAATACTCTTTTTTAATCAAGGAAAAAATGTTTTTGATATGAATAAACATTTCAAAACATATCAACAAGGTCGAAAAAAACTTAAACCACCAATCTTTTCTTTTACAGTTAGAAATTGGTTTCAGACGATTGCAATTGAAAGTGGAGAATATAATTTTATAACTACTACCGATCAAAAAACTTTAAGAAGAAACGAGGTGATACCCAAGGATTTATCAAAGGCTATCTTAAATTCTGGACAATTTAAAATCTATTTTCATTTTTTGAATGACAATACAAAAAGTGTTGGGAAATTTAAAGTATCTAACAATAAAGTATTAATTGATTGTTTTTAATTTATATAAATGGAATTCACAATAGCTGAGTATTTTACAGCTTTATTTATTTTTTTTGGCGCTATTTTATATTCTTCTGTTGGTCATGGAGGAGCTTCAGCTTATATAGCAATTATGTCATTGATGGGCACCCCAACGGTATCAATAAAGCCAATAGGTCTGGTATTAAATATTATAGTGTCATCTATTAGTAGTTTTCGTTTTATTAAAAATAAATTATTTAGTTTTAAAGTTTTTTTACCTGTAGTTTTAGGATCAGTACCAACAGCTTTTTTAGGGGGGTACATTCAGTTAGAACCTAGTAGCTACAAATCTTTAGTGGGTTTTATCCTGTTGTTTGCGGGTACTCAATTTATATTTAATTTCTCACAATATTTTAATGTGAAATCTAATAAGATAGTAAATCCATTTATCGGTTTTTTAGCTGGATCAATTATTGGCTTACTTTCAGGACTTACTGGAACAGGCGGAGGTATCTTTTTGTCTCCACTAATTCTTATTCTCGGTTGGACTACAATTAAAGGCGCTTCAGGAACAGCTGCTGCATTTATTCTTTTTAATTCTATATCAGGTCTTTTGG
>MDSW01108860.1_pt1 | contig 30254 bp, 30 predicted proteins | sample 811171 | NCBI WGS metagenome assembly MDSW01 (sample SAMN05326641, study PRJNA326480) | marine metagenome | isolation source: seawater | place: Atlantic Ocean: North West | collected 2012 | reverse complement strand
GTGTCAGGCCCCAATGTAGGATTCCAGTCCCCACATATTTCTATCCATTTTTTTGTTGTGATAGCTGATGTCTCTGGAGCAAAACAGCATTCCCACTCGTCTGTATAATTCCTATTTCTAAATATTGATGTTCTTAATCTAAATAGGTTATCGGGAAACATACCAACATATTTTTTTAATTTTTGATCCCAGCCTTTTATTGGAATACGCATTTCATCATTCATGTTCCATAAAAAATATGTGTCTTTCTCACAAACCAATAGCATATCATTCATGGATCTCCACAAATCTGCAAAGCTTCCAAGCAGTGGAGTTGATATATATTTAATATTAATTTTAGATTTCAAAACTAGTTTTTCTAATAACTTGTTCATCGCAATATCATCATCATCAATTTTTACAATGATCTCAATAAGATCATGTTCTTGGATATTTTCCTCCATGGATATTATAAATTCTTCAAAGTTTTTAGGATTATTAGATTGAAGATGAATAGATAAAAGTTTTTTAAAACTATATGTATTTTTTTCTTTCATAATAAAATTATTTATTTAATTATTTTTAATTGAGTATAATGATATTGTAATTATTATTAAAGCTCTGATTTTAAATACCAAATATATTATAATCTAACAATATATAACCAATATAGAAGATAATAATGAAACAGTGTGTAATATTAGTAGGCGGCAAAGGTTCAAGATTGGGAGAAATTACAAAAAAATTTCCAAAACCTATGCTTGAATTTGATAGTAAACCATTTCTATTACATTTAATAAATCAACTAAAGTCTTTTGGTTTTACCAAGATAGTATTGTTAGCAGGACATGCAGCTGAGGTTGTAGAAGAATATTTTAAAAAAAATAAATTATTTGGTGTGTCAATTGAAATTATAAAAGAAAAAGAATTATTAGGTACAGGTGGAGCTTTAATAAATGCTTATGATTTATTAGAAGACCAGTTTTTCTTAATGAATGGTGATTCTATGATTGACGGGAACTGGTTACCAATAAATAATTTACTAAATGAGGAAAATTGCATATCCATGGCACTTGTAAAAATGAGTGACTGCAGTAGATTTGGAAGTGTTGTACTAAAAGATAATAAAGTGATTAGTTTTTTGGAAAAGCAAAATTCAAATTCTGAAGGATTAATTAATGGAGGAATATACTGTATTCAAAAAAAGATTTTACGTGACTATAAGGTGGAAAGACTATCATTTGAAAATGATATTTTGTCAAATTTTGTAGAAAAACAAAAAGTTTCTGGAAAAGAGATTAATGGGTATTTTATAGACATAGGTATTCCAGAAAGCCTAGAGGAAGCAAAGAAAAAAAAATGGATAGCTAATAAGAAGGCTGTTGTATTTGATCGCGATGGGACTTTAAATTATGATAACGGATATACCCATAAAGTTTCTGATCTAAAATGGAAAGAGGGTGCTATAAAATTGTTAAAATTTTTAAATGATTCAAATATTTTAGTTTTTGTTGCCACGAACCAAGCAGGCATTGCAAAAGGAATATTTCATGAATCAGATATGCACAAATTTCATTTAGAAATGCAGCATCAACTTAGAAATATAGGCGCACATATTGATGGCTTTTATTTTTGTCCATACCATATTGATGCTAAGGTGAGTCAATATAAATTAGATAGCGATGATAGAAAACCGAAAACCGGCATGCTGAAAAAAATCTGCGAAGAATTCTCTTTGGAAAAAGAGAATATGTTAATGATAGGTGACAGAGATACCGATATTCAATGTGCTGAAAACTTTAATATTTCCAGTATTTTATATAATGGGATAGATAATCTTTTTAGTTTAAGTGATAATATAATAAAAAAACTCCGAATCTAATGCTGAAAAAATTACAAAACAATATCGAGTTTTTCCAGAAAAATGGATATGTGATTATCGAAGATATTTATACCCCTGAGGAATGTGATTTAATCATAAATTCCGCTCACGATATTCTTGGTCAGTCGAACAAAGACCTTACGCCCTTAATGAATATTCATAAAGGTTCAAATGAGGTTCAAAATTTTATGGCAAAGAACGAGTTGATCGAGTTTATAGAGAATTTCTTTGAAGGCAAAGCTTTGGGACTTCAAACTGAATTTTTTTTTATGCCTCCAAAAACTATTGGCTTTAATCCACATCAAGATAATTCATACGTAAATGCTGCACCAAATTCATTTGTTTCGGCATGGTGTGCTTTAACTGATATAGATGAAAGTAATGGTGGTTTAATTATTTGGCCTGGAACTCATTTAGAAGGTCAATTAAAAACTGTAGCAACTGGTCTTCCAAAGTCTGAACACCAGGATCCAAACGCTGTTTTAAAAAAAACTATAATTCCAAAGGAATTTAAAAGTAAAAATATAAGAATAAAAAAAGGAAGCATTTTAATGATTCATAGTTGGCTTGTTCACGCGTCAAATACAAATACTTCAGACTCTAATAGATATGTTTTATTATGTACATATTTGAAACAATATTCTGACTTTAGATCAGGTGAATATGCAAGAAGGGTACCATTTAAACTAATTGATAAAAATCAATGAACTCAGTTAGAGAAAATTTAAAACCTAGAGGTCATATGGGTAAAACAGTTGTTTTTGATTCAGAAATGGACTACAACTGCTTTCTTAAAGATTTCTTGAGCCCGAGTTATATGGAAGAAAATTTTAACTCATGGAGCACAAAACAAAGATTTGATATTTTAAGTATTAAGCTTAGAGACTTTTTAGTTGATGAAATTATAAAAAAAAAGATTGTTGATAAAGAAGATTTTAAAAGAAATAATTGCAAGCTAGAATTAACACATTTATATCTAAGCGAACATAAAAAAAATCTTGATGAAACTGAGCAAAATGAAATTTCTATAGATTTTTACGATATCTCTAGTGATTTGAAAAACGAGTATTATAAATTTCTTGAAGAGAGCGTTTCTAAATTATTCAATGAGCCAATTTATTATCAAAATGTGCCAACATTTAGATTTCACTTTCCCAATCAAAAGGGATATGAATGGGAGGATAGATATCATACTGACGTAATGCTAGGACATCCGCCTTATGAACTTAATTTATGGCTACCATTTACCAAAGTTTATGATTCAAATAGTATGAGGCTAACCTCGCTAAAAGATAGCCTAAATTTTATAAAAACCAGCAACTATAATTTTGAATCTTTTGCATCTGGTGTTCAATATGATAAAAACATGATTCAAGACTTAAGGAGAAAATCACAGCCTTTAAATATGAATTATGGGGAGTTTATTATCTTCGATCCAAGATGTCTTCATTGTACGCAATATAATAGTACAAATGAAACAAGAATAAGCATGGATGTAAGAATAATAACTGAAAGTAATTTACAAAAGTATTCTAGAGAATATAGGACAACTGGAAGAAAAAAAATGTTATTTCAACCAGGACATTATTTCTCAAAACAACCAATATTATAATGAAAAATTTTGATTTAAAAAAAGCATACTATTTATTTCTTTTGATTCGTAAAAGCGAAGAAAAAATTATTGATTTGTATGATACTGACAAGATAAAAAGCCCAGTACACTTATCTATTGGCCAAGAGGCAATTGCTGTTGGAGTAAGTCTTGCTTTAAGAAAAGAAGATGTCATTTTTAGTAATTATAGAGGCCATGCTCATTATTTGGCAAGGGAAGGAAATTTAAAATCAATGTGGGCAGAACTCTATGGCAAAGAAAATGGTTCTTCAAGAGGAAAGGCTGGGTCAATGCATTTAAGTGATTGGGGTGTGAATTTTATGACAACTTCAGCAATAGTTACTTCTGCTGTCCCCGAAGCTGTTGGATATGCTTATGCTCAAAAATATATGAAAAAAGATGGGGTTGTTGTTTGCTACCACGGAGACGGAGCTGTTGATGAAGGAGTTTATTGGGAGTCTTTAAATTTTGCTAGCTTGCATAGTCTCCCGATAATATTTATATGCGAAAATAATAGGTATGCAATTTATACACATCAGACAAAAAGAATGTTAAATGACTCAATTGTAGAGAGGGCAAACTCTTTTGGAGTGAAATCTTCAAGAGTCACTGGATTAGATACAGAAGATTTTTATAATGCAACAAATGAAGCATTAATTGATGTAAGAGACAATCAACCAGTTTTATTAGAATGCATGACAACAAGGTGGAGGGATCACGTTGGTCCGGGAGATGATAGACATATCAAGTTTAGAAGTGACAAAGAACTTGATGATGCCATCAAAAATGATGATTTAAAAAAACTAGAAAATCTTCTCCCCAAAAATGAAGTTGATGAAATTAAAAAACAAGTAGATTTAGAAATTAAAGATGCTATCAAATATTCTGAAAATTCTAAATTTCCAGATAAATCTGAAATAACGGACGGTGTTTATGGCTAGTCATAAAGAAATAAATTATGGTGAAGCTATATATGAAGGCTGCTTTCAGGAGATGCAAAGAGATGATAATGTTTTTGTTTATGGATTGGGGGTTGATGATGCTAAAGGCCACTATGGTACATCAAAAGATTTGCATAAAGTTTTCGGGGAGAATAGGTGTTTTGATATGCCGCTGTCCGAAGACGCAATGACCGGTTTGGGTATTGGCGCAGCTTTAGCTGGATTAAGACCAGTTTACGTTCATCAAAGGATGGACTTTTTGTTGCTTTGCATGAATCAGCTAATCAATATGGCGTCAAAAATAAGATATATGTCAGCCGGAGAACATTGTGTTCCATTAGTTGTTCGAGCTGCTATTGGAAGAAGTTGGGGACAAGGTGCTCAGCACAGCCAAGCACTTCATTCTTTCTTTATGCATGTGCCTGGCATAAAAGTTGTTGCTCCTACAACTCCACATGATGCAAAGGGATGTTTAATTTCAAGCATAAGAGATAATAATCCTGTTATATTTGTTGAACACCGTATGCTTTACTCTAATAAAGGTTTTGTGCCAAATGATTTATATGAGGTTGAATTTGGGAAAGGCAGGGTTTTAGTAGAGGGTGATGATATTACACTTGTAGGAGTGAGTTACACTGTTTCTGATTGTATTAGAGCAGCTGAATCTTTAAAGGAAGTGGGAATCAATGCGGAAGTTATTGATCCAATTAGTTTATCTCCAATAGATTATGAAATTATTAGAAATTCAGCAAAAAAAACAGGAAAAGTGTTAGTTGTTGATAACGGGTGGCTTACATGTGGATTTTCTTCCGAGATAATTGCGGATCTCGGAATTAATTGTTCTAGCCTAAAATTAGATAGAATGGGCTATCAAGACTCACCCTGTCCAACAACTAGAGTTTTAGAAGATGGTTTTTACCCTTGCCCCGAAAGCATCGCTAAAAATGCAAATTTAATGTGTAACGGTGATAAAAATTGGAAACCATCAAAAATTACAATTCAAGAAATTAACTCATTTAAAGGACCTTTTTAATTATGGATAATGAAAAAAAATTAGAAATTGCAATTCAAGATTGTTGGAATGATATGAAGGATAATTCTTTTGATATTAATAATCCCAAAGTACGACTTCATGAACCTACATTTAATGCAGAAGAAATAATCGCGTTTACTAAACAGATGTTAACTACTAAAGTAACTATGGGTGATAAGGTAAAAGAATTTGAAAACAAATACTGTGAAAAGTATTCTTATAAACATGGTGTGTCGAATAATTCAGGCTCGTCAGCAAATTTGTTAATGCTATCAGTGTTAACAAGTAAATTAACTGAGGATCACTTAAAACGAGGTGATGAAATTATTTTACCAGCCTTAACATGGTCTACAACAGTTTGGCCAGTTATTCAGATGGGCTTAGTACCAGTTTATATAGATTGTGATCTTGATTCATTTAATATTGATACAGATAAAATTGAACAAGCAATAACAAGTAAAACTAAAGCAATTTTTTCAGTACCTATTTATGGTAATCCTTGCAATATGGAAGATATTTTATCAATTTGTAAAAAACATAATCTCATGCTTATCGAGGATTGTTGCGAATCCATGGGTGCAAAATATAAAGATAAATATGTTGGAAGTTTTGGAAGAGTCGCAAGTTTTAGTTTTTATTTTTCTCATCATATTACAACTTTAGAAGGAGGTATCTGCGTTACTAATGATCATGATTTATCAGAGATGATGAGAATTGTAAGAGCACACGGCTGGGTACGACAGGTTGAAAATAAAAGTAAATGGACGGAAAAATATAAAAATTTCGACCCCAAGTTTTTATTTGTAAATGATGGATATAATTTAAGAATCACAGAACCCCAAGCAAGTATGGGGTTAATTCAAATAGATAAAATTGATGAATTTATTAATTCTAGAAGAAAAAATGCAAAAAAATATTATGAAAAATTAATTTCTCTTGGAGAATTTTTTAGCTTTCAGACTACTACTGCTAATTCGGAAAATTCGCATTTTGGTTTTCCTTTGATAGTAAAAAATAATAAATATTTTAATCGTAATGAAATATGCTTGTACTTAAATAATTGTGGAATTGAGACGAGACCTATTATTGCAGGAAACTTAGCACGACAACCTGCTAATAGTTTATTTGAACACAGAATTTCTGGAGAATTAATTAACTCTGATAATATTATGGATAATGGTTTTTCTGTCGGGGTGCACCAGTCATTGACAGATAGTGCAATCGATTATGTAATATGTAAAATTAATGATTTTGTGAGTGAAAAGACAAAATAATGAAAGCTTTTATTACAGGTATTACAGGAATGGTTGGCTCTCATTTGGCCGAATTTCTTATAAAAGAAACTGATTGGGAAATTCATGGTCTAGTAAGATGGAGAAGCCCGCTAGATAATATTGAAAATTTAATAAGCAGGATAAACCAGAAGAAAAGGGTTTTTCTGCATTACGGAGATCTTCGAGACCCTCAGTCATTAGACGTAGTTGTGAGAGATGTGATGCCCGACTACACATTTCATTTGGCTGCTCAAAGCTATCCTAAGACTAGCTTTGACTCTCCGTTAGACACTTACTCAACAAATATATTAGGTACTTCTTCTTTACTAGAATCTTTAAAAAAATATTCAAAAGAATCTATCATTCATATTTGTGCATCTTCTGAGGTTTTTGGAAGAGTGCCAAAAGAAAAAATACCTATTAATGAGGAATGTTCTTTTCATCCAGCTTCCCCTTATGCTATTTCAAAAGTTGGTACCGACTTAGTGGGTAGATTTTATGCAGAGGCTTATAATATGAAAGTAATGACAACTAGAATGTTTACTCACACAGGTCCGAGACGCGGAGATGTTTTTGCAGAATCTACATTTGCAAAACAAATTGCTATGGCAGAAAAAGGTTTGATAGAACCAATAATAAAAGTTGGTAATTTAAAATCGATGAGAACTATTGCCGACGTTCGTGACGCAGTTAAAGCTTATTATCTTTTGGTAACTGTTAATCCAGTTGGAGGAGAGTACTATAATATTGGAGGCACTCATTCTTGTTCTGTCGAACAAATTCTTACAGATCTGATAAATTTATCATCCTTAAAAAATAAAATACAAATACAAGAGGATCCAGACAGAATAAGGCCAATAGATGCTGATTTACAGATACCTGACACATCAAAATTTACAAAACATACTGGATGGACAGCAAAATATACATATGAAGAGACCATCTCAGACTTATTAAATTATTGGAGAGAAATGGTAGATAAAAATGGTGAGGCATATCTAACAAGATAAATTTATGACAAATATAAAACTAAATACTTTAAAAAAAGGCGAGCCTTATTTTGATCACAAAAATGCTGTTTTAAGTGCTCCAGTTAGACATTTATTTATGATTGCCACAATCTGGTATTTATCACAACAAAAAAAAATTAATAGCTTATCTATATTGGAGATCGGCACTTGGTTTGGGGCATCAGCCTTGTCCTGGGGCCAAGGTTTAATAGAGCATTCTAACGGCAGAGGAACTATAACATGTATTGATGCATGGAAACCTTTTTTTGATTTAGATGAGCATAAAAATAATAATTATGTAAAGGAAATGGAAAAACTTTTAGAATCTGATTTAGTTTATAAGGTTTTTTTGCATAATATAGGAACACTTCCGGATACAATTACAACTCAGCACTTTAGAGGCCAAAGTGAAAATATTTTAAATTTGCTTAAGAATGAATCTTTTAGTGTAATTTTTATTGATGCAGATCATACATACAAATATGTTAAAAACGATATTTTGAATTCAATGGGATTAGTTGAGAATTACGGAATAATTTGTGGCGATGATTTAAATTTACAAATGAAAGATGTAGATAATGATCACGCACAAAAAAATATTAACAAGGATTTTGTTAATGATCCAAAAACAAAAAAAAATTTTCATCCTGGTGTTACAGTTGCGGTTAATGAGATATTTGGAGAGGTAAGTTCTTGGGGTGGTTTTTGGGCAATGCAAAAAGTAGATAATTCATGGGTAAAATTTTCACTCAAAAATATGCCAATTATATTTCCTAATCATTTCAATAAAAGTAATATTGATAAAGCAGAAAGTCATCTGAATGATATTATAGAATCCTTATTTTAAATGGAAAATAAAATCCTAATAAAATCAAAAAAAATCTTCTCTATTCATTTAAACTCTAATAAACCAGAAAATTTTGAGAATTTTTGTCATGCACTAATAGACAATATGGATAATCCTGATTCATTAGAAATTTTAGTACATATCGACACAGATGATAAAAAAATGATAGATGTTATTGAGAAAATAAACTTATCAAATTCAAATTTAATATCTTATATTGAATCCAAATTAATCAGAGACTTTAGTCATGCATGGAAACCTTTGAACTTATTATTAGAAAGAACATCACCTTCAGTTGAGCTAATAGCATGTTTATCAGATGATTTAACAATTAGCACAAAAGGATGGGATTCAATTCTATTGAATTATATTTGTAAAAATGAAAGTAAAAAAATCTTTAGAATAAGATGCTCGCAATATAAAAATGAAATATATAAAAATTTCTGGGAATGTGGTTTCAAACCAGATTTTTCTTTCTACTCAAAAAAATGGTTAGATATCGTTGGGTATTGGAATCCATGTGTAGGTCCAGATACTTTTCAGGAAACGGTATCATTCTACTTAAATAATTATGGTTTTTCTAATAGTTATATAGATAATCAAATACATTTTTTAGGAGAAGAAACATTAACTGGCTTAAATCTTTATCAAAGAATTAAAAGAGCAAAGCTTGGATATAAAACTTTTTCTGAATTAGTCTCTTATAAAAACCAAACGAAGGCTAATTTTGCCGCTTACAAAATTGCTAATGAAATATCCGGAGAAGATATAAAATATAATAAAATAAATTTTTTAAAACACGTAGTAATAAATTTCTACAAAAAAATTAATTTTTTCCACTTTAGAGGTAGTAGAAGTATTCTTACAAGTAATCCTATATTTAATTTAATTTTTATAATTTGGTGTAAAATTGATTTTTTTGATAAACAATTAATTGAGCTAATTATTTTTTTTGATAAGAAGAGCATCCTGCAAAAAATAATTACTAATAAAAAGCAATATATAAAACTTAAAGAGGCAATTGATAAAAGTGAGCATGAATCCTAAAATTTCTGTTATAGTTCCATGTAAAAATTCAGAAAAAACAATTCAAAAAACATTTGATTCTCTTCGTAATCAAAAATATTCAAATCTTGAGTGCATTGTAGTTGACGGATTTTCCAAAGATTCAACTATGAACATTGTAAACAATAATCTTGATGTTATTACCAAAGTCATCTCTGAAGAAGATAAAAGTGCTGCAGAAGCTCAAAATAAAGGAATAAAATTAGCAACTGGTGAACTTATATCTTACTTACATTCAGATGACTATTACGAAGATAATATGTTATCTGAAATTTCAAAAGCTTTTTTAAATAATCAAAATATCAAAATTTTTTCGTTTGGCATGGAAATTGAAAACTTAATAGATAAAAAAGTTAAACTATCCTCTTATAAGAAAAAAAATCTTGAATTAAAGCTAAATAATATTCTATTTAAACATCCTTTGGGACATTTTTATCATAAATCTATATTCGAAGACTTTGGATATAATAAAACATTTTCTCAGAATGGTGACGATTTTTATGCAAATGATAAAGAATTTTTAATTCGACTTTGTCTTAAAGGCGTGAAAAATGTAGTTATCGAAAAAGTTTTATATAGAATGAGGTCGCATGAGAATTCAAATACTTTAAGTAGGAAAAATATAGAATCTATTAGATATCAGCATATAGAAATTGCAGACTATTATATTAATTTGTATAAAGAACATATTTATAAGCACAGTAAATTGATTGAATTTAAAGTACATAATTTAGCGTTACTATTTGTATATTATGTGTTAACTTTACGAACAAATAAGATGATAAAGATATTCAATGAAGGTTTTCAGAGAAGGGGATTAATGTTTTTTTTCGATATTTTTTCTTGCCCAATTAGAGAGTTAATATATAGAGGCTCTGTTAAAAAATGGTTCTAAAAAAAAGGAAATTTTGACATGATAGTATCAAGAGCGCCATATAGAATATCTTTTTTTGGAGGTGGAACAGACTATCCAGAATGGTATGAGACCAATGGTGGAGAATTCTTATCTTTAGCAATAAATCATTATTGCTATATTACATTAAGAGTTAAACCACCTTTTCAGGAAAAAAGATTTCAGGTATCTTGGAGAATTGCTGAAGATGTTAATAGTATCGAATCAATCAAGCATCCAATTGTAAGGCATAGTTTAAAATATATGAATATTTCTCAAGGTATGGATATTTCGTATGTTGGCGATCTACCTGGCGGAAGTGGTTTAGGCTCAAGTTCTGCATTTACAGTTGCTTTAAATAATGCTTTACACAGAGTAAAAGGTAATACACCGAATTCCTTAGAGCTTGCAAAACAAGCTTATCATATAGAAAGAAATGAGTTAAAGGAAATTATAGGTATTCAAGACCAGATTGCCACATCTTTTGGAAATTTTAATTACGTAAAGATAGATAAAGATGGAACATATAATATAGAAAAAGTTCTACTTACAAAGTCTGAAATTGAAAATTTTTTAGATAGAATAGTTCTAGTTTACACAGGTATAACTAGATTAGCTTCGTCAGTATCAGAGAAAAAAGTTAAAGATATCGTTATTAAAAAGGATATTGTTAAAGAAATGCAGAAAATGGTTTTACGTAGTAAAGAAATGGTTGAATCTGGAGATCTTGATAATTTTGGAAAACTTCTTCATGAAAATTGGCAACTAAAAAGAAGTATTTCAGACGTCGTATCTAATAAAGAAATTGATGATTTATACTCAAAAGCTCTAAAAAACGGTGCGTTAGGAGGGAAGTTACTAGGAGCCGGATCAGGTGGTTTTTTGATGTTTTTTGCTGAAGAAGGTAGAAAAGGAGAACTTGTTGATGTTTTTGATACAAATATGGTTGTCCCTTTTGGTATATGTACTGATGGTTGCCGAATAGTTTATGAGGAAAATAAAAGCTATGGGATTTTATAGTAGCAAAAATGTATTAGTAACAGGCGGTACTGGTTTGATTGGTAGACCTCTTGTGGAAATGCTAGTAAAAGAAAATGCGAATGTAAAAGTTGTTTCTCTTGATAAACCATCTGATATATCAAAAAAAGTTAAGTTTGAAAATATTGATTTAAGAAATTTTGATAATTGTTTAAAGGTTTGTGAAAATCAGGATGTTGTTTTCAACTTAGTAGGCGTTAAAGGCTCACCAAAAATGACAATGGAAAATCCGGCGAGTTTTTTTATACCTACAATTACTTTTTCTATTAATATGATGGAAGCTGCAAGACAATGTAACGTTGAAAGGTACTTATTTACAAGCAGCATCGGCGTTTATCATCCAAGTGATATATTTTATGAGGATGATGTATGGAAATCATTTCCATCCGAAAATGATAGATTTGCTGGTTGGGCAAAAAGAATGGGTGAGTTACAAGCCCAAGCTTATGAAATCCAGTATAACTGGAACAAAATATCCATTGTAAGACCTGCAAATGTATATGGACCATATGATAATTTTGATCCTGAAAATGCAATGGTAATTCCAAGTTTAATTAACAGAGCTTTATCTGGTGAGAGACCTTTAAAAGTATGGGGTGATGGTTCTCCAATTAGAGATTTTATTTACTCCGATGATGTCGCTATTGGTATGATGAAGGTTGTTGAAAAAGGTTATAATAAGCCAATCAATTTAGGAAGTGGAAAAGGTGTAAGAATTAAAGAAATTGCGGAAACAATTGCATCTTTAATGTCGGATGAATGTGAAATTGTTTGGGATACTTCTAAACCAAGTGGAGACAATAAGAGGCTGATGTGTACTGAAAGAGCTTCAAGTATTGGCATTGAATCAAAAGTATCTTTAAGAGAAGGAATTAAAAATACCATTAATTGGTATATTAATAATAAAGATGATGTAAATTTAAGATATAATGCATTTACAGATAAAGTATATAAATAAAGATAATGACCAATAAAGAAAAAGTTTTAATCACTGGCTCCAGTAGGGGACTAGGTAAAGCTTTAGCAAATTTATTTATTAATGAAGGTCATAGTGTAGTACTTCATGGTAGAGACGAAGAAAGGTTAAACAACCTAATTTCTTCACTCTCTTGCAAAGATCAAATTGAATATTTTGTAAGTGATCTAGCTATTCCAAAAAATATCGATAGTATTTCAGAGTATGCAAAATTAAAAAATGTCCAATTACTAATTAATAATGCAGGCCTTCATTGTGCAAATAAAAACTTTCATGATCTTGATGAAGATTATATTAATAATGTAATTGACTTAAATCTAAAAGCACCAATATTATTAATACATAAGATGATGGAATTTTTAAATGGGGTTATAAATATTAATTCAATGTCAGGACTAGAAAATAAAAAACTGAGGACAATATATGCATCGTCTAAATGGGGGTTAAAAGGATTTTCTGAATGTTTAAAAAAGGAAGATTTAGATCTAAAAATACTTGACGTTTACCCTAGCAGTATAAAAACTAATGTAAATATAACTTATGGAATGGATCCTGGAAATGTTGCTAAATCTATTTATACGTCTTATTATCAAAATAAAACTGAATTGATAATAGATGGGAGGGAGTAAAATGAAGTCTCAAGTTGAGATTTCAATTATCCTTTGCTCAAATAAGCTGGATAATTTTGAAAATTTTATAAATAATATTTTAGCAACGGTTAAGCATCCCAATATTATTGAAATTTTGGTTGCTTGTGATATCGAGGATAAAGACTTTTTATCATTTTGTAATAACAATAATAATTTTAGAATTAAAGTTAAATGTTTTAATATTTATGAAGGCGATCTATACGATCAGCACAAAATTATGTCGTCTCTCTTATCATATGTTCATAAAGATTCATATTATGTACTCGCAATGTCTGATGACATGAGATTCGATACAAAAGAATGGGATGATAAGATATTACAATATAAGCATCTTTTCCCTGATGACATATTTAGATTAAGACTAGGTTGGAGAAAGCATTTTAAATACTCAGATTATTGGCAATGCATTAGCATGCCAGAAAATATTGATGTTTGCACAAAAAAATGGAGAAATTTAGTCGGGGAAATTCCTTGCTTCAGCATCGACTCTTATAATCAAAACGTAATGTTTTATCTTGAGAACATTGACAAATTTAATAATAATTTTAGGGCAACTAGAGATATAGCTGTAGAAAATATAAAAATGCAATGGCATGACGCCGCTTCAGTTGACGATAGAAGAATATTAAAAAAAATGTTAAAAGCATGGAATATTTCTACAAGTTATAAAACTCAATTAATAGCTAGTAATACAGCATATAAAATTTATAAAGAAATAAGATCTTATTCTGGAGAATTAGACGAAAATTTCAAAGCTCCTAAACTAAGTTTTTTGAAAATTTTTTTCTTAAATATATATAGGAAAATTTTTTACTTAGAATACGGCGGCGGTGGGTTCACAAAAAAAATATCTGGTAAGAAGTTATTTTCTTTAAGGTGGTTAATTTATATTTATTTTAATATCAGAATTTAACCAAAAAATTCTCGTTCTACTAGACCACAAATCAATTGCCCTATGGCAATATGCATCTCTTGAATATGATTTGTTTCATTACTTTGGGCTTTAATTGTTATGTCACTAAGATCATTCATAACCGAATCATTTTTTCCTGTAAATGAAATAACAGAAATACCCATTTTTTTTGCTACCTTTATTGCTTCTATTACGTTACAGCTTTTTCCGCTCGTAGAAATTGCGATCAATACGTCACCTTCTTTTCCTATGCCTCTTATTTGCCTCTCAAATACCTTTTCATATCCATAGTCGTTTCCAATTGCAGTAAGAGCAGACGTGTCAACAGTAATTGCTATTGAACTAAGAGGATCTCTATCAATTTTATATCTACCCATTAACTCAGCAGCTAGATGTTGTGAATCAGCAGCAGATCCTCCATTGCCACAGAATATTATAGTATTTCCACTCTTGATGGAATTAATTACCACTTCTATAGCTTTTTCAATTTTTTCACTTTGATTTTTAAGCTGAAGGAAATTTTCAGAAACCTCTTCAAAGTATTTATCTATATCGTTTTTCATTTTTTTTATTTTTTTTTGAATTTATATTATATAATTTATATACAATAGCATAAAGAACTTTTACTGAGAAATTTCTATTTTATTCAATGGTTTTTTGAGAATTATAAAAGAAAGCCCACCAATGATTAGACTAGCAATAACATATATAACTCTAAAAGTAAGAAAAAAAATACTACCATAAGCAATGCTACTTAATATTCCAATATTATTAGCTATAGATGAAAATAAGAAATCAAATGTCCCCTCTCCTATACCAATTCCACCTGGGGTAATAGGTATCGAATTGGCGATTATACTTGAAGATGTAACAAATGTAATTATTTCAAAATTTTCATATTCAACGCTTAAAACTCTTGCCATTATTAGAAAGCAATAAATAAATATCATATGATTTGTAATAGCGATTAGCCAGCATTTAAGTATAAGTAATTTTTTATCATTATATTCTTCAAGTGCTAATAAAACCTTAATTATAATTTCTTTAATTTTTTTTAATTTGTTTATTTTTACATTAAAATTATTGTAGATATATTTTTTTATATTGTTAGCATAAAATATTGTAGAACCAATAAATAGTAAGATAATAAAAGTTATTGCTAACAAAGAATTAATAATATATGTCAATTCTTCACTTAAAATATTCGTATTTAGTAAATATATACCTGAGACTAAACTAATTGATATTAGAGAATGTAAACCAATTATTCTATCTGTAATTATTGTCAATAAAGATTTGGTTCTTTGATTAGTCCTAATAAATTTAAAAAGGTAGGTTCCTTTTACGATATCACCTCCAATTCCACCAGGCATTATGTTATTGAAAAATATACCCACCGAATAAATTAAATAGGTTATGCTAAATGATATATTATACCTAAATGAGATTAGTAGAAGCCACCATTTGTAAGAATTTATAACTATATTTATAAAAATTAAGAAGCATATTATAATTATATCAGTATAACTTTTGGAAAAAATTTCTACACTTGGTATTTCTACGAATTTATAATTAATCAATATAAAAATAATGATTATAAAAAGTAAAAATTTTAGTATAGTAGAAAAAAACTTCATAATTTTTTTATTAACTGATCAATTAATTTATTAAATAAAATGTTTGAAAATCTAAAACTACAATTCAAATTTTACCACTTTTTTTTACTAATACCTCCGATACTAGCTATATTATGGCATATTTTTGACGTTAGATATCCTGTATCTGATGGAGGAGGGCTCTTTTTCTCGTCTGTTTCTGAGTATAAAAATTTTTTTGATAAAGGAAATAATATTTTTAGTTCTACTTTTAGTTTTATTAGTGATGCTTTTTGTTGTAGGGGAGATAAACCTATTATATTTCCTCAGTTTGGAACGTTATTTGTCTTTTTAGCATTTGGAAATATTAATATAGCTTATGCTTTTATGGGAATATTTTACATCTCAATGGTCGTTTTTTTTTCATATTTAATAATTTATGAATTTACAAATGATTCATTTTTTTCCACGCTAGCAGCAGTATTTATTGGTTTATTTCCTTCTGTTCATAATGTAGCTTATCAAAATTATTCTGATATTGGCTTATTAGCATTCACCCTGCCAAGTTTGTATTTTATACTGAAATCAAAATATTTCACAGAAGCTAAATATTGCAAGTTATTTATTTTTTTTTCTTGCTTTGCATTACTTATGAGACCAGTAGAAGCAATTATTATACTTGCCCCAATTCTAGCTGCAAATTTCATTATCGGGAAATTTAAGAATATCTATGATCTCAACAATATAATATCCATTTTTTATTACTTTATAATTTCCTTACTTATATTATTTGCTACACCATTAATAAGGTATTTTGGTGAACCTTTAATAAGAAATGTTAGTACGCAATCTGGACTTGAAATTAGTGAGCAAATAGTTACTAATTTCAATAATTACTATATTTTATTCACGATAATTATTTTTTTGATTGTAATGATTATTACATTATTTTTATATTCTCAAAATAAACTTGCATTAATTATCCGGAACTTTACTCTAAAATTTGATAATAATGAAAATAATGTTATTTCAACTTTTAGTATTTTCTTTTTAGTCAATACATTATTCTGGATGTTTGAATTTAGCGATCTTGTTATATGGACTTATACTTCAACTTTTGGTCCATTAATTGAGATGCTTCCAGCTGACAATGTAAGTTTGAATGCGTTTGAGAAATTTTTAAGTAATATTTCATTGCTTGGCATAACTCACTTATCATTCTTAATTTTTTTATCTCTTTTAGTATTATTACTTAATAGAAGATTTGAAATTTTGTCAAAAGAAGTATATGTCTTATACATTCCAATTTTATTTTTTTTATTGACCTTTTTAAGTACTCAGACTTCTGCTGTAAGAAATCTATCCGCTTTTATAATATTGATTATTTTTTTACTTATATTTATAGGAAGTTTTAAAAAATATCGAATAATGACTTCTATGTTATTTTTGATATTTATATCTGTAAATATTTCCTTTTTTGTTTCTTATACATTAAAATTTAATTTTATAGATAATAAAAATTTTGTAACCAGTCTTTCAAAAATTTATCATAGTATACCTGTAATACAAAAAAACTTCCGTTTCCATGGAGCATTACCTTTTCCTGTAGAGGTTTATGATCCAGATCAGGACATATTTGAGATAATTGTCGATTATAGAAAAAAATATAAATTTTCAAAATTATATATTGATGGTACAAGTGTATTACATCGTCAAAAAGGTATTGATCCAAACAAAATTGCTAAACTTGCTTACATCACTAGTCAAAATTTTACCGCTGGTACCGTTCATGTCCAAAATTATGACGTAAACTCATATTTAATGGTTGAACAATTAGGATATGATTTTATGTTTCTTATAAACCCATTACTTTTGAATGATGGAACGACAGAGTATCGAGAGAACCTTTACTATTATTTAAACTGTAAAAAAAGATCGGATGGCTGCAGTATATCTACTGGTTCATTAGATTCAAGTAGAATGATTTTAGATTTTATTGTAAAGTTGTACGAAGGTTCTATACAAAAAACAAATTGGGAACATGTTGATACTATAAATTACATGAACTATGAGATTTATGTTCTCAAGCTAAAAAATAATAATAAATGAATACTTTTATAAGTAAATTTCTAGAAAAAGATATCTTGGTATTTTTTCTGATCCTTACATGCCTTTTAGTTGCTTTTTCGCCTGCTTATCTCTTTGATTATTTTAGACATGATGATTGGGCAGGAGTTTGCTGGAATAGATCATCAATTAGCTCACATCATCTTTTTTCTGCGTCAGTTTTTTACGAATTAAGGCCTTACACAATGATTTTTTTATATTACCCTGAATTTTTAACAGAATCTATTGAGGGTGCAAAATTCGTTAAAATTAGCTCTATCTTAATACTTGCATTAACCACATTTTTAATTTTTCGATGGTTTATTCAATTTAACACCTCTAGGATTTTTGCAATTTTAATACCTATTATTCTATTTACGCTACCTCCTTTCCAAATAATGGCTTCATCATTCCATTATTTTTTTATGATTGTGCCCATATTATTATCAGTTATATATGTCTGGCTATGTTGGGACATTGCTAATATAAGAAAAGAGAATATAAAAATTTTTTTATATGTAGTTTTATTCATACAAATTATAACTTTTTTAACTTTAAATAGGATGTTTATGATAACATCTTTTTTCACAACCTTATTCGTAACATACTTATACTATAGGTATAGCGTTAGCCCTTCTCATAAAAATTATAATTTATTGATGTATTTTATGGGATTTATTTTATTTATAACTTCTATAACAGCTTACCCAATGTCTGCAATGTTTATCTGGTTTATGTTTGCCTTACCTGTCCTAATGATTCACGAATATAAAAATAAAGACGTCATAATAAGTTTTTTATGGAAAACCATGATTTTTTCAATTTTAATTATGCTATTTTATTTTATATTTGGAAAAGTTTATGCGTTTATTTTTAACATTGATATGGATTATGCTAGAGGAATGTCACTTGCTTTAAGTATCGAAAAGATTTTCTTTCATGCACTTGAATCCTTTAGGATAGCATCTAATTTTTGGGATATACGAGAGTATTACCCCATCAGAGACTCATTATTAAATTATATAAATTTATACGTAATATTCTCAATTTTCGCATTTTCTTTATTTTTTTTCATAAAAGAGATTAGATTAAGATTCAAATTTTTAATAATAATATTTGTTGGCATGTTGTTATTTTTCTCAATTTCGCCATTGATAGTCAGTAAGAATGAAGCAATAATGTTTAGATATTTAGTTTCTCTTGCACCATTACTAGGCCTCTTATTTTTTTGGTCTCTTTATATTTTTTACTTAAAGTTTAAAGATTTTAAGATTTTTAATTTTATAGCTGTATTTAGCATCGTCATAACAACATTTTTTTCTATGTATTTATCAAATATTTCAATTCTGAATTATCTTGTAAAGCCTAATCAGTACGAAATAACCTATATTGAAAATTTTTTAAAAGAAGATATTATAGACAAAATAAAAACTAATGAAAAAGTTAATATTCAAGTCATTACTGGTAGGGCGCATTACACATCAAATAGATATTCTTTAGATGAGTATAGTACGTCAATAAATATTTTTAGATGGCCAGTTCTGCCTACTATAATTATGCTCTTAAAACAAAATGGAGTATATGTTCCTACAAATAAATGTATGCCAGAAAAATGGGAACCAGACCATGTAATATTCAACATGGAATGGGCAAAACTCGAGATTTTTTCTGGTCAAAAACCGATTTCGGAAAGCTCAAATAATAAAACTTATATAATTGATATGAATAAACTTGAAGATATGAACTAGATGAATATTGAAAACTTAGCAACAAAATTAATAAGAAAATTTATTCCATATTATATTCTAAAATGGATCCCATCATTTTATTATTTTATAAATAAATACCGCTATAAACTTATAAGGAGAGCTTCAGTTCAAAAAGAAACCTCTGTTGCGAAAGCTAGAAGAGTAAAAGAAAATTTTTTTGATTTTTATTGCAAAGGTAACGGCATTGATATTGGATATGGAGGTGATGCAATAACAGATAATTGCGATACATGGGATATCGAAAATGGTGATGCACACTATATTAATAAATTCATATCTAAAAAATTTAACTATATATACTCCTCTCATCTCCTAGAACATCTTGAAAATCCTCATCTTGCTCTAACTAATTGGTGGAAAATCTTAGATACTGACGGATTCTTAATACTGTATGTTCCAGATAGGGATCTATATGAAAAGAAAAAAACACTCCCTTCTAAATTTAGTTTAGACCATAAGTATTTTTTTACAGTTGATGAAGATGACCCACCCCATACATTAGGCCTTATTCCTCTAATAGAAAAGTGTTTGTCAAACTATAAAATAATTTATGCTAAGGTATGTAGCGAAGGTTGTACCATTACCGATCCTAATATTCATAGTAATGGTGAATATTCTATTGAGGTGGTTATAAAGAAAAGTGGATAAGAATCTAGATAGAAACTATTTAAGAAACGTAAAAAAATTTTCTAAGAGCTATGTAACTTCAAAAAACGGAACTACATACGAAGTTCCAGGAACAGTTGAAGACTTAGAATGGAATCATATGGATCATGCACATAGACCTCATATTCATAAAACATATGAAAGAGATTTAAGACTATACTATACAAAATATAGCGCAACCTCTTTAACTTTTTGGAAGAAATTTCCAATTATCCTTCATGTAAATGACTTTTATGTTGAAAAAGGCTTATTTTCACAAACTATTAATATATTAGGGATTGTATTTGTTGAGACTAAAGTAAATTTAAAATATTTATCCAAGTATAAGACAAAAATGTATGTAGATTGGCTTATAACCTCGCACTGGATTTTTAAGCCTCTACACAAATTATTATTTAAAATGCTAATTAAACTAAATAATAAGCTGCAAGAAGAAGATTTTGTGATTAGAAACCAAAGGGCAAATATTAGAAAAATTGGCTATGAAATCATAGATAGTCAACCAGATTATTTAAATTCGAATAAAATGAATTTTAATATTATTTATCCAAAGCTCAAAAAGCCATTTATAAAATCGCTAGCAGATTTTCCTTATGACAAAAACAGCCAAGTTTATGCTGAAAATATTCTATTTATCATAAAAAAAACATCTGATAACGAGTTACTTATTTGGCCTGGAGTTTGCCCTCACCAAGGATCATCTCTAGAGGATTGTATATCAGAGGGTGATACAAAAGTTTGCCCATGGCATGGACTTAAAATACCAGCTATCAAACTTGAGAATAATCAGACAGTCTATAATAAATATGGATTTAATTTTAAATTAAGTAAGGAATCAATTGAGATTACAAATACGTAAACTAAATTATTACTTTAAAGAATTTATATATATATATTCTTATAATAGCTAGAAGAATGCAGCTTCCGTTATATAAAACTCTCATTTTACTTTGACCACCAACTCTCAGAGGCTCGTCTCCAGGAATCTCTTTTACATGCATATTTCTGGAGCATGCTACCATTGAAGTTAGAGGCTCAAATACTGGACCTACTAAAAACTTTTTAAATTCAGGAAGATCTATAATAGAAGTTTTAAAACCTCTATACATTCCTAGAGAGTCTGTTATTTTTGGTTTACCCATTAAATTAATAATTGTGGAAAATAAAAAATTACCTAAGGCGGTAATGAAATTATCGTCATAGGATTTTGCAGGCGGCAAATAACGCGATACAATTACTAAGTCATTTCCATTATGAATCTCTTTGACTAATTCTTCTAAAATCTCAGGTAAACAATTTCCGTCCATGCTAAATTCAATAACATAATCGGTATCAATTGTCTCTATGGCATCTAATACTGCTTCACTTAAACCCTTTCTGAGTTGAGACATAATTCTAATATTATTTTTAATGGCAAATTCTATCGTACCATCTGTTGAACCGCCATCAACGATTAGCACGTCATCAAATAATTTAAGATCTACTTTAGGAAAGACTAATTTTAAACCATCTATTTCATTAAAAGTTGGCAATAATAATGTTATTGAAGGTTTTGTACTCATTTTAAATACTCTTCATACATTTTTTTAATACCTTCTTCCAAATTTATTTTAGGCGACCAACCTAATTTTTTTATTTTAGACGAATCTAAAAATTTTCTCTTAACACCTTCAGGTTTTTCAATATTATATTTAATTTTTCCATTGTAATTAATAATCTTAGACATTAATTTTACCAAATTTTTTATCGAAATTTCTTCTCCGGACCCAAGATTAATCTCTGTTTTATCTTTATAATGTTCCAAAACATGAATAATACCATCAGCCATATCATCTACGTGAATAAATTCTCTTAAAGCATTTCCACTACCCCAAATCTCAACTTCCTTAATATGATTTACTTTTGCATTATGGAGTTTCATTAACAGTGCTGGGATCACATGATTTTTTTCTTGATTAAAACAATCATTTGGTCCATAACTTGCTGCTGGAATTACACATTTAAAATCAGTTTTGAATTGTTTATTATAAAGTTCAATCAATTTTGTACCTAATATTTTAGAAAGCCCATAACCAAGATTAGTTTTTTCAATTTCTCCTGTCATCAACGATTCCTCTTTCAACGGCTGAGATGCATCTTTTGGATACATACAGCTTGCTCCCAAAAAAACTACTTTTTGACAGTTAAACTTTTGAGCTGAATGTATAATATTTAAGGCAATCAGTGAATTATTATAAAGAAAATCTGCGGCTTTCTTATCGTTATAATGAATACCTCCAACCATAGATGAGCAAATAATTATAGAATTCGGTCTATTTTTTTTTATCCAGTTTTCAACATCTATCTGAGAGGTTTGTTCGAGATCTTTTCTATTTGTAGAAATTATCTCATAATTATCAATCGATGATAGTCTTTTGATAATAGCTTTTCCAACCATACCATTTGCAGCTGTTATCCATATTTTATTTTTCATATATTTTTTTTATTTGTAACATTAAAATTATTACATTATTAGGCAAAAAAATATACAAACTAATAGTTAATATAAGTTTAAGCTAAATGTTATTATAGAGGGTACAGCCACAACATTATTGCTGTTGCATAAGTTAATCCTGCAAATTTATTATTCTTTAATGCATTTGATACGTCTTTTTTTGAAAGCCACATTATCTCAGGATTTTCGATATCTTTAATGAGAGGTGAATTTATTCTTTCAATTCCTTTTATATGCATGAAATGTAAATTAGAAAACATATAGCTTCCACTAACAATAAAGCTTTTAATCTTTTTTATGTTTGTTGATGTATAGCCAGTTTCCTCATTTAGCTCCCTTAAAGATGCGTTTTCAATTGATTCTCCATCCTCTATCCCTCCAGCTGGCAATGTAAAGGATTCACGACCTATACCATGACGATATTCTTTATAAATCATTAATCTTTTATCATTATCTTCGACAAGAAGAATAACAGCATCCCTAATTTCTATTCTATGATAATCATTTAATATATTTCCATCTGGCAACATTATTTTATCTTTGAATATGTTAATGTAAGGGCTGCCATCATATACTTTTTTTCGACTAAGAACTGTCCAGTTTTTTTTTGACTTTCTACAATCTTCCATATTTTAGGGCCTAAATATTTTCAAATTTTCAAGACTACAAGTTAATTATCAATAATAATTTTTTTAAAAAACTATTTTTTATATCTTAAAATCATTAAGACTGTAACCTAATTTTTCGAGATTTTCATTGATTAATTCAAAATCTTTATTATCCAAAAAATCTGAGTATTTACCGTATTTTTCGCCTTGGATGTGAGAATTTCTATTTCCATCATTTGCTAATGACTTTTTCGTTTTTTGTTCAATTTTTTTTAGATTTTCAATACTCGTAAAGTCTAATGCTAGTTTTATATTTTTATCTAATAAGTGATTTGAGCTATTAATATCAAAAAATTCACATATTTTCGAAAAGAGTTCTATTGGATTTGATATTAAATCCTCGTATTTCATAAGATAAATATTATTCGGATATTTATTCTTCATATATTCAAATGTATGATATTGCTTTATATAAGAGTCTATGGCTGAAATTTTTGTATAGAAGTCAATTAAGGGTACTGTCGCGTGCTTAGTGTGGAGCGGGTCCTGATGTTCTTTACAGTAATTAAAATATGAGAAAACTTGAGATAACGGCTCTCTATATAAATATAAAATTTTCACTTGTTCATTAAATTTAGGAAAATATTTTCTATTGATTTCATGGTTTACCCAATTATATCCTGGGTTCCAGAAATTAAGTGCCTTCCATTTTTCCATATATTTGTCTGTTACTTCGTACTCATAACCTGGGCATGTAGCATGCCCAACAAAAATTGAGGAATTATCGAAAGAAATAAAATTTCCTACTTTGGTCTTATTGAAATCACATTTTTCAGGATGAAAATTTTCAATTTTAATATATTGTTTCAAGGCCCAAAAAAAATATTGACAAAGCCAGGTTCCTGACTTGGGCATTGTTGCTATCAAACATACTGTTTTCTCCCTGTGCGGATAGAATCTAATGTTATTTCGAATTTTTTTTATATTTCTTTTAATAAACAGATTCATGATTTACCAAGGAACTTGATTTGTTTTTAAATAATCTTTAATGATTTGCAATGATTCATTTATATTATTTCCGTTTGTATCAACTCTCAAGTCATAATTTTTTGGAATTTCAAAATTACTACCAATTCCAGTAAAATCTTTAATTTTCGAATTATTAGCTAACTCATACATTCCTTTTACGTCTCTCCTTCTGCATTCCTCAATAGTTGCGTCTATATAAATTAAATGTATTTTACTTTGTAGCTCTTTATAAATAATTTCTCTATATTTATTTAAAGGTGTTATAACTGAAATAACAGTAGAGTAATTTTTGTAATTTAAAAACTTACAAAGCTCTATAACTCTTCGAATATTAATTTCTCGAGATTTATAGCTAAAGTCCAGATCATTTGAAATTGTTTTTCTAATTTCATCTCCATCAAGATGAATTACGCTATCCCTAGAAAAGTTATCCATTAATTTTTCTGCTAAAGTTGTTTTGCCACTACAAGGTAAGCCGAATAACCATAAATTAAATAACTTACTTGGTGTTGACATTCTCTCGCCACCAATTAATAGTTTTTTTAATCCCCATATTAATATTGGTTTTAGATTTCCAACTTAATTCTCTTTTTGCTTTATTACAATTTAAATATAGATTGAATGGAATTGTAGGTTTATTTTTATTAAATTTTAGTACGATATTTTTATTTGAAATTTTAACAATTAATTTACATAGTTCTTTTATTGTAATTGGTTTGCCTGAGCCACAGTTATATATTTCATATAAATTTTTTTGTTTTAGTAAAGCCTTTTTTATAAAATCTATCAAGTCGTCTATATACAAAAAATCTCTAATCTCTTTTCCCTCACCCCATACCTCAATTTTGTCTTTTGCTTGCATCACTTTTGTAATAGTTGCACCAAAGACATGACTTTTTTCTAGGTCAAATTTATCATGAGGCCCATAAATGTTTGAATGTCTAACAATGGTATATTTTGTTTTTCCAATCATTGAATAAAATTCAGCTAACTTTTCGATGTATACTTTAGTTTCTCCAACACCTTTATATTTATCAATTATTTTCCCTGTAAAGTTCTTCTCAGAAGTAGCCTTATTTGATGATGGATACATTACAGTACAACTAGTAAAAATCACATGTTTTATATTATGATCAAAAGCCGCCCTAAAAATATATGAGTTCATAACAGCATTATCCGTTACATGCACATGGGGTTTTGACACAATATCTTTAGATCCGGAAGTAGTTGCTGCAGCCTGTATAACAATATCCATCCCTTTTAAAAGCTTATTAACTTTGTTTGGATCTCTTAAATCGGCTTTATGCCACTTAATTTTATTATGAGTTTTAAAAGCTGGACGCTTGTATCTCACAGCATGAACTTCATAACTTTTATTTTTTGAAAAGTTAATAGCTATATTTTTTCCAATAAAACCAGTGGCACCTAGAACAATAATTTTTTTCATATCTATTTTTATTTAAAAATATATTATATTTATTTTATTTTAAAATATATCATAGAGTTTCTTAGATTTCACTTACAGAAAATCGTATTTTTGATATAATGAAAAAAATAAATATAGGATTTATCTAAAATGCATTTAGTAACAGGTAGCTCAGGCTATGTAGGAAATGTTCTTGTAAATAACTTAAATGAAAGAAATGAAAAGATTCTTGCTATAGATATAAATCCAAGTGAAAACAAAGAAAATAAAAATATTACATTTATTCAGCAGGATATATGTGACTTTAAAAAAGTTGAGCAGATTTTTAAAAAGTACTCGAATATAAGTTGCATATATCATTGTTCAGCTCAAGTCAATTTTAGTGCGAAGAAAAAAAAATACTTTTATGATGTAAATATAAAATCAACTGAATATCTTATTAAGCTAGCTATTAAATATAAAGTTAAAAATTTTATTTTTATATCATCCAATTGCGTCTATGGAAGAACCAACACACTTAATATCGATGAAAGCTATAATCTCAAACCTTTTGAGCAATATGGTATCGCAAAGCTACAATCAGAAAAAATTTTACTAAAAAACAAAGATAAAATAAATATTATTATTTTAAGATGTCCATCAGTCATAGGTGAAGGTAGGCTAGGAATACTTTCTACTGTATTTGATTTTATTAAAGATGGTAATAAGCTTTTTTTAGTTGGTAATGGCAATAATAAATACCAATTTATATATGGAGATGATTTGTTTCAAGCATGTTTTTTAGCATCTAAATGTAATAAATCTTTTATATTTAATATAGGATCAGATAATCCTGTATCGCTAAAGGAAACTTTTAATTACCTAATTAAAAAAACTCAAAGTAAAAGTAAAATAATTTGCTTACCATCTTGGTTGATAGTTCCACTAATGAAATTTTTTTATAAAATTGGTTTATCCCCCTTGGGACCGTATCAAAATAATATGATCACGAATACTTACTGGTCAAATACTAATTTGATAAAAGAAAATTTAGGTTGGAAGCCAACAAAAGATAATAACGAGATTTTATACAATGCATATAAGTTTTATATCGATAACTACGAAACTCTTCATAATATGAAAAATATTGGTGGTGAAAATAATAGTATTGGAAAAAAAGGCATTATAAGGATTTTAAAATGGCTTTCTTAAATGTTAAAAAAAATTAATTTACAATATTTAAGATTAGAATTTTTTCTTATTTTAGTGCCAATTTTCTCTTTTTTATGGCATTTCGAAAATAATCATCTTCCTATATCTGATGCAGTTGGATATCTCGACTCAGCTTATACAATTTATTCTTATTTTCACCATGGTGAGTATTTTAATTTTTTTATATCAATATTTAATGAAAGAGACTGGAGGCCAGTATTTTTTCAAGTTTTGATAGTACCATTTCTCATCTTATCAGCTGGAAATTTATTAATTGCTGTTTTATTAACACACGTTTTTTTTAATACTCTATCAGCTATTTTTATATTTAAAATTTTATCATCATACATCGATAAATTTAACTCACTTTTATTAGCACTCATTTTAAGCTTATCGTTTAACGTTTTTTTTGGAGGGGAGTCTTTTCCTTTATATTCTGAAATAGCTTTCATACCATTCTTATTAGCATCATTATATTACATGTCAGAAAAAGAATTTCTTACAAGTAAGCGAAATGCCATATTATTTTCTATTTTTTTTTTCACTCACGATATTAATACGACCTGTAGAAGGAATATTATTTATAATAGTACCTTTATTAGTTTTAATTTTTGAAAAAAGAAAAAAAATACTTTCTCAAAAAGAGATTATAAAAGGATTTTTATTTCCGTCATTTTTTTTATGGTTGCTTTTTGCAAGTAGATTAATCCCCAAAACGTCTGAATCAATTATTAAAGTAGACCCTCCCGCCTCTTATGAAACTTTCATAATCTTGTTTATTTTTTGGACATTTATCTTTGCCATGTTATTCATAATGTATTTATATAAAAGAAAAGAGAAAAATAACTTCCAAAAAAATTATCTTCAACAAATTCTATTTTACTCTTCATTGACTATCTGGGCCTGGTACACACCAAGATTTGGTAGTTTATATGGTTGGGTTTACCAAACATCTATAGGAAAACAGTTTCAGTATCTTAAAAATCAAGAATACAATATTAGCACATTATTTTTAAATATAATTAACAGTAATGGATCAATAATACTAATTACTTTTTTTATTCTTTTAGTTATATCAATCATATGCTCTATAAAAATGAAAAAATGTAGCTTAAATAATTTAAAAATATATTTAAAAGATATTAAAAACTTTGTATCTGTTTTTATATTATCAACACTTATACCACTAATTCTATATTTTACTACGCACCAAGTAAGCTATAGAAAAATTTCACCTGTTATTCTAATATTTTTAATCTTCTTAGCTGTACTGATATTCAAAAAAATACATTATAAAAAAATTTTTTCTTTTACTATTTTGTTTCTTTTATTAGGACAATCATTGTTTTTAACTAACCATATATACAGTTTTCATGAAAACGAAACTTGGAAAAATAAAAATAATAATTTTATTTCAAATATGTTTTTAGGTAATGGATTTCCACACCCTATTAATTCTAATAGCAATCATTACGATAATTTGATTAGATTTATGAAATCTTTTAATCTTCATAATTCAGGAAGTAAAATTGCGATCGTTGTCAATGACAATGCTTATCCTATCGAGCCTTATCTTTTAAAATTTTTATGTAAACAAAATTCCTTACAATGTTATGTTAATTCACCAAAAATATATATTGAAAATGATTATTCCTATTTATCAGAATATAAATACATTTTACTTATTGACTCTATTGAATTTCCATTAAATGAATCAAATAATTTGGCAGCCAAAATTTATAAACATATAAAGGCTAATATTAATTATTTATCTCCTGGTTCATTATATTCATACCAGCTACAATATTTATATAGCAAAAAGTTATTGCATGCAGTTAATATGTCTCTAAAAAAGTGTAATAATTTCCATAAAAAAAATGTAGTATGTTTGATAGAAAATAAATAAATATATTAATAATTTTTATAATAAATGCCTCCGATGAATTTAGATGCCTTTAACTATTTTTTACCCAAAGAAAAGATCGCGCAAAAGCCTGCCAAAGTTCGAAGCAATTCAAAGTTATTGGTCTTAGATAAAACTAGTTCTTTAATGAAAGATGACCGTTTTTTTAACCTTTGTGAGTACCTCACAAGTAAAGATTTGCTTATTTTCAATGATACAAAAGTAATCCCGGCAAGACTTTTTGGCTCAAAAGAAACTGGCGGGAAAGTAGAAATTTTTTTTGAGAGGATGATCTCCGATTATAATTTTTTAGGACTAATTAAAAATTATAGCAATGCTAAAAATTCTGACGAAATAATAATAAATGAAGATGTTAGTCTTTCAATTATCCATAAAGAAAAAGATCTTTACCTCTTAAATTCTAAAAATATTACTGTTAATACACTCTTAAATAAATATGGCAATATTCCTTTACCTCCATATATTTCAAGAAACCCAACCCAATCTGATGAAGATAGGTACCAAACAATCTTTTCAAATCACGAGGGTTCATCTGCTGCACCAACAGCTGGATTACATTTTGATGACATAGTTTTTTCAAATATGTCAAAAAAACAAATTGATCATTGTTTTTGCACCTTACATATTGGTTTAGGAACTTTTAGTCCTATAAGAACTCAGAAATTAGACAATCATGTACTTCATCAAGAGTATTACTCTATACCATTAGAAACTATTAATAAGATTAAAAAATGCAAAGAAAGAAATGGTAGAGTTATAGCTGTTGGAACTACAGTCGTAAGAGCTTTAGAAAGTTTTTATCTACAAAAGAAAAAAGTTACGAATATTTTTTATGATACAAATATTTTTATTAAACCCGGCTTTGATTTTAAGGTTATTGATGGATTAATAACTAACTTTCATTTACCCAAATCAAGTCTGTTAGTTTTAATCTCAGCATTTTATGGACTTGAAAAAACTTTAAAAGCTTATGAACATGCAGTGAAAAATGACTACATGTTTTTTAGTTATGGCGATGCGAGTCTAATATTATGATAAAATTTAAAATACAAAAAACCTCTGGGCTTTCAAGACTGGGTGAAATACTGATTAATAATCATATCATAGAAACTCCAGTATTCATGCCGGTGGGAACTGCAGCAACCGTAAAAAGTATTACCCCTCAAGATCTTGAAGATATTGGATACAAAATTATTCTATCAAATACCTATCACCTTTATTTAAGACCAGGAACCAAGGTGATTTTGCATCATAAAGGGTTACATGATTTTATGGGTTGGGAAAACGCTATTCTAACAGATTCAGGAGGTTATCAGGTATATAGCTTATCAAAG
>MDSW01103387.1_pt1 | contig 30256 bp, 27 predicted proteins | sample 811171 | NCBI WGS metagenome assembly MDSW01 (sample SAMN05326641, study PRJNA326480) | marine metagenome | isolation source: seawater | place: Atlantic Ocean: North West | collected 2012 | reverse complement strand
ATTAGGTCCCAGCTTCATTAAATTTGGGCAAATGCTTAGTACGCGCCCAGACCTCATTGGAGAAGTAATTGCTAACGATTTGTCCACCCTACAAGACAACCTACCTTCATTTTCCTCTCAAGAAGCCCGAAAAACCATAGAAACGGAGCTTAAAGCAAAAATAAATGAACTATTCGATGACTTTGAAGATAAACCCGTAGCCGCCGCTTCTATTGCTCAAGTCCATTTTGCTACCACCAAACTTACGTCATATGAAATTTCTATAGCCAAAAAAAATAACTTACCCCCCGCAGGTCGTAAAGTGGCAGTTAAAGTTTTACGACCTGGAATAGAAGAAGCATTCGCAAAGGACATAGATCTATTTCGATGGATAGCCAAATTGCTCGAGAAATACCAACCCCAACTGCGAAGACTTAAACCAATTGCTGTTATAGAAACATTTTCCGAATCCGTTCACTGGGAATTGGATCTGCGCCTAGAATCTTCAGCAGCATCCGAACTGGCTGAAAATTTTTCCAATGACCCCAAATACCTAGTACCCGATGTTGATTGGATTAGAACTAGTCAAAGGGTTTTAACAACCGAGAGAATAGACGGCATACCAATTCATAACTTTAGAGAATTGAGTGAAGCTGGTCATGACTTAGAAAGCATTGTTAAACGCGCCTCAGAAAATTTCTTTCTTCAAGTATTTCGCGATGGCTATTTTCATGCAGATATGCATCCTGGTAATGCCTTTATTTTGGATGACGGGACTTTGGCTGTTGTCGACTTCGGCATAATGGGCAGAATAGACAGAAATACGAGGTTTTATCTCGCTGATATGTTGCTGGGATTTGTCACAGGTGACTATAACCGAGTTGCCGAAGTGCATTTCCGCGCGGGCTACGTGCCAGCCAACGAAGACAAACAAGCGTTTAAACAAGCAGTTAGAGCGATTGGAGAGCCAATATTTGGCCAAAGCTCCTCAGATATCTCTGTAGCGCGCCTATTATCTCAGCTATTCCAAGTTACAAAAGAATTTAATATGGAAACACAACCGCAACTACTTCTGCTACAAAAAACCATGCTATTAGCGGAAGGGGTTGGGCGGCAGCTAGCTCCAGATACAAATATGTGGCAACTAGCTCAACCTCTAATTGAAGAGTGGATGATAGAAAATAGAGGACCGGAAGCACGTTTTGCCGAAGTTATAACCAATATTTTTTGGGCGGCAGAAAGGTTACCCACTACAATAACAGAACTAGAAAAAAGACTTTACCAGGCCAATGATAGTTCTTCTAAAAAAAATAGAAGTAAAAATCAAAAAAACAATGCACAATGGCCTATTTGGTTGGCTATAATTCTTCTTGCTATTTTATTTCTTACTAAATTTTAATTATTCTTACCGTATTCTTCAAAAATACGTAAATTTCATAACTTGCTCAAACACCTCCGCTTGAGCTATGTAATTACATTATTCTTACGTAATATATTCAAACTTAGTTAACTAACTGGTTTTATTAGGTAATTATTATAATGCTTCATGGAAAAAGTGTATTACTTATCATAAGCGGTGGCATCGCAGCCTATAAGAGTCTCGAATTAATCAGGCTTTTACGCAAAAATGGGCTGACAGTGAGGTGTATTTTAACTGATGGCGGTGCTAAATTTATTACCCCTCTATCAGTGGCCGCATTAACAGAAAACAAGGTATTTACTGACCTATTCTCCCTAACAGATGAAGCTGAAATGGGCCATATAAGCCTGTCTCGTGAGACAGATCTGTTACTAGTTGCGCCCGCTAGTGCTAACATCTTAGCGAAAATGGCACAGGGGTTAGCCAATGATCTAGCATCGACGGTTTTATTAGCTACCGATAAACCAGTAATGATTGCCCCTGCCATGAATGTTAGAATGTGGCAGCATGAAGCCACACAGAATAATATCAGCATCCTTTCACAAAGAGGGATTCTGATAGTTGGTCCCGATGAAGGAGATATGGCGTGCGGCGAATTTGGTCCTGGTCGCTTGGCTGACACCGAAGAAATATTAAGAAATGTTAAAATTTATTTTGGAAAAAAATCACCTCTGGCAGATTGCACGGCGTTGGTTACTAGCGGTCCAACCCATGAACCTATTGACCCTGTAAGATACATAGCCAACCGTTCATCGGGACGACAAGGGCATGCTATTGCTGCGGCGCTAGCTAGTAAAGGAGCTAAAACAACTCTAATCTCAGGACCTACAAGCCTTCCAGACCCAGCTGGCGTAAAAGTAATAAAAATTGAAACTGCTCAACAAATGCTAACTGCTTGCCAGAAAGCACTTCCAGCAGACGTTATGGTATGCGCTGCAGCTGTAGCTGATTTTCGTATGGCAACTAATTCTAATAAAAAAATAAAAAAATCGAATGGCAAAATTCCAGTTTTAGAAATTACAGAAAACCCAGACGTGCTAGCTACCATCAGTAAGACTAAAAAGACTCGACCAAAATTATTAATAGGCTTTGCTGCTGAAACTCACGATATTATTCCCAATGCACAACTTAAGCTTAAAGACAAAAAGTGTGATTGGCTTTTGGCAAATGACGTGTCTGAAGAATCAGGTACGTTTGGAGGTGATAATAACACAATACACTTAGTAACAGCCGATAGTGTAGAGAACTGGCCTCAAATGACTAAAAATGATGTTGCTAAACGTTTGGCTGAACGAATAGCTTCAGCTTTGATTAAATAGCACGGTTTGTTCTGTAATCAGAAAAGCCTTCTAACATAGATAAAACCGGTGACAGTTCATCACCAACTAAAGTAGTTATCAATACCATTAAGAAAGCGTTTCTATTTAGATTATGTGTTAACTATATATATTCTATTACAACTTAAGCCCCATATAATCATATGCGAGAGGCAGGAAAGGGCAAAACAAATAGGCTGCGCGTTATAAAACAAGTATGTTACGCGACCTCGTTTGAAAAAATGATAAAAAAAATATTTGCATTTTCCTCTATGATATATCTATCAATTGTGACTTTTGAAGGGTTATTTAGGCAAAAAAATGGAACTCACAGAACAAGAATTTCATAGATATGCTCGACACTTAATTATGAATGAAATTGGTGAAGAGGGACAAGAGAAATTATTAAAGTCTAAAATACTAGTAGTTGGAGCGGGAGGACTAGGCGCCCCCGCACTAATGTATCTTGCTGCAGCAGGAATAGGGGTTTTGGGAGTAATTGATGACGATGAGGTAGATATCACAAATTTACAACGCCAAATAATCCATATGACTCATCGGGTAGGTGATCAGAAAGTTATTAGCGCTAAAGATACAATAGCTGCAATTAATCCAGGTGTTCAGGTAATAACTTACAATTATCGTTTAAAAGCCGACAATGCTTTTGATTTAATCAAGGAGTATGACTTAATAATTGACGGGTCAGATAACTTTGAAACTAGATATCTAATAAATGATTTATGTTATTTCCATAAAAAACCCCTAGTCAGTGCAGCACTTCTCCGATTCGAGGGACATCTATATACTTTTAGACATAGTGATAGTGTTAGGACCGCTTGTTATCGCTGTGTTTTTGCCGAAGCTCCTCCTGATGACTTAGTACCTAGATGTGAAGAAGCTGGTATATTAGGTGTAATTGCTGGCGTTATGGGTTCACTTCAAGCTACTGAAGCCATCAAAGAAATATTAGGTATAGGAGAAAGCCTAGCAGGACGTTTTCTGATATATGATGCCCTAGAAACCTCATTTCATACTATAAAATTACCCCATAACCCCAATTGCCCACTGTGCGGAGATAAGCCAAGTATCAATGATGTTGAAATTTAAAAAAGCGTTAAGTTACATTTTGATGTGCTCTATTATAGAGCTAACTTTAATAACATTATCAGCAAATGCTCAAGCTGCAGCTAATAGGCCTTTGCCGCGATTTGTCAGTCTTGGAGCTGATAAAATTCACTTACGAACAGGACCAGGGAAAAGGTATCCCATTGATTGGGTATACAAAAGACCCAATTTACCAGCCAAGATTGTGGCTGAACACGATACATGGCGCAAGGTTATTATGAAGGATGGAACATCTGGTTGGATGTCTAGTAAACTACTATCTAATAAGCGCACAGTTATTGTTAAAAACTCAGAAGGGCGGATTTATCAAAAACCAAGAGAAAACTCGAAGGTTACTGCAGTTGTTAAATATGGAGTGATAGCTAGTTTAGATAAATGCACCCAAAGGTGGTGTAAAGTAAAATTGGAAAGCTATAAACTTACTGGTTGGATTCAACAAAATATGCTCTGGGGCATACTTCCTAATGAATTTCATGATTAAACCGGTTTTCTAATCAAAATCAGTGACTAATGCTTTTCGTACTGACTGAGACATAACCGCCATATGGCTATAATTAGTGTGCTCAAACCCTATTATAACTTCTACCTCTTTAGAAGAAAATTTAGAAATCTGACTTTGACTAAATGGAAAGCGTAAAAATTGTACGGCACTAGCTTTACCTTCAGCAGTAGTGCGATCTAGATCAGCTTCTGCTATTCCCCTGATTTTTTCATCAGCAAATTTCAAAAACCCAGTTTCCTCAACTCCGCCCAGACGGCCAAGAAAATTTCGACGCCTAACTTCATCATCAATTTCAAACATAACCGTCGCAATTAACTCATGTCCTTTTGGAATTAATGGGTTATAGGCAGCTAATTCATCTGCTATTTGTTCCTCACCACCTCGCTCTATATATAACATTTCATGAACTTGATGCCACATAGTGTCATAGTTTTCGAAGTAAAATGCTGCGACTGGGCCAACTTCCATTCTTCTGTTGCGTTTCATTGCTACAGCTTCACGGCGTCTATCTCGGCGTTCAATTGCATAGGTTTCCATAGACAATATATTTTCACGAGAAATTTCATGCCTATCCATCATTGTTTCTAACCTTTATCATTTGCATTATTGTTAAATAAACCATAGGACATGGCGAACAACTCAAGAGGATGATAGGTACGTTTAGGCAATAGTTTTAAATCTTCTATATTCTCAGCGTTGCGCTTTTTTTGAAATTCTATGCCTTGTAATATATGATCAGCTGCCAAAGGACATTCAGACGAAATAAACGGCATTTCACCAGCCTGACGAACAACAGGTCTACCAACCTTAAGAGCCGTTTCAAAATTATTTTTATAAACGCCCCATGTTCCTCCATGGCCGGAACAACGCTCAATAACCTTAATATTTCCGTCAGGAATTAGATTTAGCATCTCGGATGCTTTTTTACCCATATTTTGAGCTCGAGAATGACAAGCAAGATGAAGAGCTATTCCACCTGATAACGCCTGTAGGCCATCAGTAAGTCCTTCATTTCGGGAAATGTTAACTATATATTCAGTTATATCAAATGTAGCTTTGCTAAGTCGAATAACGTCTTCATTACCGGCGAGAATGAGTGGCCACTCATATTTCAACATTAGTGAACAGCTCGGGGTTAAGGCAATTATATCATACCCATCATCAATCCACTTGCGCATTTCTTTGGCTACCTTCATAGCATTATCGGCAACCTTTTCTATGTTTCCTTGTTCTAATTGTGGCATTCCACAACAATTTGGATAAACTGCCTGAGTGATAACCCCATTGTGCGCAAGAACTTTTTGAGTTAATTCACCCATATTAGGATTATTAAAATTAACAAAACAAGTCGAATAAAGCACTGCCTTACGCCCATAAGCAGGAGCAGATTTATTTACTATTGAACCAAATGATTTTGATCTAGAATTAAAAGTCTTATGGTGAAACTTTGGTAAAATAGCTCGTCGATCAACCCCTGACAAAAACTCAATTAACGTCCGTATAAATTTATTATCTAATTGAAAAGTCCAATTTACCGCTAAAGATAAATAAGACATAACTCTGCCATTTCTATCAGTTTTTGATATTTGGCGTTGAGTATATGGAATTTTTTTCTGAGCATTTTCTACCGCTCGATACCGTAACATTAGATGCGGAAAATCAAGGTCAAATTGATGGGGGGGAACGTAAGGGCATTTAGTCATAAAACACATATCACAAAGGGTGCATGCGTCAACAACTTGTTTAAAATCTTTACTATCGACAGTATCTAGCTCGCCTGATTCTGACTCATCAATCAAATCAAAAAGACGCGGAAAACTATCACAAAGATTAAAACAACGTCGACAACCATGACAAATATCAAAAACTCGTCTTAACTCAATATCTAGTTCATCTTCATCATAAAAACTAGGCTCTTGCCAGGGAATAGGATGACGAACTGGCGCCCCAAGCCCACCCTCCCCTTGAGGGAGAGTCGTGTCGGTACTCTTACGATTATTCAACTAAAAATACTCACTATAATCACTTTCTATGAGTGACTAAGCATCTAAAGAAACAAGTAAAAATCCTTATACGTATTAAAAAAAAGAAATATAGAGGTTCCCAAATATGCTATATTATAACCGAGGTTACTCTAGCTCATCACGTGCTTTCTGAAATCGTCCCGCATGACTCTTTTCAGCTTTAGCAAGTGTTTCAAACCAATCGGAAATTTCATCAAAACCTTCTTCACGCGCAGTACGTGCCATACCTGGGTACATATCTGTGTACTCGTGAGTTTCACCAGCCACAGCAGCCTCAAGATTAAGCGATGTCGTACCAATAGGTTTACCAGTTGCTGGATCACCAACCTCCTCAAGAAATTCAAGATGCCCATGGGCATGACCTGTTTCTCCCTCAGCGGTTGAACGGAATACTGCTGCAACATCATTATAGCCCTCAACATCAGCTTTTTGAGCAAAATAAAGATAGCGGCGGTTAGCTTGGCTTTCGCCCGCAAAGGCGTCTTTTAAATTGTCTTCAGTTTTGCTTCCTTTAAGTGACATTAAACTCTCCTTTTTTGATCTGGTAATATTTACACAAGAAATATTGGTATATGAAAATAAAAATTCGCACACACAGGTATTATATGTACGATCTAAATTAAGGTGTCAATAGAATAGAATGATTCTAATATATATTATAAAAAACTGTTATTAATAATTATTATCATCTGATTTATGATTTCTTTTTAAGTGCACTACAACACTAACTCTATCAATTAGCATGTCTGCCGGAGGGTCAGGCAATATAGTCAATGATATTTGGTCTTCTGATATATCTTTAAGGTTATCATCTTCTTTACAATAAAAATGATGGTGGTGGTGCGTGTTCGTATCAAAATATGAACGACCCGGAGCCACAACAACCTCTCGCAATAAGCCTGCTTCAGTAAACTGATTAAGAGTATTGTAAACAGTAGCTAACGAAACTTTTATACCAAAACTACAGGCCTCTTCATAAAGGGATTCAGCGGTTAAATGCCTGTCTTCACCTTCAAATAACAACTTACTAAGAGCTAAGCGCTGTTTAGTAGGACGAAGTTTACCCTCTTTTAATCGTCTCAAAGCATCTGTATAGGGTCTATTTCTTATTTTAGTGGGTATGTATTTCATAACAATTAATATTTGCCCTTATTGCTAGATTTAAACTAGCATCTATCTAATATATACCACTTCACATAATAGTGTATTATATGTTTCTAAAATAGCTTAAATTTAAAACTTATTGCAATAAGTTATGTTATCTATATAGAAACTAAAATATTGCCTGGAATAAAAAGTGATGATTAATTTGCAAATCTATTGTTTTTACGACCGGCTTAATGAGATAAACTACACTGCAAATTAACCGCATTACACCCACATGTTTATTAATGTATTGAGCTGACAAGTATGGAAGAGCCTTTTTCAAAATCAAGTTTCACTTATGAAGACCTATTAAAGTGTGCCCACGGAGACCTATTTGGCCCTGGGAATGCCCGCCTTCCCCTTCCGCCAATGTTAATGTTCGATCGTATTGTTTCAATTAGTTCGAACGGTGGTAAATATAAACAAGGCAAAATTATTGCAGAATTAGACATAACCGAAGATCTGTGGTTCTATAAGTGCCATTTTGAAGGAGACCCGGTTATGCCTGGCTGTCTAGGGCTTGATGCTTTGTGGCAAATGCTTGGTTTTTTCTTGGGGTGGTTAAACAGACCCGGACCAGGTCGGGCCCTCTCAGTTGGAGAAGTAAAATTCTCTGGAGAAGTGAAGCCTAAAGGAAAAACCCTGAGATATCATATTGATGTAAAGAAAGTAATAAAGCGTGCCTTCACACTAGCTATTGCAGATGGTTATGCAGAGCTGGACGACCAACTAGTATATGAGGCCACAAATTTACGTGTTGGCTTGTTTCCTGACGGCAAAAAGGAAGGTGCGTAATGCCTAAACTACGGCGCGTCGCCATAACTGGCATGGGAATAGTATCACCTCTCGGTAATAATATTAAGGAAGTGGCAAAGAGCTTATATAATGGTCATTCAGGGGTTGTTTTTTGTGAAGATTATGCAGAAAGAGGATTCAGGAGTCACCTTCATGGAGCACCGAATATAGACTTAGACAATCATATTGATCGAAAGTTAAGAAGGTTTATGGGCAATGGATCGGCTTATAATTATGTAGCCATGAAAGAAGCTATAGAAACCTCTGGTTTAGTTGAATCTGAAATAAGTGATGAACGAACAGGTTTAGTAATGGGCTCTGGAGGACCATCTACCTCAGCACTTGTAACTGCTGCCGACACCGCAAGAAATAGTAGTGCAAAACGAGTTGGTCCATATGCTGTGCCCAAGTCAATGTGCTCAACTAACTCAGCTAATATTTCCACTGCATTTCATATGCGTGGTCTAAGTTATTCTATAAGCTCTGCCTGTTCAACGAGCGCACACTGTATCGGAAACGGAGCAGAACTAATTCAATGGGGAAAACAGGATATAGTTTTTGCTGGTGGCGGAGAAGAACTTCATTGGAGCCTGACTGTCCTTTTTGATGCTATGGGGGCTTTATCATCAAAATATAATAATTCACCCGAAAAAGCGTCCCGACCATTCGACATCAGCAGAGATGGATTCGTAATTGCAGGAGGGGCAGGGGTTATTGTTCTAGAAGAACTAGAGCGCGCTAAATCTCGGGGTGCTAAAATATACGGTGAGATAGTTGGTTACGGAGCCACATCAGATGGAGTAGATATGGTGGCCCCCTCTGGTGAAGGCGCTGTGAGATGTATGCGCATGGCAACTGAAAATATAGGCAATACTGCTGTGGATTATATAAATGCCCACGGCACTTCAACGCCTGCAGGCGATATCACAGAATTAAAAGCTATACGTGAAGTATTTAAAGCACAAAAACCTCGTATTTCTTCAACTAAATCATTAACAGGACACTCACAAGGGGCCACGGGGGTACACGAGGCCATCTACTCACTGCTTATGCTCGACCATGATTTTATAGCGGCATCAGCCAATATAGAAGAACTTGATCCCGAGGCTGAAGACTCAGAAATTGTTACCAAACGAATTGATAACGCAGGTCTTGAATGCGTGATGTCTAATAGTTTTGGCTTTGGAGGCACTAATGCTGCTCTAATATTCAAGAGCTATAATGACTGAAGTCAAGGAATCCATGAACACAGAACCTAAAATTGAGCTAAGTAACACAGCCCAGAATCCAGTGTCTGGATCAATTATGCAGGGTAAACGCGGCTTAATAATGGGCGTGGCAAATGACCATTCAATAGCCTGGGGAATTGCACGCGCACTAGCCTCACAAGGGGCTGAACTTGCCTTCACCTACCAGTCCGATTCTTTTGCCAAACGCGTTGAACCGCTGGCGGCCTCTGTTGGAACATCCAAGCTTATTGAGTGTGACGTGGCCGACCCCACGAGTATAGAAAAAGCTTTTTCTAAAACCACCATAATTTGGGAAGATCTAGATTTCATTGTTCACGCAATTGCGTACTCCGATAAAGAAGAATTAAAAGGAAGATATGTAGACACATCCCAAGAAAACTTTCTTAATACTATGAACATTTCTTGTTACTCATTTACAGCCGTAGCTCAAAAAGCAGCCCAATTAATGAAAAATGGTGGTGCTATGGTGACCCTAACTTATCATGGGGCACAGCAAGTAATGCCTAACTATAACGTTATGGGGGTTGCTAAAGCCGCACTTGAGTCATCTGTAAGATATTTAGCAGCTGATTTAGGGCCCGATAAAATTAGAGTGAACGCAATATCAGCTGGCCCCATGCGAACTCTCGCTGGCTCTGCTGTAGGTGCTGCACGCCAAGTTTACAACTATAATCGTGAAGTTGCTCCGCTAAGAAGAAATGTTATATTGGATGATGTTGGAGGCGCAGGGCTATACTTGCTGTCTGACCTAGCAAGTGCAGTTACTGGAGAAGTGCATTATGTAGACTGTGGCTTTAAGGCCATAGGGATGCCCTCACCAAAATAAAACCAAGTAAAACCATAAGCGACAGTAGGTATATTAGGCGGCCAGATTTAAACCTAAGCCGCCCTTAATATAAACTTTCGATTATTATTATCTATCAGTTGATCGAGGACGGCGTGATCGGCGCGACGGGCGTCCTTCACCTCCGCTATCTCCAGAGGCCCGAGGTTCACGCGGAGGACGTGTATCTTCTAACTCTTCGCCGGTCTCTTGATCTACGAGGCGCATAGAAAGTTTCACCTTTCCTCTATCATCAAGGCCTATAACCTTAACCTTTACCTCATCTCCTTCGTTAACAACATCCGTCACTTGTGCAACTCTCTCATTCAATATCTCAGAAATATGAACTAAGCCATCTTTAGGGCCAAGAAAATTAACAAATGCTCCAAAGTCCATAACCTTAACAACTTTGCCCGTATATATAGCACCGACTTCTGCTTCAGCTACAATATCCTTAATCCAGTCCATTGCTCGCTGAGCTGCATCTCCGTCAGCAGAAGCTATTTTAATGAGTCCTTCGTCATTAATGTCAATTTTACATCCAGTTTCCTCACATATTTCTCTTATTACCTTGCCTCCTGTTCCAATAACTTCTCGAATTTTATCAGCCGGAACATTCATGGTAGTTATACGAGGAGCATGGGCTGATAGCTCACCTCTTGACTCAGTGAGTGCCTTAGACATTTCACCAAGTATATGCAGACGACCGTCTCTTGCTTGCCCCAAAGCAATTTGCATAATTTCTTCAGTTATAGAGGTGATTTTAATGTCCATCTGTAGAGATGTTATACCGGTCTCAGTACCTGCTACTTTAAAATCCATGTCACCAAGGTGATCCTCATCACCAAGAATATCTGACAAAACAGCATAGCCATCATCTTCTTTTATAAGTCCCATAGCTATTCCAGCAACAGGGGCCTTTAAGGGTACTCCTGCATCCATCATTGATAATGAGCTACCGCAGACCGTAGCCATAGACGAGGAACCATTTGATTCTGTTATCTCGGACACAACTCGGATAGTATAAGGAAACTCCTCTTTTGGAGGTAATAATGGGCGAATAGCTCTCCACGCTAACTTACCATGGCCAATTTCTCTCCGCCCAGGGCCAAACATGCGACCTGCTTCTCCCACAGAATAAGGTGGAAAATTATAGTGCAACATGAAATGTTCACGATACTCACCTTCAAGCGCGTCTATTATCTGTTCGTCCTGACCAGTGCCCAGCGTGGTTACTACCATAGCTTGGGTCTCACCGCGGGTGAAAACAGCAGAGCCATGACTCCTAGGTAACATTGAAACCAAACAATCTATAGGTCTAACCGTAGTGGTATCACGACCATCGATACGTTTACCAGTATCCAGAATGTCTCTACGAACAATATCTTTTTCTAGGTTTTTAAGAGGGCTACTTACAATCTTCTCTTCTTCTTCCGAAAGTTGCTCAATAACGGATTTTTTTGCCTCAGATATTTTTTCTTGACGAACTTGCTTAACAGTTTCTTTATAAGCTTCCCTTAAACCCGCCTCACCCAGTTCTTGTACTTTCTGAGCCAAATCAATAACTTCTTGCGGAGTATCCTCAATTGGCCGTGGTTCTTTAGCCGCCTGTTCTGCTAATTCTATAATGGCATTAATTACATCTTGGTAAGCTTCATGTCCAAACATTACAGCGCCCAACATAATCTCCTCAGAAAGCTCATTGGCCTCTGATTCAACCATCAAAACACCCTCTCGAGTTCCTGCAACCACAAGGTCTAACTGGGAATCAGCCATTTGTTCGGCTATTGGGTTTAAAACGTATTCACCCTCTATATAACCAACTCTCGCACCAGCAATTGGACCCATGAAAGGTAGGCCTGATATAGTTAACGCTGCAGATGCGCCAACTAGTGCAACAATGTCTGGATCATTTTCTAAATCATGGGATATTACAGTCGTTATAATCTGTGTTTCACAACGAAAGCTAGGGTGAAATAAAGGACGGACCGGCCTATCAATAAGCCTTGAAGTAAGAGTCTCTTTCTCTGTTGCGCGTCCTTCACGTTTAAAAAAACCACCAGGTATTTTGCCTGCCGCAAAAGTTTTTTCTTGATAATTAACAGTTAATGGAAAAAAATCCAGTCCAGCTCTTTGTTCTTTAGCACCGACCACAGTGCATAAAGCTGATGTTTCTCCATATGTAACTAAAACAGCTCCATCAGCTTGTCGGGCAACTCGACCCGTTTCAAAAATGAGCGGCCTTCCGCCCCATTCAATTTCTTTACGAACAACATCAAACATATATTTACCCCAACTTACTTCATCCATCCAAGCCACTCTCGAATGACTGACCCGCACATAGGCGGGATATCAAATACTACTGGTATATTTAACCTAAAGCAGCATGTGCGCAGCGGATCCGCGCTACGACCGGTATCGCCGAATTGCGCAACCGAATCGGTATTTCATATTTATAGATAAACATTATAAAATATTATTATCGACGAAGACCTAGACGATCCACTAATACTTTATAACGTTCTTCGCTCTTGCGCTTTGTGTAATTTAACAGCCTACGCCTTTGCCCCACCATAAGCAGCAGCCCTCGGCGCGAATGATGGTCTTTTGCGTGAGTTTTTAAATGTTCAGTTAAATTTATAATACGCTCAGTCAAAACAGCAACCTGCACTTCAGGTGAGCCTGTATCATCTTCTTTGGTTTGAAATTCTTTAATAACTTCAGCTTTACGGTGTGATGTAATCGACATTTTAACTTCTCCCGGTATCAAAGGTTTAATACACGAATAGGGCGGATTTTTATTCCGTCAACACGAACCAGGGCTACAGGCCCAGTCGTCTCAACTGCCAGGACAATTCCTTTATCGCCCACCGCCTCAATCTGTTTTCGATTCTGCTCTTCCAGAACCTGAATCGCCTGCCCATTACGTAACCGCAATGCTTCTGTATCCGATATATTCAGAGCCGGGATACCGTCCAGCGCTGTCTCAATCGGAAGCAGGATTGGATACTTAGCCGCACTATGACCAAGTTTTTTAATTTTTGCCAGCGAAATTGCTTCAGATACGTTAAAAGGGCCAACTGAAATTCGCTTCAAATCAGATAAATAGCCACATGTCCCCAACTCGGCGGCTAAATCACGGGCAAGTCCACGCATATAAGCCCCTTTACCGCTTTTAACTGAAAACACAGCACTATCTCTATTATTTACGTACATTAACTCAAATGACAAGATCGTTATCTCCCTTGGTGACAATTTTACATCCTCACCAGACCTTGCCAGTGCATAAGCCCTAACTCCATCAACCATTATAGCAGAATAAGCAGGGGGCACCTGAATAATATTTCCTATAAAAAGGGGCAGTTTAGCAATTATATCAGATTCTCTTGGTCTGGAGTTAGAAACCTCAATCGTGCTTCCTTGTTCATCATCAGTGTCTCTTCTTTCACCCCAGTTAATTGTAAATACATATTCTTTATGTGCATTCACTGCGAAAGGCACTGTTTTAGTTGCCTCTCCTAAAGCCATAGGTAAAACTCCACTTGCGGATGGATCCAAAGTTCCGGCATGCCCTAACTTAGCTGCCTCAGTCGTACGCCTAACAATATTTACACATGAGGCAGAAGTCATACCTGCAGGCTTATCAACATTAATCCACCCATTAATAATTCTACCACCACGCCTACGACCCATTTTCTCCCTCCTGGTTGAAGCGAGGTTTTCCAGTATGATTTTTATTAATAATCATCTCTATACGTTCTGCATTATCAAAGCTATCATCGTACTCAAACTTAAGGTTAGGAGTGTGTCGTAATTTAATGCTACCCGACAATTGGCCGCGTATATAGCTAGCGGCACGGCTGAGTGCAGGCAATATTTTTTCGGGGTCTCCTATTAGAGGAATAACAAATACTGTTGCATTACGCATATCAGGACTTACTTTAACTTCTGTTACAGTAATTGGCTGATCAACTAATTCTGGATCACGAAAATTAGCCTGTAAAACCATTTGCGACAATGCATGCCGTATTTCCTCAGAAACGCGAAGTTGCCGCTGACTTGGAGCTCTACTCGTACCGGCACTATTAGCTTTTTTTCTCATTGATTACATTCCATAAATCACCTTTAAGACTTCAAAGGGATTCTTAAGGGGTATCCTCGTGTGATACACATCACCTATTTAGTGGTAATTACTATCCTGGCCTAATTTAGATTAATTTAATTCAAGTTGGCGGGCGATCTCTTCTACCTCATAACACTCGATAACGTCACCGACTTGTATATCGTTATAATTTTCTAAGGCCATGCCACATTCAAAACTATTCTGAACTTCCCGTACGTCGTCCTTAAACCTTTTCAGCTGTGCAAGGTCTCCTTCATAGACAACAACGCTATCTCTTAATAGGCGTACTTTCGCACCTCGTTTGACTAGTCCTGAAGTAATCATACAACCAGCAACTTTGCCAATTTTGGATACACTAAATACCTCACGAATCTCGGCATTTCCCAGATGATTCTCAAGTAAAGTTGGCGATAATTTACCCTCAAGAAGAGCTTTTACATCATCAACAACGTTATAGATAATATTATAATAACGTATATCAACTCCATCACGCTTTGCTTGCTCTCTAGCCTGAGGTATTGCTCTAACATTAAACCCAATAACTAAACCACCAGAAGCTGCGGCCAATGAAATATCTGACTCATTTATGCCCCCCACCCCAGAATGCAATACTTCTACTCTTACTTCGTCATTAGACATTTTTTGTAAAGAAGCAATTATTGCCTCTACAGAGCCCTGAACATCGCCTTTGACAACAATTGGAACAAGTGCGGCTTCACCCGCTGATATCTGATCAAACATCTCATCCAAGGTACCCCTAGCTTCATTAGAAGCACGACGACTTTTTAATATTTCTGCTCTGTACTCAACAATTTCTCGAGCCCTAGATTCATTTTCAACAACGGCAAAGTCATCACCAGCCTGGGGCGTTGCATTAAATCCAAGGACTTCTACTGGCATAGAAGGAAGGCCCAAACCAACATTTTCAGCGCGATCATTAATTACAGCCCGAGTGCGCCCCCATTCGGCGCCCGCTACAAATATATCACCCACCTTAAGTGTTCCACCCTGAATCAAAACCGTAGCCACCGCACCCCGACCTTTCTCCAATTTAGCCTCAACAATTGAGCCATAAGCCTGACGATCAGGGTTAGCCTTCAGCTCCAAAAGTTCAGCCTGAAGCACAATAGATTCAGTCAGTGTATCCAAACCTATTTTCTCGGTTGCCGAAACCTCTACACATTGAACTTCGCCACCCATATCTTCAGAAACTATCTCATGTGTAAGTAATTCAGTTTTAATACGGGCCGGATCAGCCTCTGGTCTGTCAATTTTATTAATAGCTACAATAATTGGCACATTCGCGGCCCGAGCATGGTTAATAGCCTCTATTGTTTGAGGTTGTACGCTATCATCAGCTGCAACAACTAAGATAACTAGATCAGTAACATTGGTTCCACGTTGCCGCATCGCCGTAAATGCAGCGTGGCCAGGCGTATCTAAAAATGTTATTTTTTCACCTGAGGAAAGCTCAACTTGATAAGCACCGATATGTTGCGTTATCCCTCCAGCTTCCCTGCTAACCACATCCGTTTCTCGCAAAGCGTCCAGCAAAGATGTTTTACCGTGGTCAACGTGCCCCATAATTGTAACCACCGCACCCCTTGGAACACCCGTTCCTTCGTCTTCTTCAAGATTAGCTCCTAGCCCAATTTCAACATCAGATGCTGAAACTAACTTTATCTCATGACCAAATTCCTCTGCTACGACCTGAGCAACATCCTGGCCAATAATCTGGCTAGGTGTCGCCATAGTCCCCATATTCATTAATGATTTAATTACCTCGTTAGCCCGGACTGCCATACGGTTTGCTAGCTCACCAACAGTTATAGTATCAGGGATTTGAACTTCACGAATTATCTTTTTTTGCGACTGCGCCCGGCCTGACTCGCCTTGAACCCGACGACGTTCACGTTCTTGTCTACGCCTAAAAGCAGCAACCGAGCGCTGGCGAGCGCCATCTTCTTCATCCAGAGCTTCAGATATAGTTAATTTTCCACTACGCCGACGGCGCTGTTCTGCATTAGGCTTAGGCCTTGATACACGTGCATCAGATCTGGTACTAGAACCTCGCTCGCGACCACGAACAGGCTCCTCCTCGCCGGCTTCTGCTTCGCTATCAACTGCCTCAGCTCTACGCCTCGCCAATTCATTGGCACGTATTGCTGCTTCATCGGCGGCCTTTACTGCTGCAGCCTCCACTTCACGCCTAGCTGCTTCTTCTTCCTCCCGCTGTTCAGCAAGAGATTTAGGGGCCTGCTTTGTTTCCTTCTTCTGATCGACTATTGGGGCCGCCTCGATTTCAGCCTCTGGCTCTGGTTTTTTTGCCTCCTGTACTGATTCTTCTTCAAGTTCTAAAGCGGCCTTACGAGAAGCCTCTAAAGCAACCCTTTCGGCCTCTTCGACCCGAGCAGCTTCAGCCATTTTACGCGCATCCTCAAGGGCTCTCACTCTAGTAGCTTGTTCCGCCTCGGTAAGAGTTCTGGCAGGAGGGGTTTCCACCACAGGTTCTACAGGTTTTGTCTCAACGGGTTCTTCAACCTCGACCTTTACCTCAGCCGGTGCCTTTACCTCCGTCATTTCTCCACCGGCATCCTGACGGAAAGTTCTTTTTTTCTTTACCTCTACTGCAACTGTTTTTGAACGACCGTGACTGAAACTTTGTTTTACTTGGCCGCCTTCAACAGTTTTATTAAGCTCTAATCGTCCTGGACGCGACAAAGTCAGAGGCTTTTTCTTTTCGTTGTTTTTTTCAGTTGTCGCCATTTTTCTATTCCACACTCACCAAGTTTAGAGATGCCGTCTCAGATCCCTTAAAGCAGGCTATATCATAATCGCCTCGATAAACAGCTAGACGCTTTGCTGCCCTGTATAGTTGATCGCGAGCTATGTCTGTTTCCACTAATCCATGCATAAATTGATTGCGACCAATAGCTTTTCCCATAGCTTTAGAATCAAATAGTACAAATTTTTTTATATTGGCCCCTGATTCTCCTAATCTATCTGCAAGTGCTTTTAATTTATTCTGCCCATCAGAAGAAGCATCTTTCGCTGTAATTAATATAGCTGACTTAACGAATACAGACTTATCTAATCCTCTATTAACAGACATCTTCTTGAGCGCAGAGCGCACTTGTTCAAAACCTACAACTATTTTCCCTGCTCGGCGAGCCAATCCCAGAGAAAACAAGCCCCTCTTAGCTAATTCAACATCAATTAAATTAGCTAAAAATTCTCCATTGTCTTCCCCCAAAGGTTTTACCGATCGACGGGCCACACGTTGAAAAGCTCCAGTAGATGTTGCCTTAAGTATCATATCATACTGACCGGTTAACCAAAGACCACGACCTGGCAAACTCTCAGAGAGGTCTGGAACAATATTACCATCGGAATCAATAACAAACCTTATTAAAAATTCAGTAGGTAATTTTTTCCCAGATAATATACATCTACGCCAAACCACTTTGTTATCAAAGGAGGTGGTTCCTGTTTCCCTGTTTCTGGCTAAAGCTATTTTGTTCATTTACCCTACCATTTTTCACTCGCCAGCATCAGATGAATTATCAAACAATGCATCCGCCTCGCTTTTTGCTACTTCAGAACTTACCCCAACCTCAGCTTCTGCATCCAAATTATCTTCATCTAAGGGTTCAGGCTTAATAACATCATCCCCATATATGATTTGCCGTGCTGCCATAATAATCGAGTTTGCTTCATCACCATGCAGAGGACTATGCCTAACAAGGCGACCAACATCACTTTCTGACATTTCCCACAGATCATCAACCTTAACCTCAGTCTCAATTTCCATAAGTAGAAATCTTAGCTCGTCCGGGGTTAAACCGGCAATGTCATCGACAGTTCGCGTTCCCTTGCGCCCAAGCAAGACAGTTTGCGCTAGAGTAAGCCTCTGCATATTGACCACGGCTTCCTCCACACCAAGTTTTTTCCGCTCAAGGTCTAAAGATTTATCACGCTCTTCTAGCCAGTTGCGCGCTCTTTCTTGCAATTCTTCTGAAATTTCTTCATCAAAACCTTCAATCGTCGACAAATCCTCCCTAGGAACAAACGCAACCTCTTCTACTGACGCAAACCCTTCGGTTACCATTAGGTGCGCTATAACATCTTCGATGTCGAGTGCTTCAATAAACATTTGACTGCGTGTATTAAATTCTTCTTGTCTCCTCTTTGATTCTTCTTCTTCAGTTAAAATATCAATATCCCAACCACTTAACATAGACGCCAATCGAACATTCTGCCCTCGACGACCAATCGCCAGAGATAACTGCTCATCAGGAACAACCACTTCTATGTTGTGGGCATCTTCGTCTATAACAACCTTAGTAACTTCTGCTGGAGCAAGGGCATTAACTACAAATGTAGCTGTATCGGGCGACCACGGTATAATATCAATTTTTTCACCTTGTAGTTCGCCTACTACAGCTTGTACTCGGCTACCACGCATCCCGACACAAGCACCTACAGGATCTATTGAGCCATCTTTAGAAATAACAGCAATTTTAGCACGGCTACCTGGATCACGTGCCGCTGAACGTATTTCAATAATAGAATCATATATTTCAGGGACCTCTTGCGCAAACAAAGCCTTCATAAACTCTGGACGAGTGCGAGTTAAAAATATTTGTGGCCCTCTTGGTTCACGACGAACATCAAATATGTATGCTCGTACTCTGTCACCAGTTCGAAAATTTTCACGCGGTAGACTTTCATCGCGCCTTAAAATTGCCTCACCCCGCCCCAAGTCAACAGTCACGTTCCCATATTCAACGCGCTTTACTAAGCCGTTAACTATTTCTCCTGCTCGATCCTTATACTCTTCATACTGTCGCTCCCGTTCTGCATCTCTCACTCTCTGAACTATAACTTGTTTTGCCGTTTGAGCGGCAATACGGCCAAAGTCAATAGGGGGCAATTCATCAATTAAAAAATCACCAACTATAGCATCATCTTTTTCACGATGAGCTTGCTCAAGAGTTAATTGGGTATGCTCGTCTTCTACCATCGCGACTACTTCCCGATAGCGTGAAAGGGATATATGACCAGTTTCTCTACCTATAGTTACCCGGATATCGTGTTCTGGACCGTATTTTGAGCGACCGGCTTTCTGTATGGCTTGCTCCATGGCCTCCAAAACCTCTTCTCGCTCAATACCCTTATCTCGCGCCACAGCATCAGCAACAGCCAACATTTCTATCCTACTTGGGCCTCCGTCCATATCTCTTACCCTTATTTGTTTTGTGCACGCTGAAAATCAGCAAGAAGCTTATCAGTTAGCACTATTTTAGCTTTCTCTATTGCCTCAAATGGAAGTGCAAATTCTCTTTCAACTGACTCAATAGGGACAACAATTTTTACAAAGCCTTCCTCTAGCCCAAGTAGACGCCCCCGGTATCTACGACGACCTTCAAAGGGGTCTTTTAGTTCAACTCTAGCTTCACTTCCACTATAAGTCTGAAAATCCTTTGCACGAGTTAGTGGCCTATCAAGGCCAGGAGAACTTACTTCAAGCTCATAGGGGTTTGTAATCGGATCAGCCACATCGAGTAAAACTGAAACAGTACGACTAACTATTGCACAATCCTCAACCCCTACTTCATCTCCATCGGCACGGTCAATCATAAGTTGTAAAGTTGCCTTTCCATCATCATTGAATCTTACGCGCACAACCTCATAGCCCAGATCAACTAACGACGGCTCAACCACCCCCAAGACTGCGTCAGTTTTTACCGTTTCACTTACAAGGTTCATTTGGTTTTTTTCTCTTCTATTTCAATCCAAATAAATTTAATAAATCACGTCTAAGAACAGGCAATAAAAAAGGTGGCTCCGGCTTTCCCGGGCCACCCCTTATTCACCCGTTTCCAGGTAACTGGGATTTATAATCCTAACTATATGCAAAAACAGCAAAAATGCAAGCTAACTTAGTAAAATATCTAAGCACGATGGCGGCGTATAAACCTTAAAAAAACAGGACCCTTGCCACCGGACTTATTCTTTTTCTCATATCTTGTCGATGGCCAGTCATCAGGCCTTAACCGCCAATCATCAGAACGTTTTGCTAGCCAATCAAATGAACTATGTGAAATTCCTAGCCTCAGTATCGAGGCTGCATAATCTGCATCATCTGTAGCTAGTCTCAATTCTGCTCCATCAGCCATAATATCAGCTAGCCTATCTAGTGTTTCTTGACTTACCAATCTACGTTTATGATGGCGTAACTTAGGCCAAGGGTCAGGAAAAAGTATAAAAACGCGTCCGATAGAACAATCAGGGAGTTTATCTAATAAAGGCCTTACATCTTCTGGTAAAATCCTGATGTTTTCAACGTCGCTATTTTCAATATAAGACAGCAAACAAGAAACACCATTCATAAAAGGCTCAGCTCCAATTAATCCTACATTTTTATAATTCTTTGCCTGCCATATTAAATGCTCCCCATTTCCAAAACCTATCTCCAACCAAATCTCATCCACTGGATCTTTAAATAGATTTGTCAAATCCAGGTTTCTAGAATCAACTGTTAATTGTAATTCATAATTTGGTAGCAGATTATCAAGTAATCTTTGTCTCTTTTTTCTAAGCCGGCGACCTCGACGCCGACCATGAAAACGTTTGTCTTCTAAAGTTGACAATTGCGAAACCCAAACGTACCGTTTTTAAATAAGACTAAAACCCTAGAATGCACTGGCAAGTTCTTCAGATAAATCAGTCTTTTCCCAAGAAAAACCTCCATCGTTTTCCGACTTCCTACCGAAATGTCCATAAGCAGCAGTTCTAGCGTATATAGGTTTACTAAGCCCAAGATGTTCACGTATGCCTCGCGGTGTCAAATCCATGACTTCTCTTAATACATTTGAAAGCTTGCCTTCTTCCACTTGTCCGGTACCATGAGTATCTACATAGACTGATAAAGGATGAGAGACCCCAATTGCATAAGCTATCTGAATAGTACATTTATCTGCTAAACCCGCTGCAACTACATTTTTTGCAAGATATCTGGTTGCATAGGCAGCTGACCTATCAACCTTAGTAGGGTCTTTACCAGAAAATGCACCTCCTCCATGAGGAGCTGCACCACCATAAGTATCAACAATTATTTTGCGGCCTGTTAAACCAGAATCACCATCAGGGCCACCTATAACAAATCGGCCCGTTGGATTCACATAGAAGTTGTTCTCCTCGCACATCCAGCCATCAGGCAGAATTTGAAGAACGTAAGGTCTAACAATCTCACGCACTTCTTCTTGACCGAGCAAATCTGAATGTTGTGTTGATACAACTACCGACTCTGCACAAACAGGTATTCCGTTTTCATAACGCAGGGTTATTTGGCTCTTAGAATCAGGCCCAAGAGCAGGCTCTTTACCTAAGTGACGTGCCTTAGAAAGAGATTTAAGAATTGCGTGTGCATAAAAGATTGGGGCAGGCATAAGTGCTGGTGTTTCTTTACAAGCGTATCCAAACATAAGGCCTTGATCACCCGCCCCCTCGTCTTTATTACCATCAGCATCTACCCCCATAGCAATATCTGATGATTGAGAATGCACAAAACAATCAACTATCATTTTTTCCCAATGAAACCCTTCTTGTTCATAACCGATATCTCTCACAGCATCACGAGCAATAGATATCATTTTATCAGAATTTATAGAGCCAGGCCCACGTACTTCTCCAGCCATAACCACCCGATTAGTAGTCGTTAATGTTTCTATAGCCACACGACTAAACGGGTCTACTGATAAAAAACTGTCTACCAACTCATCTGAAATGCGGTCGCAAACCTTGTCCGGATGACCTTCGGAAACCGACTCGCTGGTAAAAAGATAATCACTTTTAGACAAGTTATTTACTCCCTGTTGATTAAGTTCACTATTATTATTTAGTTTTTTAAACTATTGCATTAAAGTTTTAGTGCATCTTTATAACTCAAATTAGTACCCTGTAGTATTGAACGTTTGTGCAAAAAACAAGGTTATTTTGTCAAGTGACCTCACCGTCGGTCTTGATAAACCTTATATCTAAAACTTGAAGCAATATTATCAATATTATCACCAGCCCAATTAATCCAGCAGAGGTTACATTGCCCCACTTGGCGTATAATGTCTGCTTCTTAAGTGCGCGTGGAAGCCCCGAATTTATTACCCCTTCAACACCAACATCTAACATCTTTATTATTCTACCGTAAGGATCAACTATAGCTGAAATACCTGTGTTAGCCGCACGAACAAGAGGTAAGCCTTCTTCTATTGAACGAAAAATAGTAATAGCAAAATGCTGTTGAGGCCCAGCATAACTGCCAAACCAAGCATCATTAGTTAAACTTAATAACCAATCGGGTCGATCATCAGATATGTATGTACGACCAGAAAATATTCCTTCATAACAAATCAATGGACTTACCGGCGGCAAACCCGGTATCTTTATTGTTTTACGACTGGTTCCAGAGATAAAGTCACCATGCCCAGGAACTAGCTTGTCGATGGGCAAAATACTGCGAAATGGGACATATTCTCCAAAGGGAACCAAATCGCTTTTATCATAAAGGGCAATATTTTTCCCTAAATCATTTATAAATAATACGGAATTCCAAAAGTCTTGGTCTGTTGCTCCACCGCGACGCACCGCACCCGTTATTAAAGCCCCTCCAGGTAATATAAAGTTTTTGGCTACTAAACGCACATAATCACCATACACTTTAATAGGAGGAACTGTTGCTTCAGGCCAAATCACATGGGTCGGAAGACTTAACAACTCATCTTCACTCAGCAAAACATGTCTTTGCAGGTTACTTTCCTGATATTGTGGCTTCCACTTTTTATTTTGGGGAATATTTGCTTGCACTATTCGTAAATTTACTTCTGGGACCATATTAAGTCTATCACTACTATGATAATCTGGAGCACCCCCTAAGCGCAATGCACCAGCACCCCACAAAGTAGAGGGCAAAAATATGGTAAATAGCAAAACGATAAAAATGTTCTTATAACCGCCTCTGACGCCAAGAATGGCAGGCATTCCTGCTGCTATAACCGTCAACAAACTTATGCCTAAAACTCCTACAAATGCGGCCATCTGCATAACTTCTATGTTCGTTGACCAAATATACCCAATAAAATTCCAAGGAAATCCAGTAAACAGCCAACTACGCACCCATTCAATAAACACCCAAATAACAGAGAACAAAAGTACTCTTGCTATAGGGGATAGAAGAAAAATTCGATTACAAATAGTAAGAAGCACAACTGTAATTGCTATAAAAATAGCTAGGCCACCAGACAAGCCTAATAAAACAAAAGGTATTAACCAACTATGACGAGTAGCATCTACCAGAAATGGTTCTGCTATCCAGTGCATACCAACAAAGAAATGCCCGAAACCAAAAAACCAGGCTGTTATCGCTGATCTACTAAATGGATATGGAGATTTTTCTGCAGCATCTATTAGCCACAAAAAGCCAGTGAATGCAGGAATTATTAACGGTAGAAAAGACCAGGGGGGCAAGGCAAATGCAGATAAAGCACCTAGTATTGCTGAAAGGACAAAACAATGCCAAATGCCTAGATTTGAAAACAAAATATAGAGATACGTAAACATCGTATTTTACTATAGTTTTACAATACCCAATATGGAATATTATTTATTATAGATCTGTTTTATCACGCAAATCTCTAACATACAGTTTTTTAACTCGTCGGGTATCAGCTTCAACTATCTCGAACTCAAGTCCCGAAGGATGAGTTATAACCTCATTCCGCTGTGGAACACGATCAATTAGGCTAAAAACAATTCCCCCTAATGTATCAATTTCTTTTCGCTCTTCTTCAGTAGCAAAAACTCCTATCAATTCTTCTAAATCTTCTATTTCATTTCTAGCATCTGCAAGAATACTTCCGTCAGGGCGTTTAATAATACTAGGCCCTCCAGTATCATGCTCATCTTCTATTTCACCAACTATTTCTTCAACTAAGTCCTCTATCGTTACTAAGCCATCGACCCCCCCAAACTCGTCAACGACAATAGCAATATGCGTACGTTTCGCTCGCATTTCTAATAAGAGGTCTAGAACACGGATAGAAGGAGCTGCAAATAAAATATCACGCAATATATCATTAACTTGTATAACCCGTTTACTGTGAACAGCCATCAGAACATCTTTTATGTGAACAAAGCCAGTGACATTATCAAGTTGCTCCCTATAAACAGGTACGCGTGAATGTGAATCCTCCGCCATAAGGTTCACTAGGTCATCGAATTTACAGTTATCATCTGCGGCCACAATATCCGCTCGGGGCACCATCACGTCTTCGGCAGTTAACTCATGGAGTTTTAATATATTAACAATTAACTCACCTTGATCAGCCCCAATCTGTTTAGAGTCATCGTCAACCTCCTCAATTAATTCTTCTATATGCTCGCGCACCGTAGTAGCCTCATCATTGCGGCCGTTTGACATTAATCTGAGCCGCTTAAATATAAACCCTAGAAGGGGTATGTTTATGAGCTTATCGGTAACTTCATCTGGTTTTTCCGCACGGGGAAGGTCCGCCATCAGCTAGAGTATTCCTTTCTACTTACTTATATTAATATATGGATCTGTTATGCCTAGAGGAGTAAGGCTCTTTCTTTCAAAATTCTCCATTATAATTGCCTCCTCTTCGTTATCATGATCGTGACCAAGTAAATGTAGTGTGCCATGGATAATCATATGGCATAGATAATCTTCCATAAGCCGTGATTGCGCAGAAGCTTCTTTAGAGCAAGTTTCATAGGCAACAACAACATCTCCCAAAAGTTTTGGCAAATCTGTCGGTTGGGCAGGACTTAGGTGGCTTGGAGTAGATGAATTAGAAATTGCAAAAGATAATACGTTAGTTGGCATATCTTTATCTCTATAATTCTGATTCAATGCCCTAATTTCATCATCATTAGTTAACAGTATACTTACCTCAACAGAACGAGCTGGGCCTGCCGTTGATAGTGCTGATTTAGCCGCAGAGATAACAAGTTTTTTTAGTAGACCCTCATCAGGAAAACTGGTTGCCCATTCTTCGGCAACAACGTCGACAGCAATAATATCATTCGGGCGAGTAATTTGATGAATCAAAGTTTTATTTCAGCTTCTTCTATTATCACGAGAATCATAAGCACGTACTATACGCATAACCAGAGAGTGTCGCACCACATCTTTTTCCGTAAAGTTAACCATACCAATCCCTGCAACACCATCCAATACTTGCAAAGCATCTCCTAAGCCCGAACGTGTTCCAGCTGGTAAATCAATTTGACTCATGTCACCAGTAATCACCATCCTCGATTTTTCCCCTAAACGGGTTAAAAACATTTTCATCTGCATAACAGAAGTATTTTGTGCCTCATCAAGTATAACAAAAGCATGATCTAAGGTGCGGCCGCGCATAAATGCAAGAGGGGCCACCTCGATCTCACCACTTCCCATCCTTCGGATTACCTGATCCCCTGGTAACATATCATGAAGAGCATCATAAAGGGGGCGTAAATAAGGATCAATTTTATCTTGTAGGTCGCCGGGCAAGTAGCCCAGTCTTTCGCCAGCCTCAACTGCCGGTCGTGACAATATTATTCGATCAATTTTTCCTTGAAGAAGATAGGTAACGGCTACAGCTACCGCGAGATATGTCTTTCCTGTTCCAGCAGGGCCCAAACCAAAAACTAGGTCATATTTCTCAAGTGCTCTTATATAATCAGCTTGATTGGGCGACCTAGGCATAATTGTACGTTTTCGCGTGCGTAGCTGCAGATTTCCAGCAGTATTATCTTGCCCTGATGCAATTCTAACAGCGGCCATAACCTCTCCAGAGCCTACTTCTAAGTCGTTTTTTAAACGAGTGTATAATGAAACTATAGCTTTATCCGCAATTTCACATGAAGTCGTTGGACCTAATATTTCAAGGTTATTTCCTCGATACCGCAACCTAACATCTAATAGTTGTTCTATTTGTAAAAGATGCTCATCGTGATTACCAAATAAAGCTGGCAAAAGAGAGTTATCATCAAACTGTATTTTGCCTTTTGGTTCAGTGTAAACCTCTGAAGTGCTCATAAAGAATTTCCGTTAACGGCCGACGATCCTAATCCACCGTGTTCCACAACTTTACCGCCAAGACTGTGCGAGAGGTTTGAATCAATTTTAACATTCCTTATAGCACCAATAAGATCTGCAGGTGCGTCATTGACAGATACGGATTGATTATAAGGGCTGCGACCAATTAATTGTCCCTCATGACGACCTTGACGCTCAAATAACACGGGGAGTTCTTTTCCTATTTTTGAAGAGTTATAATCGTTCTGTTGTTCTAGTAAAACACTTTGCAAGTAAGCCAAACGTTCATTTTTTACCGAATCGTCAACCTGATCATTTAACATACCTGCCGGCGTTCCAGGCCGTATACTATATTTGAATGAATAAGCCTGTGAAAATTTAATTTCCTTTATTAGAGCTATAGTTGCCTCAAAATCTGCTTCAGTTTCTCCAGGAAAACCAACAATAAAGTCTGAGCTTAAAGCAATATCAGGCCTCGCCTTTCGAAGAGAATGTATTATATTTAGGTATTCCTCTGCTGTGTGCCGTCTATTCATCGCGGCAAGTATTCGGTCACTTCCGGATTGAACCGGCAAATGAAGGTATGGCATCAAAGTACCCACCTTACCATGGGAATTAATTAAACTTTCATCCATATCTTTGGGATGGCTTGTTGTATACCGCAATCTATCCAGGCCCGTAATTTCCGATAAACGTTCAATGAGATAACTAAGTCCAACTTCTGATCCCGTTTCATTTTTACCGTGATAAGCATTAACATTTTGTCCCAGTAGAGTAATTTCCCTAGCCCCCTTTTTAACCAGACGTTGAGCTTCTTCAAAAACCTGCTCAATAGGCCTAGAAAATTCAACGCCCCGTGTGTACGGTACTACACAGAAAGTACAAAACTTGTCACACCCCTCCTGGACGGATAAAAAAGCAGATATACCTTGTGAAGAATTCTCAACAGGTAAATGATCAAATTTACTTGAGACTGGGAATTCGGTATCAAGAATACCATTTCCATTTCCATTTCTCTTATCGCTTGCCCTAGTAGCAAGTGCCACCATTTCAGGCAGTCGATGATAGGTCTGAGGGCCAAGAACAATGTCAACATAAGGCGCACGGCGCAAAATTTCTTCACCTTCAGCTTGGGCAACACAACCCGCAACAGCAATAACCATTTTATTGTTAGAGCCCGTACGGGCTTTCTTAATTTTTCTAAGGCGGCCTAACTCTGAGTAAACTTTCTCACTAGCCCTTTCACGAATATGACAGGTATTTAATATGACCATGTCTGCGCCATCAGGCCCAGAACTAGACACGTAGCCCAAGGGAGCCAAGACATCCGCCATTCTTGCGGAGTCATAAACATTCATTTGGCATCCATATGTCTTAATAAAAAGCTTTCTAGTCACAGGAATTACACCATGCGTCAAATACGGCATTCATTGCAACCCGGCAAACCTTCAAGCTTGGCACTAAACACTTATTTCTCATATTAAAATCACACCTAAGCTGTCATTCAGCGTGAGTCAAGTCGGTGGCGACCTTCGATGCCCGCCTTAATACCTGGAGCCCGTCGTCTACTTCGTATATCGCGTAACCTTGGTCGAGGACGCCAGCTTATCCAATCCCATCTTCCAGCCTTGCCTACTAATGGTTGCAGTCTTCCAGCTAGAGCCTCAGCATGTCCATGACTAATTTTATTAAAACAATAAGTCGCAAGTTCTTTACGAGACGAAAACTCTTCTATTGTTATGGGCTCATGAAAGCTAACAGTAACTGTCAAACGACCTAGGCCAATAAGCCTGCTAGCGTGAGAAAACATATCAACATCACCATACCAAGCAAATAAGGGCCTTAAATGACGGCCAATAGGTACGCCATCAAGACGAGAATATGTAAGCGAAACCGGCTGTAAAACAAGTGGTTGCCCTTTAGGTGTTATGTTTGCTACTGCGAATAGAGCGCTTTTAAATGGAAGCACCCTATTACCATCACCGCTAGTACCCTCAGGAAATAATATAATACTGTCGCCTTTTTCAAGACGATTTAAAATTGAATTGGCTTGTAAGCGTGATGTACGAACCTTACGATCAACAAAGACGGAGTTTTGCAATTTTGCTAGAAGACCAAATATTGGCCAATTCTCTACCTCCGCTTTAGCAACGAAAGAGCCTTGTATTAAAGCTCCATAAATTGCTATATCCAAATACGATGCGTGATTTGCAATAAAAAGTGTGGGCCGGGTGCGAGATCGGCGTCCAAATACCTCAATTCGAATACCTAGAATACGACAGCACATCCGGTGATACCACATGGGCAAGCTCTTAGAGATGGGAAGGCGTAATAACAGACCCACAACTTGTATAGGGATAAGAAGCAAAGTTAGTAAAGTATAGAGTGAAACTCTAATAAGAGAGGTTGATAAAGATGTTCTAGCGGTTGTTATAATCGGTGAAGCCATGATTTTTTTATGTCCCTAATCACGCTCAATCTCGTCTGTATTTCCTGCCTCAGAAGCAGTACGTATATAATGCCGGTAGTATTTATCCGTAACTAAATCTGTCTTAACTATTATACAAACGTCTGTTGTATTAAACTGTTCATCGACAACCGCACCATCCCCTACAAACCCTCCCAACCTTAGATAACCCTTAATCAATGGAGGAAGGCTAGCGAGAGCTCTCCTTTTGTCAAGCTCTTCAGGCGAACAAAAATTCATGTCAACATAAAGATTGGGTAATGCCTTTGTACGCAAACCAGGCGGTGCCGAATGAAAGTGGTGAAGATAGCTTAAAGGAATGGCTAAAGATTTAGGATCCGTGCCCTGCAAACTCGCACACCCAAACATTACTGAAATATTATGATGAAAGACGTAAGTTGCTATACCCCGCCAAAGTAACTGCATTGTTGGTCTATTACGGCTTCTAGCATCCACACACGAACGCCCTAGTTCTAACATTTCGCCGGGTAATCCATAGAGATTTGTTATATCATATTCACTCGCAGTGTAAAAACTTCCGTGGGAATCAGCTACGGCGCCCCTCAATAATCTGTAAGTAGCAACTACACTCTCAGCCCCATCACCTATAGAATGGTCAGTTACCAATAAATGGTCACACACCTCATCAAAAGGATCCACATCTCTTCTAAGTCTTGCTGCTTCTTCAGATGCTTTTGCCTGCATTTCTTCATAGAAAACTCTGTAACGAAGTGCTTGTGCCGCATCTATATCAGCTGCTGTCCTAGCTAAACGCATACTCACCGTGCCAGTTCGCAAGGCATCTAAAGCAGCATCAAGGTCGGGCATAATTGCTCTCTATTATTCTATTAGGGCTTATAGACAACAAATACTACAATTGCCTAGACAGATAATGTATTATGGGCAGAAATCACTGAATTTCACCATCGTCGTCAGACGGTTCCTTTACAGATCTAGGAGTAGCATATAGCTCCAATCTATGGTCAACTAGATCATAGCCAAGCTCTTTAGCTATTTTTATTTTCATACGCTCAATTTCATCATTATAAAATTCAATAACTTCACCATTTTTAATATTTATTAAATGGTCATGATGATTATTTGAAGCCTCCTCATAACGAGCCCGGCCATCACCAAAATCATGTTTTTCTAAAATATTTGCCTCTTCGAATAAACGCACTGTTCT
>MDSW01005959.1_pt1 | contig 30258 bp, 34 predicted proteins | sample 811171 | NCBI WGS metagenome assembly MDSW01 (sample SAMN05326641, study PRJNA326480) | marine metagenome | isolation source: seawater | place: Atlantic Ocean: North West | collected 2012 | reverse complement strand
TGGAGTTGAAAGGCGTCAGTTGGCGTTGAAAGGCGTCGAGGACGGGGATTGAAACCGGGGGACCCTGGGCGGAGAGACACGCCGGCAAAAGTCCTTAAGGATCGGCGTTCACCACGCGATCGCGGTCGTATGGGGACCAGCGTGTAGAACGCACCTCGGGTCGCGGAAAAAGTCGCCCGAGGCGTGCAGCGCAGCCATGATGGAGTCCTCGCCGTGGAGCTGCCCGGGGGCGTCGAGGTCCCAGTACGTCGACGGCGCGCGCTCGAAGCGCGGCGGGAGCGTGGACGCGAGGTCGGACGCCCACGACGGCGGAGACGCGGACGCGGACGCGGACGTGGACGCGGCGCGGGAGAAGACGGAGCGACGGCGGCGGTGATGATGATGATGATGATGATGATGATGATGAAGAAGAAGATGATGATGATGCGTCGTCGTCGTCGTCATCGCGCGCGCGGTCGGCGTCGTCCTGCCGCCGCCGTCGACGAGCGCGCGCGCGGAGACGCACGACGAGCTCATCGCGCGCGACGCGACGCGACGAAGCATGCGAACGGCGCGCGCGCGCGGGAAGTGTGGGACGTGGTGATCTCATCGTTCTCTCATTCATAAATTACATTTACAACTCGTGGCGCCAGACGAACAGAAAAAAGTTTGCGCGCGCTGCCCTCACGCCGCCTTCGCGCCCAGCAACTTACCGAAAAACCCCGGGTTGTTCGCCGCGAGCTGCAGGAGGTACTCCTCGTACGCCCCGCTCATGATCTTCGCCCGCGCGGCGTTGATCAGCGGCAGCGCTTTCTCCGAGTACACCTTCTCCACGTGCGGCGCCAGCTGCTGGACGATCGGCTTGGCGACGGCGTAGAACGCCTGCGGTGAGGATGATAATTTTCACGCGTGCATCGGTCAGTTGAAAGGGGAAGCGATCGAGTATTGAAACCGAGGGACGGGTGAAAAACGTGAAGCGTGTAACAACTTGCCTTGATCGCGGCGATCGCCGCCTTCTTCGCGGGCGCGAGGTGCGCGTTCGCGACCGCGAGCGCGTTCGCGACCGCGATCGCCTCCGTGGGCTTCGGCCCGGTGCCGTAGTGCCACCCGAAGTACATCATCGCGCACCCGGCGCCGGCGACGCCGCCCGCGGCGAGGTCGTCGAGCTTCCCGAAGAGCGGGATCCAGTCCGGGATGAGGTCGAAGGGGAGGCCGCGGTACGCGAGGCCGCCGACGAAGAGGACGAGGCCTAACGACATCATCACGGACGCCTCCGCGAACTTCGCGGGATTCTCGAGGTCCGCCTCGGTCAGGCCCTGGTGTAATTTTTTTGGGGCGACGGCGGGCGAGCGGGGGAGGGAGCGTCAGGGTCGCAACAGAGCGCGAATGCGATTATCGTCGTGGTGGCTCTGCAAAGAATTCGGGTTGTTAACGACGACGGGACGCACCGCGTAGCCAAACCACCACATCGGGAGCGCGGCGATGATGGCCATGAGCACGCCTTGCTTGATGGACACGCCGACGAGCTTGGCGAGGAGTCCCATGACGCTCTTCGGGGATGAAAAGTCGAGCGGGGGGTGACGCGGGAGCGAAAGGTCGCGCGCGCGGATTTATGTCCTCTCGGAGGAGAAAAAAATCGTCCCGTCAATGTCACTGCCCGCGCTCGCTCGTGTGCTTGTCGTGTCGCTCAAAAAACCGTTCGTCCGGTCCCGTCGCCGGCCACCCAAACCGCCCCCCGAGCGGACGATACCACCCTCCTCTCTCGCTCACGCGCGATCGAACACCGACGCAGCCATCGACGCGGACACGTCCGCGGCGACGTCCCGCTCCTCGCGGTCGAGCCAGCGCGCGTCGCCGCCGACGCCGCCGTCCGACGCTCGCAACGCGGCGAGAGAACACTCCCTCTCCAGCTCGCACTTCCCCGCCGCGCCGCCGCCGCCGCCGCCGCCGCCGCCGCGCCCGCTCTTCTTCGCGCCCGCCCTACCCCTACCCCTACCCCTACCCCCCAAATCGAGCCCGTACTCGCACATCAGCCCGTCGCCGTTGATCGTCACGACCCTCGCCCTGCCCTGGTCGCGATCAACGAGCAGCGCGCACTCGCCCGCGAGGAGACGGTTGCCGCCATCCGCGGCGCGAGACGGAGGCGGCTTGGCGGAGGCGACGTCGCGCTTGCGCTCGAGCTCGCGACCGACGACGGGCGCGCTCGACGCGACCGCCGCGCCGGCTTTGACCGCGCCCTTCGCGAGCTTCATCGCGAGGCCGCCGAGGCCGGAGGCGACTTTTCGCGCGCCCGCGGCGACGGCGTCGACGCGTCGCGAGACGCCGGCGATCTCCGCGGCGCCGCCGTTCGCGCTCGTCGGCGTCGAACTCGCGCTCGCGTCCGCGGCGTCGTCGCCGCCGTCGCCTCCGTCGCGCTCGCGATCCCCGTCCGAGCTCGTCGACGTGTCCACTCTGAACACGTGCACGGTCCCGGTCTCGCTGGACGCCGCGAGTAACGCGCCGTCGTCGAGCGTTTCTTCTTCCTCTTCTTCTTCTCTTTCGCCGCCGCCGACGCTGCCGCCCGTCGCGGACGCGAATCGCAGCGTCCGAATCACCGTCCCCAACGCGCCCCTTCGAAACGAACACACGGCGTCGCACGACGGCAACGCGAACACTCGCACGATCGTCCCTCGCGTGGACGCGCTCGCGAGCAGCGTCCCGCGCTCGTTCAGCGCCAACGCGGCGACGTCTCCGCGGTGCGCGTCCACCTCGGAGAGGCTGACGAGCGTCGAGGGTCCGTCCGCGCGAGCGATGATATCGGGGTGGAGTTCAAAGGCGTCAGGGGTGGAGTTGAAAGGCGCCGAGGTGTGTGCGTCGGGATTGAAAGCGAGGGACCTTGAGCGGAGAGATACGCCGGGAAGTAAAGTCCACAAGGATCGGCGTTCACCACGCCGACGCGGTCGTACAGGGACCAACGCGAGGAGAACGCGCCTGAGATGATTCACGCAGTCGTGCACGACGACGCCGCCTCTTCGCGACGCGGCGCCCTCGCCGCCCGTCCCACCGCCGCCGCTGCCGAGGGACGGCAGCGCGAGCGTGGAAGAACGCTCGCACGCGCTGAGCGCGACGATCCCGCGCGGGTTCGCGATCGTGTCGATGACGCGTTGCACGTTGAGCGATTGCATCGAGTAGACGGTCGCGCGCGTCGCCTCGACCACGACGAGCGCGTGGCGATCCATGCGCACCGCGAGGATAGTGCTCGCGTGCGCGAGGTCCGCGATGCAGCGCCGCGTGGACGTGTTCAGGAGCTTACACACGCGCGGAGACAGCGACGGCGTGGACCCGGTCCCGCACACGGCGACGAGCGACGTGCTGAAGAGCATGGCGCAGAGTCGGACGCTTCCCAGAGACTCGTCCTCGTGCACGCACGTCCCGGCGTCGACGCGGTAGATCTTGAAGCCGCGCGTCGTCGCGATGGCGAGGCACGACGCGTCTTGGTTGAACGCGCACGAGACGACCTCCGCGGGTGACGAGGGGGCGGCGGCGGCCCCCGAGGAGGAGGTCATCGCGCCGCGCGCGCGGCTCGGCGCGACGCGGAGTCTGACGAAGGCGTCGCGGTGCGTCGCGTCGTTCATCAAACAGTCGCCTCGGATCGATAAAACGCCCGCGCGAATCTGATGAGGGGGACGTAACACTCGCGCGGCGCTGGCGCGCGCTGGACGCATCGGACAGCCTCGCGCTGTGATTCGCGCGCGCGCGGCGTCGCCATGACCGCGACGGTCCCGCCGCTGGACCTGAACCGCGCGGAGGAGGCGCGCGGCGGCGGCGGCGGCTCGACGGCGGCGGGGAAGTCCCCCTCGCCGCACGCCGAGGCGACGATAATCCGCGACGACGACGAGGACGATTCCGCCGAGGAGAGCTCGTCCCCGCGACCGCCGAGAGCGGTGTGCGTCAAGGCGTCCTCGAACGCGATGCGCGGCACGCTCGTCGTGCGATCGTCCGAGACGATCGCGACGTCGAGGACGAGCATCCCGGGCGAGACGCCGAGGGACGGAACCGGGAGGGGGAGGGAAGCAGATCCGACGAAAGCGAAACGCCCCTCCGCGCGTCCGAATGATCCGAATCCGAACCCCGTCCGCGCGCGACGCGAGAAAGCCGACGAGCTGAGCGCGTCGAAGCTCAAGCACGTCGCGCCGCTGCGCAAGCAGCGCCCGGACCCGCCGCCGTGGCACAACCCGTCCTCGAAGAAGTACTACTCCCTGGAACCGAAGCACGCGGACAAGAGGCGGCTCGCGGCGCACGCCGACGCGGGCTACGCGTCGTGCTGCTGCGCGCACGAGAGGGAATCGACAGAGGCGAGCGCGAGGGCGCTCGTGGACGCGGAGAAGGCGAAGACGGAGGAGATTCGCGCCGCGATGGCGGCGCTGGAGCTGGAGCACGCGACCGCGGTCGCGACCGCGGAGCGGGCGCGACAGACGCGGATCGCGAAAAAGGCGGCGGCGAATAAAACGCGAAACGCGCTGACGCGGAGCCTTCGGCGTTGGCGCTACGCCGCGGAGGAGCGCGTCCGCGAGCGGCGACTGACGACGCGCGCGGTGACGCACGAGTACTACCGCGTCGCGCGAAAACACTTGCACGAGTTCCGCGCGAGCGTCGCGACGCGAAGAAAAATCCGGCACGGCGAGGCGCGGGCGGAGAAGCACTGGCGACGACGCGTCGTCGGGGCGCGCTACCGCGCGTGGTTTACGCTCGTCTCCGAGGACGCGTATCAGTCCGCGGCGGCGGCGGCGTCGCACGCGACGATCGTCGCGTCTCGAGTGACGCGCAAGTACTACGCGCTCAAGGGCCGCGCGGACGCGTTGACACCCGCGTTTCGCGGGTGGCATCAGTGCGTGCGGACGTACAAGGGCGCGAGGGCGGCTTTGGAGAGCGTCGGGGAGGGGATCCGCAACGAAACGTTTTTCCTCGCCGCGGTTTTCTCGCGGTGGCGAGAGGGCTCCATCGCGGTCCGCCGCGCGAAGGTGGCCGAGTCCGCGCGGTGCACCGTGCGCCTCGCGACCGAAGTCGCCGAGCGCGAGGCGTCGCACGAGCGCACCGTCGAGCGTATGCTCGCGAGGGAGACGACGCGGATGCGCGACGAGGTTCGGGTGCGTTCAAATAAGCGCGCGTGATTCACCCATACAGTATCCCGGTTGGTTTCAACGTTGATCCCGTCCCCTTTTTAACTGACCGATGAACTCCACGCCCCTCAGCGCGCGACGATGAACGAGCGCGAGGCGCTTCGACGCGCGGCCGTCATGGAGGGCGAGCGACGGACCGCCGCGGAGGCTGCCGAGATGCAGCGCGAGCGCGCGCGCGCCGCCGCGAGCGGCGCGGAGGCGGCCGCGGAGGCGGCGAGAGCTGCGGCGGCGGCGGCGGCGAGCGAGGAGGCGCGTCTCGTCGCCGCCGCGCACGCGGAGGAACGCGAGTGGTTGCAACGCGCGGTGCGCGTCGCGTGGGAAGAGGTCATCACGCACCGGAAAAAGCTTGGGGGGGACCCGGGGATGTCGGGCGCGGACATGACGTTGTATCAGCACCTCGCCGCGGTCGCGGGGCCGGAGCGCGCGTCGTATTTGTTGCCGCCGGGTTTGAAGCCGGCCTGGTGCGACGACCCGGCGACGGCGGTGGCGGCGAAGACGAAGACGAAGACGAAGGCGAACGCGAAGAGCGGCGGACGCGCCGCGCTCCCCGCGCCGCCGCCGCCGCCGCCGCGAGAAGAGCACCGCGCGTTGATCGCGTCCGAGTCGCAGGCGTCTTTGGGAGGGTTCGGGACGCTTCACGGCGGCGGCGGTGGCAGCGCGGGAAAAGAAGAACCGATCGCGACGCGAAGCGTAAGCGAAACCGCGCCGACGCCGACGCCGACGAAGACGCGCATTCGCGCGCCCAGAAAGCCGCCGCTTCGCGAGACGATGGGCCCGAACGCGATGAGCGCGAAGAAGAACGGAGGCGGCGGCGTCGGGAAGAAACAGAAACAGAAACAGAAACAGAAAAAAACGAAGCCGAAGCCGCAGCCGCGCCGGCACGAGAAGGTGTACGCCGGCGAGCTCGGGCACATGCCGCTGTCGACGCGGCCGGACGTCGCGCCCGGCGGCGCCTGGGGCGGCGGGCCGGAGACGCGGCCGACGTCCTCGGTCTGGGTCCACCAATCAGAGAATGACATGTCATCATCTTCAACCGCGCTCGTCGCGGTCGGTTCGCCGATGACGATCGAAGACGACGACGGCGTCCTCGTCGGCAGCATGCGCAGGGAGCTCGTGAACCGGGCGCACTGGGCGGAGGCGCGGAGAGGATTCGCCGGGTTCGACGCCGTCGCCGCGACGGCGGCGGAGTACGACGCCGCCGCGCGCGCGTCCTCCTCCGCGATGGATCTGGATCTGGATCTGGATCTCTCGCGCCCGCTCGCGCCGGAACCGACGGAGTGTTGGGGGGGGGTCGTCCCGGGTGGTGCCGACGTGGGTGCCGACGTGGGTGCCGACGTGGGTGCCGACGTGGGTGCCGACGCCTCCGGCGGGCGCGAGCCGAAGCGCGCGTCGTCGCCGTCGCCGCGGCGATTCAAAAAAGGAAAGTTCGCGATCGACGACGAGCTCGAGGAGACGCTGGACCATCAGAGAGACGATCTGACGTTGTACCCGCGCGAGGTGACGTTCAAGCCGCCGCCGCGGCGGGGGGTCGAGGAGGAGGAGGAAGAGGAAGAGGAGGAGGAGGACTCTGGGGATGAATTCGCGAACGAACTCTTCGCGGACAGAACGGAGAAGAAGAAGATGAAGACGACGAAGAGGAAGAAGACGACGAAGAAAAACCACGATAATACGCCCCTCGCGGCTTCGGTGAACGACAAGGAGATGCGCGCGCTGTTCCGCGCGCTCGATAAGTCCGGGGACGGGTTCGTCACGATCCGCGAGCTCATCATCGCGCTTCGGAAGCGCCCGGATCTCGCCGCCGCGTTGAGACTGCCGTCGTCCGTGAGCCAAGAGGACGGCTCCAGGGACCGCGTGGAGGCGTGGTTTCAGAGTTTGGACGTGGACGCGGACCGGGAGCTATCGTACGCGGAGTTCTCGAAGCACGCGGGGCTTGCCAATGGAGAGACGACGCGTGGCGACGAGGACGGGTACGACAGCGACGATTGGCTGTCGAAGCCGGCGCCGAAGCGGTTGACGATCGCCCCCGCCGCGGCCGCGGCGACGACGACGGCGACGGCGACGACGACATCGAACGCCGCTTCGAGTGCCCCACACAGGGTCCCACCGAAACGGGAGAGCCCGCACCACGCGCGCGACGACGATTCGGATTCTGACGACGACGACGACGACTGGATATTCAGGAAGAAGTAATATATGTCACAGTGGCCGTCCCCCCGCGTCGGTCGCGGGTGGACGGAAAGAATGTGATTTCTAGTAGCAAGCACAGCAAAAAACAACGACGGGCGACGACGAATCGTATCGAATCGAATCGAATCGAATCGTCGCCCGCACCCAACACCCCCCCACCCGCGACCCAGGGTCCCTCCCTCGATCACGCGGCTCGATCACCCGCGCATGACCGCGTTCGACGACCCTTTAATCCCCTCGTGCTTCATCCCCAGCTCCGGTCCGAACGACACCGTGGACGCGGTTCGTCCGCTCCCCCAGCCGCTGTTTCGCACGTACTCGAACACCTTCTTCGGGACGATCCCCTTCTTCGCGAGCGCCTCTCGTTTGATCTCCGCCTCTTTGCGCAGCCACCCCTCCACGGTCGAGAGCAACGCCCCGGGCTCGCGGTCTCTGAGCCCGTCGATCTTCTCGATCGGCTCACAAAATCGCAACTCCCCGCCGGCGACGAACGCGACGTGACTCGCGAACTGCTCCAACCCGTCGAATATGTGCGTCGCGTACACGATCGTGACGCTCCTCTCCACGCACTCCTGCCTCAGGAACGCCATCAGATCCGCGCGCCCCAGGACGTCCAGATCCACGGTGATCTCGTCGAGGAGCAGCACCGAGTACGGAATCATGAGCCCGTACGCCAGCTGGACGCGACGCCGCTGGCCGTCCGACACTTGATGCATCCGCCACGTCGGATCGATGTCCAGCACCTCGATGATTTTCTTCCGCCGCGCCTCGTCCACGCCCGGGATGGAGTTGAGCATCTTCGACGCGGGGAAATCGCCCGCGAGGGTGACGCCGTACCCGGCGAAGGCGACGTCTCGCTGCCAGTCGCCGCCGATGTACGACAGTTGGCCGCTCGTCGTGAGTCCGGTGTCGTAGAACGCCTCCCTGCCGTGGATCAAGACTTTCTCCTTCGGGACCATGTGCTTCCCGCCGAGAATCTTCAGCAGCGTCGTCTTCCCCGCGCCGTTCGCGCCGAGGAGGAGGCAGCACGACCCGGGCGCGAGCTTCAGGTTGAAGTTTTTGATGAGCGGCGGTTGCCCCGCGACGGGCTGGCCGTCGATGCCGGGGTAGGACCAGTCGAGGTCGTTCACCGCGACGCCCCACCGCGGCGCCGCGCCCGGGGCCGTGGACGCGGGGGACGCGCTCGGGAGCGGCGACGACGGCTTCGCCACGGCGTTCGCGACCGCGGGCGCGATGGAGACGTCGCACTCCGCGGCGGCGGACGCGTCGTCGTCCTCGGTCGTCTTCGCCCTCTTCTGCTGCGCGGCGAGCGCGGCGAACGGGCCCGCGGTCTCCATGACCGTGGGCGCGGCGTCCACGCCGCCGCCGGCGTCGGACTTCCACCCGCTGACCGCGACGGGGACGGGCATGATGGCGTCGGCGAGCGGCGTGCGGTGCGTTCCGTGCGGTCGAAGCGCGCGGAGTGGGATGCGACGGCGACGTCTCGCGAGCGCGCGCTTTACCGTCGACGTGGCGCCGAATCGGACGGCTCACGCGGCTCGAGCCCTCTCGAGCGTACGAGAATCAGTCTGAGAAGTGAGTACGCGAATTTCGTAGTACGCGGAAATCGGCACTTTCGGCATTTCGCTCGCCCTCCCCCTGCCCATTCTCCGGCGGCACTTCCACTCGCGCGCGCGCGATGCTGCGCCGCGCGTGCCGCGAGGCCGCGCGCCGGACGCGCTGGCTCAGCACGTCCGCCGCCAAGGACGCGCCGCCCGCGACGCCGTACAAGCCTCCGCGAAAGGACGACGGCGCGAGGCAAGCGGAGGCGATGACCCCGGAGCAGATCGAGGAGCTCAGCGTGTTCAACGCCGCGGGGGGGCTGACCGCGGCGATCGCGGGCGGGCTCGTCGTGTTCGTCATCGGCGCGGGCGCGACGTTGAGCGTCGCGTCCGGCGCGGCGTCGCTGCTGGGTGCGTCGTCGTCGCGCGTCCCGCCGGCCCCGTTCCGAGTGTTGAATCCGATCGTTCGATCGTTCCATCGATCGATCGCGTCCGATTATTAAATTATTTCATCGCGTCGTCGCTGACTCGCCACCCCCCGTCGCCGCCGCAGGTCACACGATGAAATCGAAGAACGTGCCGTCGAGCGGGCCGACGCGCGAGGAGCTCGAGGCGCAGCTCTCGACGCTGCGAAGGAGACCCGCGGGGTACTTACCCTGGACGAACGCGCACGCGGAAAAGGCGAGCGTGAAGCGAAAGCTCCGCGAGTTTTCGTGATGAGACGTCGATCCCGCGGCTGCGGCGGACGCGGATCGCGTCGCGACGCTATGCTACCGTGTAATATCAATCACATCGCTAATATATATGATAGTGTGCTCGCGCGCTGTGCGCATCAACTATTCGCCGCGCGCGTCTCCGCCGCCGTCGGAAGATGAAACGTCAACAGACGCGAGCGCCGCGGCGAGCGACGGCGCGACGGCGGCGGCGGACGCGTCGGGCCCGGGCCCGTCCCCGCCGTTCACCAAGCTCGCGAGCGTCTCCGTCAACAGCGCGCCGTCCGCGCGCAACGTCGCCGTTCTTCGCCGCGCGTCGCCGCCGTTCGCCCTCGCCGCCCTCGCCCTGTGCGCCTCCGCGAGCCGCGCGTCGAACAGCCGGACGATCGCGTCGAAGACGTCGACGCGGTCGTCGAGGGCGAGGACGCCGACGACGATCCGTCGCATCACGCCGACTTCTTTGCTCAAGTCGGTCGCGAACGCGCTCGCGCTCGCGCCGTCGCCGTCGCCGTCGCCGCCGCCGCCGCCGCCGCCCTCGCCGTCTTCTTCGAGCCGCCGGAGATGCGAGCTCAGCCGCTCGCGCATGATCGACACGAGCTTCGCGTGAATCTCGCGCTTGTGAAGCGTCAGATCCGCGACGACCCTGGAGAGTTCGATCCTCGACATCGCGCGCCGCGTCGCGTCCGACGACGACGACGACGACGACGACGCGGACTCGGCGCCGCCCGCCGCCGCCGCCGCCGCCGCCGCCGCGTCGTCCCCCGCGGTGGCGTCGAGCGCGTCGAACGCCGCGGGCGTCGCGCGGAGCAGCAAACAAATCGACTGTTGCGCCGTCGCGAGGTGCTTCGCGGCGATGGACTTTAAACCTCCGGCTCTGATGCGTTTTATGCGTCGGGGGATTTCATCGAAGGGTCAGCAGTCGAAGGGCAGCGGGCGCGATCGTGCGCGACATCGAAACCCGGGCGGATGAAACGCGCGAACGCGATGTCCTCAAGGAACGGCGTTCACATCGCGAACGGGGTCGTACGGGGACCAGTCAGGTGTGATGAAAATAGGCGGACGCGCCTGACGCTCTCCGCGCCCAACACGAGGGCACACGCGCGGGCGTTGAACACCTTCACGAGCTCGCACGCGCGGTGGAGCGCGTCCTGGCGCAGCGACGGCATCGCGCGAACGATGTTGACGTACTCGCCGAGCAGAGAGAGCGCCAGGAGCGACGCCGCGCCGGGGGCGCATCGCGCGGGCGCGGAGATCCCCGGGCCCCCCCCCGGGAGGAGGAGCGTCGTCGGGTCCGTCGTCGACGACGACGACGTTCCGCTTCCGCTCCCGTCCTCCTCCTGCCCCTCCTCCTCCTCCTCCTCCTCCTCCTCCTCCTCATCCTCGACGACGACTGGCGTCGGTATCTCGACGCGCGGATCCGGATCCCTCCCCGCGTCCGCGAGCGCGTTCAAGACCGCCTGGTATCGCCGCGCCGCGCGCTTCGGCGCCCACGTCTCCGCGTCGAGCGCGGCGCCGAGCGACGCGACGAATCGCGCGTGCGCGGCGGCCAAAAACGCTCGCCTCTGCGCCGTCGCGGAAGCCCTCAGGCTCAGACATCGCCGCCCGCTCAGACCCTCCGCGAGCGCGAGGAACCGATCCACCGCGCGCGACGTCGAGACAAACGCCCCGAGCTCGAGGCGCGCGTGGACCGCGTCGCGGGCGCCCACGAGCTTCGAGACGCGTCCCTGCGCGGCGTCCGCGACGAGGAGCAAAGCGTCCGCCGCCGCCGCCGCCGCGGTGACGCGCTCGGTCGCGGGCAGCGCCGCTGCCGCCGCGGACGCGATCGTCTCCATCGCTTTGACCTGCTCCGGGATTTCCGGAACCGACGTCGCCGCCGCGAGAGAATCAGGGCCGTTCTATACGAGCGAATGTCGGGGTGGAGTTCATAGGCGTCAGTTGGCGTTGAAAGGCGTCGAGGGCGGGGATTGAAAGCGAGGGACCCTGGGCGGAGAGACGCGCCGGGCAAAGTCCTTAAGGATCGGCGTTCACCACGCCGACGCGGTCGTATGGGGACTAGTGTATAGAACGCGCCTCAGGATCCGCACCGACGCCGACGCGCAGCGCCCGCCGCGCGGACGCCGCCACCGCCGCCGCGCGCGTGAAATGCGGCGTCAACGCGACCCTTATCGCGTCGATCGTCGCGTCGAACGCGGCGGCGCGCATCCCGCGGCAAGCCTCCGCGATCGCGGCGTCGTCCGCGCCACCATTGACGCTGAAGCGAGTCAGGGTCGAAGACGGCGCGCTCGCCGCCGCCGCGCGGGCGCAGCACGCCGCCGCCGCGCGACGCGTCGCGTCGACGACGTCGGAAGCCGCGGCGGCGCCCCACGCCCGCAACGCGCCGGCGAGGCGAGCGCCGCCGCCGTCGCCTCTCAGTAACCCGCACGCGTGCGGGAGCATCGCCTCGACCGCGTCCGCGTCTGCGCTCGAGAGGCTCGCGGCGTCGATCGGCGGCGCCGCCGCCGCCGCCGTCGCGGTCTTCGCCTCCGACGCCGCCGACGCCGCTTCCACCGACGCCAACGCCGCCTCCGGCACCCCCCCGGTCGAGTCGCTCCCGCTCCCGCCGCCGCCGTGAAGCCCCTCCCTCGCGGCGAGCGCCAAGTCGCTCGTCATGACGTCGTTGCACGTCGTCGCGATCGCGCGCAACCGCGCGGGCGTCGCGCGCAGACACCGCAACCCGATCAGCGACGGCGACGACACGAGCTTCGCGCACTCGTCGACGACGTCCAGCGCCGCGGCGTAATCGCACGACTCCACGAGCACGCTCAGATCCTCTCGCATCTCCGCGACGCTGGATAACGCCTCGAACGTTTCCGTTAACTTAATCAAGTTCTCGCGCTTCGCGTGTAGGCGCTTCACGCGCGTCGAGCCGTCGAGCATCGCGTCTCTCAACCCCCGCACGACGCGGCGGAGTCGAACGATCGACGCCCACGCGTCCTCCGCTGAGGGTCGAGGGTCCACGCGAAGAAGCGACGTCGGGGTGAGGTTCAAAGGCGTCAGACGGAGTTGACAGGCGTCGCGTGGGTGTGTCGGGATTGGAAGCGAGGGGCGGGCGGAGAGACGCGCGCGCGGGCAAAGTAACGGCATTCACCACGCCGACGCGGTCGCGCGGGGACCGGTGTAATAAGGAATACGCACCCGAGGCGCTCAGCGCGCGCACCTCGTCCGACGCCGCGAAGAACGCGTCCGAGCGCCGCCCGATCTCCCTCACGAGCGCGACCTCCACGACGTCGAGGTGGTGCGACAGGCGCTCTTGCGCCACCATCGACGTCGCCGCGAGCGACGACGACGACGTCTCCGGACTACACGCCGCGTCGAAGTGCTCGTGTCGCGCGAGGTCGAAGTCCTCGCGGAAGTATATCGACGGGACGCGCCGGAGCGCGCGGTCGATCTCGCCGGCGTCTCCGTCTTCTCTCCTCTCTCCGATCGCGCCGCCGCCGCCGCCTCCGCGCGCCGCGGCGGCGTCGCGCGCGGCGACGAACCTCGCGCGCGGCGCCTCGATGCGCGCCAGGTATCCGTCGAAGTCCGCGCGCTCCACCTCGGGCAGCACCCCGGGGAGCAGCGGCGGCGGCGTCTCCGCGACGCGCGCGGCGGCGGGCCCCACGCCGAGGATGGGCCCGAGGCCTAGGTACGTCGTCCAGCTGTCGTCGGAGGAGGCGAGGGCCCCGGGATCCGACGACGTCGCGGCGAGTCTAGCGCGCTCCGTCGATCGATCCGACGGGTCGTTCGTCACCGACGCGAGGTACATCGTCGCGAGCTTCAGCGCCTCCGGGTCCGCGGGGGTCTCGTCATGCGTCGGCGGCGTCGGCGCGGGTCGCGCGCCGCCTCGCGACGTCATCGCGACCGCGCGACCGCCCGCCCGCGCGGCCGGGAGTGCACTACTAGCTACTAGGCACCGCGAGTAGATTTCGTCGCGTCGGGTCGCGCGCGACGAGCTGCGAACTGAACGAGAAACTTCGCGGCGCGCGCTCGCGCGCGAAATATTAGGGCGGCGCGGGCGCGCGATCGCGGCACACCCCCGGACGCGCCGCACGCGACCGAGACCCGCGAACATGGTGCGCGCGTCCTCCGCGTCCCCCGCCGCGTCGTTCGTGTCGTCGACCCGCGCGCCTCGACGCCGTCCCGCGCGCCGCGATCGCTCGCCGCCTCAGATCTCGCGCCGTCCACACGATTCCGCCCCAAAAGCTTCCGTTCGCTGACCTCCCCGCCCCCCTCCCCCGCCGCCCGCGATCGTCGTCGCGCCTCCAGGCCGCGCGCCTCCTCCAGGACCCCGACGCGGACGGATGGGAGCGCACGGACTTCCCCGTCGTGTGCGAGGACTGCCTGGGACCGAACCCGTACATCCGAATGCAGAAGCAAGACTACGCGGCGGAGTGCGCGATCTCGTCGCGCCCGTTCACCGTCTTCAGATGGCGCCCGGGGAACGAGGCGAGGTATAAGAAGACCGTCGTCTGCCGCGAGATCGCGCTCGCGAAGAACGTGTGCCAGGTGTGTCTGCTCGACCTGGACTACGGCATCCCCGTGCAGGCGCGCGACGCGGTGTTAGGGAGGGAGCGAGAGACGGTGGCGAAATCGGACGTGAACATCGAGTTTCACACGAACGAGATCGCGAAGCGCATCGAAAACGGCGAGGACGTCCAAGCCACCGCGCGCGCGGAGATGAACTCCATGATCCAGAAGCTCGCGCGGAAGAAGCCGTACTACCAGAAGAACAAGGCGCCGATATGCACGTTCTGGCTGCGGAACGCGTGCAATCGCCCCGACTGCCCGTACCGACCGTGCAACGGAGACACGAACATGCCGGAGCTGACGTCGGCGCCGGAGCTGCGCACGCAGAACATCAAGGACCGCTACTACGGCATCAACGACCCGGTCGCGGAGAAGATGTTGAAGCGCGCGAGCGAGAAGGGGGTCGCGTGCGTGCCGCCGGAGGATAAGAGCATCACGACGCTGTTCATCGGCGGCATGGACGAGAGAGTCACGGAGGGGGATCTTAAGGATACATTTTACGCGTACGGAGAGATCAAGAGCATACGGTGCGTGCACGCGAAGAACTGCGGGTTCGTGACGTTCACGGACCGCGCGGGCGCGGAGAAGGCTGCGGAGGCGCTGAGCGGGGATCTGGTCATCAACAACCTGCGGTTGAAGTTGATGTGGGGCAAGCCGAGGAAACCGCGAGAGGATGGCGGCGGCGGCGGCGGCGGCGGCGACGGCCGGGCGGCGGCGGCGGCCGGGCAGCCCGCGGCGATGCCGATGCTCGCGGTGCCGCCGCCGGCGGGCGCGGAGGGGACGATGATGATGCAGCCGATGATGATGCCCGCGCCGTACGCGCCGCCGACCATCGGAGGCAAGCGCGGCGCGGTGCTTTACCCTTCGATGGACCCGTCCGCGATGGGGACGGTGTATCGGAAACAGAGAGACGAGGAGGAGAAGGCGGAGAAAGAGGCGGGGAAGAACAAGAGGGCAAGAAAGGGGCCCGCGGGCGAGTCGTCGGGGGCGGAGTAAATATGAGGTTACTATGTAGGGCCCCGCGCGAGAAGACAAAAATAAAAGAAAGCCCTTCTCTGCGCCGTCACATATGATAAAGTCACGTCGCGTCGCGTCGCGGCCCGGCCCGCTCGCGCCGATCACTCCGCCGCCCTCAGCTCCTGCGAGAGCGCCGCCCACTTTCTCAACGTCTCTCCGCCCTTCCCCGCCGCGTGCGCCTCCTTGCACATCGCCACGCCCTCCGCCACGGACTCCGCCTGCGCTGCGGCGGCCATCGCGACGCCGGCGTTCAAGATCAAACAGTCCGCCACCGGCCCCTTCTCGCCGCCGAGCGCGTCCGTGAGCATCCGCGCGTTGAGCGCGGCGTCGCCGCCGGCGAGGTCGCTCAGCTCGCACGGCGGAATCCCGACGTCCTTCGGGTCGAACGAATACGTCTTCACCCCGCCCTGCGTCACCTCCATCACGGACGTCGGCCCGCACGGCGTCATCTCGTCAAGCGACAGCTTCCCGACGGTGCTGCACACGACGAGCGCCTTCTTCATCCCGAGCTTCATCAGCGAGTTGGCCATGAGGGGCTGAAGTGAGGGCCATTCCATAAAAAAGTAGTTAATCGGTCAGTTGAAAGGGGACGCGATCAAGTGTTGAAACCGGGCGATGGGTGAAACATGTTCGTATAGAACGCACCTGAAGTTCCGGGGTGTACACGCCGACGAGCGCGTATTTGCTGTCCGCGGGGTTCAGCATCGGGCCCAACAGGTTAAACGCGGTGCGAACCTTCAGAGCTTTCCGCACGGGCGCGACGGCTTTCATGCTCGGGTGATACCTCGGCGCGAACATGAACCCCATGCCGACGTCCTCGACGCATCGCGCCACGCCGTCGGGGCCCAGGTCCACGGCGACGCCCAACGCCTCGAGGACATCCGCGCTGCCGCACATGGAGGACACGGAGCGGTTGCCGTGCTGTCGTGGTTTGATTGGTGGGTGATGTGGCGGGAAGTGATGTGATTGGTTAGTTGTTTGATGACGTGGACGTTTCATTGGAGAACGACAGAGAGCGACGGAGAGAAGTCGGACGCGCCTTGGCCACCTTGGCGCCCGCCGCGGCGGCGAGGACGCACGACCCGGTGCTGATGTTGACCGTGCCCGCGTCGTCGCCGCCGGTGCCGACGATGTCTAGGACGTCGTCGCCGGCGTCTACCGCGACCGCGCGGCCTTTCATCGCGCGCGCCATGCCGGCCATCTCCGCGGGGGTCTCGCCCTTGGCGCGGAGGAGGACGAGGAAGGCGGCGATCTGCGCGGGATCCGCGTCGAGGAGCGCGTCCAGGGACGCCTCCGTCTCTTCCTCGGTGAGGTCCTCGCGGTCGCACAGGCGCTCGATGATGTTGCGCAGGTCCACGGCCGCGGCCGCCGCGCGCGTCGCGACGGAGCCGCCGCGCGCGCCGAGGGGTGGGAAGGAGGATCGTCGTCGTCGCGAGGGCGACCGAGACGACGACGACGACGATTGCGGTCTCGCGATGGACGGGGACGACGCGCGGGCGCGCGTCGTTCGCGCGGCGGACGCGCGCGGCGCGACGCCCGCGCGGGAGATCGCGAAGGAAGACGCCATCGTGAGCCGATTCGCGGCGATCGTAGACGCGCGCGCGGAGCTCGCGACGGGGTGAGTGCGCGACGGTGACATCGCGGAGACCTTACCCTATCGACTCGAGTGGATCTGATGAGTTCCGTTCCTGTCATCGGTTTAGTTGAAAGGGGACGCGATCAAATGTTGAAACCGAGGGGTGGGTGAAAAACGTTTTGTTTACCTGTAGAACGAACGCAGCGACGGCGATTTCTCGCCAGCTGGGTCGTTTTTCAAGTCGTCTCCCCGACCCGAGGCCGCGGGGGACGTCACTGCGACGGACGCGACGCGACGTAGACGACGCGCGGCAGCGACGAGAAGCGTCGAACGAGTCGCGGGGGCGACTCGCAGAGCGGGAAGGCCGAACCCGCGCCGGCGTTCGGAGGCGGCGACGTCGCGGATCGAGGGATCGCGCGCGCGAAGAATTCATCAGCCGTGATACTACTACTGTACCTGTAATCGCTCGCGTCGACCGCACTTCTCGCCCTCGATGGCCTTCTCCGGCGGCTTCGGCGTGACGGCCGCGCAGGGCGCGACGAACCCGAACAACGACTTCCAGGTCGCGAACCCCCCGAGCGACGGCATCTCGTCGCTCTCGTGGTCCCCCACCGCGAACTTCTTGGTGTCGACGTCGTGGGACTGCGAGGTGTACTGCTACGACGTCCAAGCGAACGGGCAGGCGGTCCCCAAGGCGTCCATCAAGCACGACAAGCCCGCGCTGTGCAGCGCGTGGATGCACGACGGCAGCGCGGTGTTCAGCGGCGGGTGCGATAACATGGTGAAGAAGTGGGACCTCGCGACGAACACGCCGACGCAGATCGCGGCGCACGACTTGCCAATCCGCCATCTCGCGTGGATCCCCGAGGTGCGTCTGCGTTCAGTTCTTTTTTCGCGCTCTTTTCTTTTCGATCCGATCCGATCCGATCCGAATCGTTCCGAATCGATCGGTCGATCGTCCCGGCCGTCCCCGATCGATCCCGTCGCCGCGAACGTAACTAAACCCCTCTTTCTCACCCTGACCATCGTCATCCGTCCGCGCGAACCACAGGTTGGCCTGCTCGTGACCGGGTCGTGGGATAAGACGCTCAAATACTGGGACGCGCGACAGCCGACGCCGACGCTGCAGGTGCAACTCCCCGAGCGGTGTTACGCGCTCTCGTGCACGCACCCGCTGCTCGTCGTCGGGTGCGCGGAGCGGCACCTGCAGATCTTCAACTTGTCCAACCCGCAGACGCCGTACCGCAGCATTCAGAGCCCGCTGAAGTACCAGACGCGGTGCGTCGCGACGTTCCCGGATAAGAGCGGATACCTCATCGGGTCGATCGAGGGGCGGGTGGCGGTGAATCACGTCGAGGACTCGCTCGCGTCGAAGAACTTCACGTTCAAGTGCCACCGCGAACAGGCGGACATCTACGCGGTGAACAGCATCTCGTTTCACCCGAGGCACGGGACGTTCGTGACGACCGGGTCGGACGGCGTGTTTAACTTTTGGGATAAAGACAGCAAGCAACGGTTGAAGCAGATGCAGAAGTGTAACGCGCCGATTCCGTGCGGCGCGTTTAACCGCGACGGGAGCATCTTCGCGTACGCGGTTTCGTACGACTGGAGCAAGGGCGGGCAGGACCCGATGGCGTCCGCACAGGGGGGGAATAACATCTTCTTGCACGCGACGGAGGAGACGGAGGTGAAGCCGCGGCCGCCGGCGAACCGCGTGGGGGGGAGACGGTGAGACGAGGTCTTTTCGTTCGATCGCGTGAAATATAAAAAAAGAATTTGTAGTTTTTTTCCCGGCAGCTTTCGTTCGCGCGTTCGCGTTTCCATTCGTCAATCCGTCCGTCGTCTGTTTTTACAAAAGAATGAATGCCCACTACGATATGAACTGTACCGCGCGCGCGACTCGACTCAGTTCGCGCGCTAAACCCACCCGGGTCGGTCGCCGTCGAGCCACGCGTCGAGATATCTCTCGCCGCCGCCTCCGCCGACGTAGTCCTCCGCGTCTCTCCTCGTCACGAGCTCGAACCCGTCCGCCTCCGCCTCCGCGTCTCGAAGCGCGGCGCCGAACGCGGCAGCCTCCACGACGAGGTACCTCAACGCGTCCAACGGCATCCGCACGATGTCGATGTCGCCGTTCATCGCCGCGCGTTGCACCGCGCGAATTCGCGCATCCGGCGACCGCGACCGCCGCGCGTCGGGCGGCGAGAGCTCCGCGTCGAGCGCCGCGGCGAGGCGCGCGGAGAGGACGTCCGCGGGACCGAACAGCGCGTCGACGTGCGACGCCAAGACGTCGACGGACTCCGTCGCCGCGAGCCTCGCGCTCGACGCCCTCAGCGCCGGCGTCATCGCCTCGACGAACATCTGCAGCGGCACGCGGCCAGCCTCCTCTCGCTCCTCGGCGCTCTGCTCCGCGAGCGCTTCCTCGACCAGGTGCTTCTCGAACCCGACAGCCTGATCCGCCGCGATCACGGAGCTGTCTCCCCACACGGACTCCGTCTCCGTGCTCCTCTCGCGCGTTTTCCCGGCGGCGACGGCGAGGTGTCGCCGGCGTTCGAAAAACGCCGATTCCTGCACGGCGCACTCGTCGTCGTCGTCGCTGACCCAATCGCCGATGGGGCCGCACTCGGGCGCGTCCCACAGCGTCGACGAGTCCACCGCGTCGCCCGCGTCCGCCGCGCTCGCGGACGACGACGACCCGGACGACCCGTGGGCCCCCGCGCCGTTTGAATATATTTTTTTCGAATCTTCCAAATCTTCCGAATCTTCGCCGTCGCCGTCGCCGCCCAGGGCGCGCTCCAACGCCAGGCGCTCGGACGCCACGGAGAGAAAGTACCCGAACCGCGCGGACGCGCCGTAGACGCTCGCGAGCGTCAGCGCGGGCAACCCCGCGGCGCCGACGCGCCCGCTCGCCCTCGGGTCGTCCGCGACGACGAGGATCTCGCGGACGAAGTCTTCCAACGGCGCCTCCGCGCCGTCGGGAAGGATCTCGCGCAGCAGCCGCCGCACCTTCTCTCTGTGCCGCCGCGGGTCCGGCGACGCGCGCAGGCCTCTGCCGCGGTAGTGGCTCGCGTCCGGCGCGAGCGGGACGCCGACGGCGTTGAACGCGTGCGCGATGGAGAGGTACATCACGTCTTGGATTTCCAACCGGCGCTGCGTTTTAGCGCCGTCGGCGACGGCGAGCGAGAGCTCGCGCATGAGCGTCTCGTCCGCTAGCGTCTGCTCCTCGTCGGGTGACGCCGTTTCGCCGTGTGGCGTTACGCTTTGGGTTATTCCCTCCATGCGGTCGTACTCCGCGTTCGAGGACGACGATCGCGGCGGCTCCCCGCGCCCGCTCGCCCGGGAACCGCGGGAGCGCGAAGAAAAAGAATGACGCCGACCCCCCGCCGACCGCGACGGAAGCGCGCGCCAACCGGCGCGAAGCGACCGCGCCGCCGAGGCGTCCGCGGACGCGCTGCTCGACGCCTCCCCTGACGCGCTCGCGCCGTGGACGTGCGGTCTCAGCGCGCCGCTTCGCCCGCCGGGGAAGGACGGGTGCAGGAGCTCGCTCGCGAGCGCTCGGAGCTGCGTGCGGTGCGACGGGGGAGGGAGAGGGGGCGGAGGGGAGCGGGTCGTGAGAACTCGAGGCGAGTTTTCCCCTTCTCGTCGTTTCCGATGTCACGCCGCGTGGGTCGGGGGGGCGCGACGCGACGGGCGCGGGGCGCGGCGACCGCGCGCGCACCTGGTCTCTGAGCGCGCGCTCGAACAGCACCGGGTCCGTCTTCATCAGCGACGAGAGCTCCAGGCCGAGCTGGGTCGTGACGTCGCGCGGCGCGAGCTTCGCCGCGCTCGCCGCGGCGGCGCGCGACGTCGGCCGAGGCGCCGCATGAGGGGGCGTCGCGTCGTCGTCAGCACTTCGCCCGTCGTCTTCATCGCGGCGGGACGACGCGCGAACGGCGACGGCGACGCGGCGCGCGCGAGCGCGCGCGCGAGACGCGCGCGGAAGCGCCGCGTCGTCGCGTCGCGAAGATCCCGCGCGCGCGAGCGAGGGCGCGAACGCGCGCGACGCGTCCAGCGCGGTCGCGACGCCGGTCATCCCTCGGAAGCGGCGTTACTCCGCCCGCGGGTCGGAAAACAGGAAAAAGCGCGCTCGGGTTCCGGCGCGGACGTCGCGGCGTCGCGAGCGCGCGGCGGGTCGCGCGCGCGCGGAAACGCGGGGGACGCGCGCGCGTGTGGTCGCGAGACGCGACCGCGCTCGCGAGGACGGGAACCGGACGTCGACGCGCGTGCGACGCGCGCGCGCGAGTTGACCCCGGAACCCCCGATGCCGGCAGTCCTCCGTGCACTTTATTTCCGTTCGGGGTATGCGAGTTCTCTTCGCCCCCTCTCCGCGGCGATTCCCCGGTTTCGATTTAGTCGGTTTTATCCACATTTTCACCCGAGATCTCTCTCTCTGATCGGTCGGGTTCATCGGTCGTTCTCGCGGGTTCGTCGAGACGGAGACAGCACGCTTCCGCGCGCGGCCGGATCGATCGAGCGATCGACCGCAGAACCATGCGCACCGCCGCGAGCGCCGCCGCGGCGGCGACGATATTCGTCTCGTCGCCGCCCGCGCGTCGACATCGACGTCGCGCCGTCGTCGTTCCCTCCGCGGCGCGACGCGCGCCGCCGCCGACGACCGACGACGACGACGCGCGCCCGCGATCCCCCGTCTCATCAGCAGTCTCCGTCGCCGTCTCGCGTCGCGCGGCGGGCGCCTCCCTCGGCCTCGCCGCGGTGAGCTCGATCGCGCTCGCGACCGCGACGACCGGCGTCGTCTCCCCCGCGCCCGCGCGCGCGGACGCCGCTCTCTCGCTCGACGGCGTGATCGAGCTCACGCCCGAGAACTTCGCGCGCGTCGTCGAGGCGCCCTCCTCGGGGAACGTCTTCGTGGAGTTTTACGCGCCGTGGTGCCCGTTCTGCCAGCGCCTGGAGCCGATATGGAGCGAGCTGCCGGAGAAGCTGCGAGACGCGGGCGTGCCCACGACGATCGCGCGCATGAACGTCGACACGTATACCGAGTACGGCGAGGCGTTCGACGTGAGCGGCTTCCCGACGCTCATCTTGTTCAAGGACGGCGTGCCGATCGGGCAAAAGACGGGGCTCGTGGACGTGCAAACCGCGATGCGATACGCGGGCGTCCGCGACGACGGCGTCGTCGCGAAGCTCAGCGAGAAGATCCCTGGGGGGAGGGTTCCGCCGCAGATGAACTTGGTCGTGACGTCGCCGCAGATCGACGCCGCGCGGGAGGAGCTCGGGGCGCTGAGGAAGGTGGTCGAGGGGTTGCCGGACGAGCGCGAGAGAGCGGAGGCGGTGGCGCGCGTGAAGAACCTGGAGGGTTTGTTCGCGAAACGCTCGTTATGAAGGAAGGCGTTATGAAGGGCGAAGACTTTGCCTAATACCTCTCCTCTCTATCGATATGATACCCACTAGCCGCCGTTCCGTTCGTTCGTGTCTCTCGTCGCGCTGCTCTCTACGTCGGGTCTGACGCGCGCACTCCTTCCACCGCGCCGCCGCCGCCGCCGCGACGCTTGTCTTCCCATTTCGCGCTCCTCGCGTGCCGTATCAAACTCACCAACGCCGCGGGGGTGACCCCGGAGATCCTCGCCGCGGCCGCGATGTTCGCCGGCTTCGCCTCGTTCAGCTTCTCGACATCCTCCGCGGAGAGGCTCCCTATGCTCGCGTAGTCCAACTCCGCGGGTATCGTCGTCGCCTCCTCGGATTTCAAATCTTCGACGTCGCGTCGCTGCTTCGCGAGATAGGGCGCGTAGTAACACTCCGTCGCCGCGGACTCGAGCGCGCTGGGGTCGTTCGAGAGGACCCTTTGAAGCGTCGCGGAGGCGTCGCTCAACGCGGTGAACGTCGCGTCAGTAACGGACGCGTCAGAAGCGTTACAAACCTCCGACGCTTCGGCGCGTAACTCCTCGACGCGTCCGCGCCGGCGATTGGATATCGCGTCGACGACGTCTCGCGCGTCGACGCCCGCGTTCACGAGCAAATCGAACGCGGTCATCGCCCGTCCGTGCCTGCTCAACGGCGCTTCTTTTACGCCCATCGAGCGCCACAGCGTGGGCGACATCTTCGCGCTTTGTAACGCTTCTAACGCGTCGGTTACCAACGCCGCGCGCGTCGCCGCCGCCCTCCCGCGCGCCTCCCCGACGAGCCCGCACCTCACCCCCGCGCTCGTCAGACGCAGGTCCGCGTTATCCGGCCGGATCGACAGCCGGTGCTCGACCCTGCTGCTGAACATCCGGTACGGCTCGGACGTTCCGCGGCGCGTGAGGTCGTCCACGAGCACGCCGAGGTACGACCCGCCTCTGGAGGTTATCTCGTTCGGGATCGCGCCTAAGTCCTCGCGCGCGGCGCCCGCGGCGTTGGCGCCCGCGAGCAAACCCTGCGCGGCGGCTTCTTCGTACCCCGTGGTGCCGTTGATCTGCCCGGCGAGGAAGAGCCCACTAACGCGGCGCGTTTCCAGCGTCGCGCGGAGCTCTCTGGGGTCGACGTAGTCGTACTCCACGCCGTACCCCGGCCTCAGCATCTTGACGTTTTCCAACCCCGGGATCGTTCGCAGCATCTCCACCTGGTCGCTCGGCTCTAACGAGTTGCTCAGACCGTTCGGGTACACGACGTCCGTGTCTAACCCTTCCGGTTCGAGCCACACGAGGTGCGTCCGGTTCGGAAAGCGCGTGAACTTCGACTCGAGCGAGGGGCAGTACCGCGGCGCGGCGCCGACGCCGGGCGCGCCGGCTTCGCGCTTCGACCGCGGCTTCGACGCGACGAAAGCCTCCGTGTCCGCGGTCGTCCGCGTCGCGTAGCAGCTGACTTGCCGCAGCGTCGGTCGCCACGGCACGACGGACGCGAGCGATCCGTTATGGAACGCGAACGGTCGCGGCGGTTCATCCCCCGGCTGCTCCTCTAAGCCGCCCCAATCGATCGACGCGCCGTCCAGTCGCGGCGGCGTCCCGGTCTTCATCCGACCCATCTTAAATCCCATCCCGTAGAGACGGTCCGCGAGCAGGTTCGCCCCCGCGCTCGCGCTCTTGTCCGGACCCTCCGTCACCGCGGTCGGCAAGCGCCCCGCGGGGATCGTCTCCGAGCCGACGTGAAGAACGCCCTTGAGGAACGTCCCCGTGGCGACGACGACCGCCGCCGATCGTATTCTCGTCGACGCGCCGCCGCCGCCGCGGTCCAGGATCACGCCGAGCGCGCGCGGCGCCGGCGTCTGCGTCCGCGTCGCGGCGTCGGGGGCGCCGGCGCCGGCACCGGCACCGGCGCCGACGGCGGCCTGGTCGTCCTCGCCGACGATGAGGTCCGCGACGGCGGCGTCCACGATCGTCACCCCTCCAACGTTCCCGAGGAGGCTCTGGATCTCGTTCTTGTACGCCGTTCGATCCATCTGCGCTCGCGGCCCTCGAACCGCGGGCCCTTTGCTCGCGTTGAGGACCCTGAACTGGATCCCCGCCGCGTCCGCGGCGACGCCCATGAGACCGTCCAGGGCGTCGATCTCTCGGACGAGCGTCCCCTTCGCGAGGCCGCCGATGGACGGGTTGCACGACATCTCTCCGATCGTCTTCGCGGGCGACGGCGTGATGAGCGCGACGGACGCGCCGCGCCGCGCGGCGGCCGCCGCGGCCTCCGTGCCCGCGTGCCCGCCGCCGATGACGACGACGTCGTAGTCCACCTCGCGTCGCGTCGACGTCGTCGTCGTCGCCGCGAGCGAGGAGAGCGCGCGCGCGCTGAGCGGCGGCGGCGACGGCGACGACGACGACGACGACGCGCCGACGACGAAGAGGAAGCGACGCGTCGCGACGTCGGCGACGCGGCGGCGACGCGCCGCGGCGACGAACATGACGCCGACGCGACGACGGACTCGACGACTGGCGGCTGACCTTCTCGCGCGGGCGACGCTCGAGACGACGCGCGCGGGGCGGGGCGGGACGCGCCACCCCACGCCGTGCGACGCGTTGTGTGGTGAGTGAGATCCGGGGAAAATAAATATTTTGGCGAGGCGAGGCGGCGGGGAGAGCTCCTCTCGCGCCGCGCGCGTTCGCCTCTTTACGAATAGAATGAATCGACGTTATCGCTACGTAACAACACCCTCGCTCGTGTAATATCCTTCACCACGCGAGGCATAGCCCTCACAACTCGGCGACGCGCGGACGTCCCGCGTCGCGCTCCTCTCTTCCTTCCTTTTCCTCACAGTACCCGCGCCAGCTGCGTTAAAAACAAATTACTTGGGCGCTTTGGACGCCTTGATGCCCGCGATGGCGGCGGCGTAGTCCGGCGAGTTGAACACCGCGGACCCCGCGACGAGCGCGTTCGCGCCGGCTTCGATCACCTTGTACGCGTTCGCGGGGGTGACGCCGCCGTCGACCTCGATCCACGGGTTCACGCCCTTGGCGTCGCACATGGCCTTGATCTTCGCGATCTTCTCAACCTGCGCGTCGAGGGAGGATCCGCGCGAAGCGACCGACGTCGGGGCGGAGTCGAAAGGCGTCAGATGGAGGAGTTGAAAGGCGTCGCGGCGCGTCGGGATCGAAAGCGAGGGGTGGGCGGGGAGAAACGACGGAAAAGTCCTTAAGGAACGGCGTTCACATCGCGAACGCGGTCGTATGGGAACCAGTGCGTGATGACGTAGGACGCGCCTGAGACTCGATGAACGACTGCCCGCCGAACCCGGGGTTGACGGACATGACCAGGATGAGGTCGACGCAGTCGAGGACGTACTCGAGGCACTCCGGCGGCGTCCCCGGGTTGAGGACCACGCCAGCCTTGCATCCGAGGTCCTTGATCTGGTTCACCGTGCGGTGGAGGTGGATCGTGGACGTGCCGGGGTCGGCGTGGACGGAGATGATGTCCGCGCCAGCCTTGGCGAAGTCGGCGACGCGGAGCTCCGGCTCGACGATCATGAGGTGGCAGTCGAGGACCTGAGGGGTTCGGGGTGGGGGGTGGGGGTTAGGGTTAAGGGTTAGGGTTAGGGTTAGGTTGAGGATCAGACGACGCGGCGCGACGCGCGCGCGCCGGGGCGGGGCGGGCCGCGCGCGGAGGAGGAGGAGGAGGAGGAGGAGGAGGAGGAAAAACGAGAGAGACGACGACGACGCGCGACGACGGATCTTCGCACCTTGTCCGTGACCGGGCGAAGCGCGTCGACGACGAGGGGACCGATCGTGATGTTCGGCACGAAGCGGCCGTCCATGACGTCGATGTGGATCCACTCCGCGCCGGCCTCGTCGACGGCCTTGACCTGCGCGCGCGGGGGGGTGAGCGCGGGAGGAGGGCGCGAGGGACGGTCAGCGACGGCGCGCGCTCGGAACATTCTATCCGATCGCGGAGGGTGCGAGGCGTTCCGGCACGTGGGGGCGATCGAGGGATCGACGCGCGCGCTTCCATGAACGCGTCGCTCGATCGATCGCGCGAGGGGGGAACCGAAAGAAAGACGCGCGAGCGACGCGATGGAGGACGAGGAGAGAGAGGAGGGAGACTCGCGCGGCGGGCGCGCACCTCCGCACCCAGCGTCGCGAAGTTCGCGCTGAGGATGGACGGGGACACGATGACGGAGTTTTTATCGCACGCGTCAACCTTCGCGTTCGCGCTGACCGCGAACGTCTTGACGTTCTTCGCGGCGACGCGCTTGGAGGTGAGCGCGGAGCCGTTGAGCGCCTTGCGCGCGAAGACGGCGGGGGAAGCGGTGAAAGCGGACATCGTTCTTGAGGAAGAGAGCGAGGCGGCGACACTGTGCGGCGCGAAGTGAACGAACGATCTCGCGACGGGCGGCGCCGCGCGACGCGGCCGAGACCAAGTTCGTCACAGCCGAGCAGTCAGAATATCGGACCGGTCGCGTACTACGCACGAAAACTACTTTATCCCACGACCGACCGTCTTTCGCTCGTCGTCCAGCCAGTCTCTAAAATCGCCACGCCGCCCGTCACTGTCCGGGCGCAGCGCGCACGCACACCTCACGAACACCAGGTTCGAGATGGCGCTCACCGTGTCCATGTCCGCGATGCGTCTCGCCGCGCCGAGCTCCGTCAAGGTGCGAATCTCGACGCTCCCGTCCGCGCGCGTCCAAGTCCGTCGTCTCGCGCGCGTCGCGGGAAATTGAGGGTAGAGGGTTTGGTTTCATCGCGCGGCGGACGCGACGACGCGGCGTCGCGCGGGAGCGCGCGCGTCGAGCGCCGCGATCGTCCACGCGACGCGCTCGACCCCGCGCGACGACGTCACCGCGCCGTCCGCGGCGACGGAACCCTCGCGCGCGCCCTCGCGCCCTCGCGACGCCCCCGTCTCCGGCGCGAAGCGAAGACGCCGCAGGGCTTGTCGCTAAGGGCAAAGGCGCACGACGGACGACCCAGATTCTATCCATCAAATCAATCCTCCCCGCCCCCTCCCCGCGCTGACCTCCCTCCGTCCTCCCTCGCTCGCCCGCGCCCGCGATCCCTCTCGCTCGCCAGGCGTCCACCGCGCGCAAGTCCGTCGCGATGACCGGCGCGCCCGTCCGCGCCGCGAAGGCGTCCTCCTTGGCGCCGTCGTCCTCGCGGAGCGTTCGCGGCGCCGCGCTCCGCGTCTTCGCCGCCGACGGCGACGAGACGAAGGACGCGGCGAAGGACGACGCCTTCGCGGCGGTGAAGCCGACGAAAGCGGCGGACTTCAAGGGGATGAGCAACGAGGATCTGAACAAGGAGATCGTCGCCGCGAAGAAGATGCTGTTCGAGCTCAGAATGCGTCAGTCCACGAGGAAGGAGTACAAAGGGCATCACTTTGGCATCTTGAAGACGAAGATCGCGCAAATTCGGACGGTGAAGCGAGAGCGCGAAGTCGCGGAGGGGGTGAACAAGCGCGACTCGCGTAAGATGAAACGCGAGGAGCGGGCCGCGAACGTGTACCTTTGATCGCATATGGTGTGGTGTGTTTTTGCGGTCGATCGGTCGGTTTCGGTTGGTTCGCGACGCGGTGTTGGTATATAGTACATTCGTTCATTCGTTACAGCCGTCGCTATCGTCGTCACCGCGGCGCCGGGCACAGTCTGTCCACCGCCGCGAGCGCCTTCCCCGCCTCGTACTCCCTCCCGCTCGGGGACTTCAGCGCCTCCTTCCGCGCGATGAACGACTCGTACACCCCGCGCAACTTCCCGTTGCTCCCGTCGCACTGCAACTCCAGCCCTTCCGTCGTCTTCGGATCCCGCTCCACCGCGGATGCGAACGCCCACGCGCAGACGCACCATCGCTGCCCAGGCTTCACCACGGAGGAGAGGTCGTTCGCGTCGCGCGTCGCGCTCGCGCTCAAGAATTTCGCGTCCATCTTGACGCACACCGCGTGATACCCCGCGTCGTCGGGGTCCCACGCGCACGACCCGGAGCGATCGATCCCGGTCTGCGTCGCCTGCGTCGCGTCCGAGCACGGCCGCAGGGGGCCGCCGAGGAGGTTCTTCGATCCGCTCGATGCATCGTTCTCGACGCCGAGGCGCGCCGCGGAGGCGGCGGAAAGCGCGACGACGCCCTCCCCGGCTCCGCGCGCGTGCGCGTTCGCGGTGTGGTGGTGCGTCGCGAGCGCGACGAACGCGCCGAGGAGCGCGACGGCGCCGAGGACGAGCGTCAACGCGCGACCGACGGAGGAGGCGTGTTGAAGCGCGCGCGTCGTCGAGGCGACCGATGACGTCGACGATGGAGCGGACGACGACGACGACGACGCGCGGGCGAAGGTCGCGGCCGTCGGCGCGTCGCGCGCGGGCGCGGCGCCGTACGTCGTCGGGAGGTACTCGAACGACACGGAGCGCTTCGGCTTCGAGCCGCTGCGGAGGATGGAGCCGGACGCGGACATGGCGCGGCGCGCGGCGGAGTGATGACCGCGGAGGTGGTCTCTCGACCGCAGCAGCTTTTGGGGAAAAACGTGAGAAAAACGTGCGAAACGCTCGTCGCCACAGAAAAGTCGCGCCTCGCGCGTTTTTTCATCGGAGCGTTTCAAAGGCGCGCGCGATCAACGTTGATCGGCATCGTCGAAATGCCGTGCGAGCAGTGCGGGTCTTTTTACCAAAAAAAGTCGTCTGAACGCCTCTACTACAGTACGTGCTAACTCACTTGTTGATGCTCTCGAACAAGTTCAGCGTGTCGCGCAGGATGAGAAACATCCCGGACCCCAACAGCAGCAACACCCCCGACGCGGTGATGCTCTGCTCCACGTTCGTCGGCAGCTTCTTCCCCCCTCTGAGCGCCTCTATCGCGATCAAAAATAAAAACCCGCCGTCCAACGCCGGCAGCGGGAGTATGTTCACCACCGCGAGGTTGATGTTGATCACGCTCGCGAACTGGTACAACCCGCTCAGGTCCGACGTCCGCATCACCTCCGCGCCGACGCCGACGATCGCGATCGGCCCGGAGACGTTCTCCTTCGCGGCGCTAAAGTTGGACACGAGAGAAAACAGAGATTTGCTCACGAGCGCGGTGAGCCGCGCGAACTCCTTCGACGCGAGCGCGAGTCCCTCTCCCGCGTTCTTCGCGATCCGCTTCTCGATCGTCGCGTTCGCCTCGAGCTGCACGCCGATACGTCCTTCCCCGGTCGGGGACGTGTTCGGCGTCACGTCGATCGTCATCGCTCGCATCTCGCCAGTCGCGGCGCCGCCCGCGGCGCCCGCGTTCTATACAAGCGAACGTCGGGGTGGAGTTGAAAGGCGTCAGTAGGAGTTCAAAGGCGTCGAGGACGGGGATTGAAAGCGAGGGGTGGGCGGAGAGACACGCCGGGCAAATTCCTTAAGGAACGGCGTTCACCACGCGAACGCGGTCGTATGGGGACCAGTGTATAGAACGCACCTCCGCGCGCCGCAAGACGTCGAAGCGGACGACGGACGCGCCCGACGCGCGCACGCGGTCGACGACGACGTTGACGCTCTTCCCGTCCGCGGGGAGGACCTCGCCGTTGACCGCGGTGATGACGTCGCCGACGCGGACGCCGTACTCTCTCGCCGCGGACGTGCTCAGCAGCTGCGACACCTTAACCCCGGGCTTGTAGTCTTGCACGCTGTAGGGAGAAGAGAAGGAAGCGAGGCGTCAGGCGGGCGTCGGGAAGAAACACGTAACGTCACGACGCACGACGCGCGCGAAGGAGTGTACTGTACGGGTCCTCGTCGTCTCGAAGTCTCGCTCCTCACCTGAACCCGACGGTGTTGACCTGCGTCGTGAGAATGGCGAGCGCGAAGGCGACGTTGGCGAGAACGCCCGCGGACACCACGATGGCCCTGTCTTTCATCGGTCGGTTCCTCAGCAAGTCTGGGTCGTCCTCCGGGAACGGGCAGTCCGGATCGTCGTCCGGGAACGCGACGAACCCGCCGAGCGGGATCGCGCGCAGGGAGTATTCCACCTCCGGACCTTGATACGACAGCAGGTTGGGGCCGAATCCGATGCTAAACTTCGAGACGTGAATGTCCTGGAGGCGGTGTCAGTTGGAGTTGAAAGGTGTCAGTTGGAGTTGAAAGGCGCCGAGGGCGGGTATTGAAAGGGAGGGGTGGGCGGAGAGAGACGACGGCGAAAGTCCTTAAGGAT
>MDSW01216836.1_pt1 | contig 30276 bp, 27 predicted proteins | sample 811171 | NCBI WGS metagenome assembly MDSW01 (sample SAMN05326641, study PRJNA326480) | marine metagenome | isolation source: seawater | place: Atlantic Ocean: North West | collected 2012 | reverse complement strand
TGGTGAAGGACGATCTGAAACCCTCCGACATCATGACCAAGCAGGCCTTCGAGAACGCGATCCGCACCAATGGCGCGATTGGCGGCTCGACCAATGCGGTGGTGCATCTTCTGGCGCTGGCGGGCCGCGTGGGCGTTGATGTCACGCTCGATGACTGGGACCGCTGCGGGCGCGACGTGAAGACCATCGTCAACCTGATGCCGTCGGGGAAATACCTGATGGAAGAGTTCTTCTACGCAGGCGGTCTGCCGGTCGTGCTGAAACGTCTTGGCGAGGCGGGGCAGCTGCACAAGGATGCGCTGACCGTGTCCGGCGGGGCGATCTGGGACGAGGTCAAGGACGTCGTGAACTGGAACGAGGACGTGATCCTGCCCGCCGACAAGCCGCTGACCGATCAGGGCGGCATTGCGGTGGTGCGCGGCAATCTCGCGCCGAAAGGGGCAGTGCTCAAACCCTCTGCGGCGAGCCCGCATCTGCTGACCCATCGCGGTCGCGCGGTCGTCTTCGAGGATATCGACGACTACAAGGCGAGGATCAACGACGACGCGCTCGATATCGACGAGACCTGCGTGATGGTGCTGAAGAATTGCGGCCCCAAGGGTTATCCCGGCATGTCCGAGGTCGGAAATATGGGCCTGCCGCCGAAAGTGCTGAAGAAGGGCATTACCGATATGGTCCGCATCTCGGATGCGCGGATGTCGGGGACGGCTTACGGAACGGTCGTGTTGCACACCTCGCCCGAGGCGGCGGCCGGTGGCCCGCTCGCGGTCGTGCAGAATGGCGACATGATCTCGCTCGACGTGCCGAACCGGAGCCTGACGCTCGAAATCTCGGACGCGGAGCTGGCCGAGCGCCTTGCCGAGTGGCAGCCGAGCCATGAGCGGCCCGATGGCGGCTATGCGTGGCTGCATCAGGCGCATGTGATGGGTGCGGATACCGGGGCGGATCTCGATTTCCTCGTCGGCTGCCGGGGCAACCCGGTCGGAAAGGACAGCCACTGATGAAACTCGCGCTCGTCGGCATCGGCAAGATCGCTCTGGATCAGCATGTGCCCGCAATCGCTGCCAGCCCGGATTGGGAACTGGCCGCGACGGTCTCGCGGCATGGGACGGTCGAGGGGGTGCCCGCCTATACGCAGATCGAGGAGATGCTCTCCGCCCATCCCGAGATTGAGGTGGTGAGCCTCTGCCTGCCGCCCGTGCCGCGCTTTCTGGCTGCGCGCGCCGCGCTGGAGGCCGGACGACACGTGATGCTCGAAAAGCCGCCCGGGGCCACCTTGGCCGAGGTGCATACGCTCGAGGCGATGGCCGCCGCGCGGGACCTTACGCTGTTCGCGACATGGCATTCGCGGATGGCCCATGCGGTGGCGGCGGCAAAGGCGTGGCTTGCGGATCGCAAGGTGCAGTCTGGCCGGATCACATGGCGCGAGGATGTGCGCAAATGGCATCCCGGGCAGGATTGGGTGTTCGAGCCCGGCGGCATGGGCGTTTTCGATCCGGGCATCAACGCGCTCTCGATCCTGACCGAGATTCTACCCGCGCCGGTGCACCTGACCTCGGCGGAGCTGGAATTTCCCGCCAACCGACAGGCCCCCATCGCCGCCCGGCTGAGCTTCACCGGCGCGATCGAGGCGGATTTCGACTGGCGGCAGGAAGGCCCCCAGACCTGGGATATCGCGCTGGAAACCGATGCCGGGCCGATGGCGTTGCGTCTTGGTGGCAACGTTCTTGAGATCGGCGGCGCGAAAGCCGAGGGTGCCGAGAGCATCATGGAAGAATACCCCGCACTCTATGCCCGCATGGCAGAGCTGGTGCGGCAGGGCGCATCCGATGTGGATCTCGCGCCGATGGTGCATGTGGCCGATGCGTTCCTGCTGGGCCGCCGCACCGCTGTTGAAGACTTCGAATTCTGAAGGATACCAAATGACCTATACCCCGCATGGCAAGCATCTGATCGCAGGCGATTGGGTAAAGACCGAGACCCGTTTCACGTCTGACCCGGCGCATGGGCCCTCGCATGAGTTCTGCATGGGCACGGTCGAGATGGTGAATGCCGCCTGCGAAGCGGCCGAGGATGCGTTTTGGGACTATGGCTATTCGAGCCGCGAAACCCGCGCGAAGTTCCTCGAGACGATTGCCGACGAGATCGAGGCACGCGGCGAGGCGATCACCGAGATCGGCACGCAGGAAAGCGGTCTCCCCGAAGCGCGCCTGAATGGCGAGCGCGGGCGCACCACCGGTCAGCTGCGGATGTTTGCAGAGCATATCCGCAAGGGCGACTACCTCGACCGGCGCCACGACAAGGCGCTGCCCGATCGCCAGCCGCTGCCGCGTCCGGATCTGCGGATGATCCAGCGTCCCATCGGCCCGGTCGCGGTGTTCGGCGCGTCGAACTTCCCGCTCGCGTTTTCGACGGCGGGCGGCGACACGGCCTCGGCGCTGGCGGCGGGCTGCCCGGTCGTGGTGAAGGGCCATCCGGCGCATCCCGGCACCGGAGAGATCGTGGCCGAAGCGATTAAGGCCGCCGTCGAGAAATGCGGAATGCCCAAGGGCGTGTTCAGCCTCGTCCAAGGCGGCTCGCATGATGTGGGGCAGGGGCTGGTGCAGCACCCGCTGATCAAGGCGGTCGGCTTCACCGGCAGCTTGGGCGGCGGCAAGGCGCTTTACGACCTTTGCGCGCAGCGTCCCGAGCCGATCCCCTTTTTCGGCGAACTGGGCTCGGTCAACCCGATGTTCATGTTGCCGGAAGCGATTGCGGCGCGCGGTGAGGATCTGGGCGTGGGCTGGGCGGCCTCGCTGATGATGGGGGCGGGCCAGTTCTGCACCAATCCCGGTATTGTCGTTGTACGGGAAGGCTCCGACGGCGAGAGTTTCGTGAACGCGGCTCTCGCAGCGCTCGAGGCCGGTGGCTCGCAGGTCATGCTGACCGACGGCATCGCCGAAGCCTATACCAAGGGCGCCGCGCGGTTCGAGGAGGCCGGAGGCGTTCAGCAATTGCTCACTCAGGTCTGTGACCGGCGCGAGGCCAAGCCCTACCTGTTCCGCGTCTCCGCCGCCGATTGGCTGGAGAACGAAGTTCTCTCCGAGGAAGTCTTCGGCCCGCTTGGTCTGATCGTGACCGTCAAGGATGACGACGAGATGGAGAAGGTCGCGCGCAGCTTCTCGGGGCAGCTGACCGCGACGCTCCATATGGATGACGGCGATGCGGCGCTGGCCGGGCGCCTTCTGCCGGTGCTGGAGCGCAAGGCGGGCCGGGTCCTCGCGAATGGGTTCCCGACCGGCGTGGAGGTCTGCGACGCGATGGTTCATGGCGGGCCGTATCCGGCGTCCACGAATTTCGGCGCGACCAGCGTCGGCACGCTCGCGATCCGGCGCTTCCTCCGGCCTGTTTGTTTCCAGAACATTCCCGAGAACCTCTTGCCCGAAGACCTGCAGGGGTGAGAGGCTTCCGCAAATCGCGGGAGGATTCATATGAGCGTGTTTGACGACAGGGTTTGCGAACTGGGGGAGGGGCCGTTCTGGCATCCCGAGCGAAGCCAGTTCTTCTGGTTCGATATCCTGAACCGCAAGCTGCTGACGCGCGATGCCAATGGCCCGCTCGAATGGCAGTTCGAGGGCATGGCCTCGGCGGCAGGCTGGGTGGATCGCGAGCGGATGATCCTCGCGACCGAGACCGGCCTGTCGCTGTTCCACATCGGCGAGGGCACGCTCGAGCCGCTCGTCGAAGTGGAGGCCGACGATCCCGGCACCCGCTCGAATGACGGGCGGGCGGATCGGCAGGGTGGCTTCTGGTTCGGCACGATGGGCAAAGAGGCCGAGCGCGGGCGCGGCACGATCTATCGCTATTACCGGGGTGAACTGCGCCGGCTCGTCTCGGGGATTTCGATCCCCAACGCGATCTGCTTCACGCTCGACGGTCGCACGGCCTATTTCGCGGATACGCCTAGCCGGAAGGTCTGGTGTCAGTCGCTCGATGCGGAGGGATGGCCCGAGGGCGAACGTCGGCTGTTTCTCGATCTGTCATCCGAGGGCCTCTATCCCGACGGCGCGGTGGTCGATGCCGAGGGCGGTCTCTGGTGTGCGCTTTGGAGTTCGGGGCGGGTGGCCCGTTTCGAAGCGGAAGGCCGCATGACCCATCATCTCGATCTGCCGGGGAAGAACAGCACCTGTCCGGCCTTCGGGGGCGCCGATATGCGCGACGTGCTGGTCACGAGCGCGCTGGAGGGGATGACCGATCCCGATGCGGATCAGGGGCTGTCCCATCTGCTGCGCGCGCCGATCGTCGGTGTGCCCGAGCCGCGCGTGATCTTGTGAGCCCCGCCGCGAGTCAGATCGTGCGGCATCCGCTCGCCGCACGCCGACTCTGAGTCGCGAAGGCAGGGCAATCTGGCCTTCGCGACCGCTTCGTGACACCGAAACCGTCACAAAAATCGCCTGCGGACTGTCATTTTCTCGGCGAAATTTACGTAAGGGTCGGCTGAAAACGCCCTTGCCTCGCGGCGTCGCGATTTTGGCGTGATGGCCAGACGCGTGTGAAAGCGTCTTGTTCCCTGCCATTTCAGGGGCTTTCGCACAGCGGGGATCGTGATCCCGAAGCCCCTAAAACCGCCAGATTATCACGCCCTGTCACGCAATCGCGACTGTTACATAGCTGTCAAAAAGCCCCGTCATGAGTGCACCCAGCGGACGGGACGAGTTTCGTTACCGCGTTCATAGCTTCCGAATTCTGACAGCGAGGACTGTTCAATGTTCATCACCCGCCTCACCCTCACCGCCGCGATTGCCGGTGCGACGCTGGCTTCGGCCGCCGCGGTGCAGGCCGCCGACATCTCCGGCGCCGGCGCGACCTTCCCCTATCCGATCTACTCGGCCTGGGCGAAAACCTACAAAGAGAAGACGGGCACGGGCCTCAACTATCAGGCCATCGGCTCGGGCGGCGGCATCAAGCAAATCGAATCCCGCACCGTGACCTTCGGCGCCTCGGACAAACCGCTGGGCGGCGACGAGCTGGAGAAGAACACGCTGGTTCAGTTCCCGACCGTCATGGGCGGCATCGTCCCGGTCGTGAACGTCGAAGGCATCAAGCCGGGCGAGCTGGTTCTCGACGGCGAGACGCTGGCGAAAATCTACGAAGGCAAGATCACCAAGTGGAACGATCCGGCCATCGCCAAGCTCAACGAAGGCGTGAAGCTCCCCGACGCGGCGATCGCCGTCGTCCACCGTTCGGACGGTTCGGGCACGACCTTCAACTACACCTATTACCTCGCCTCGGTCGACGAGACCTGGAAGAACGACATCGGCGTCTCGACCGCTGTCGAATGGCCGGTGGGTCTTGGCGCCAAGGGTAACCAGGGCGTGGCTGCGAACGTCGATCAGACGAAGAACTCGATCGGTTATGTCGAATATGCCTACGCGCTGCAGAACAACATGACCTACACGGACATGATCAACAAAGCAGGCAAGAAAGTCGCGCCGAAGGCCGAAGCCTTCGCCGCTGCTGCCGCCAATGCCGACTGGTCGAGCCAGCCGGGCTTCGGCGTCATCCTCGCCAACCAGCCGGGCGACAAGACCTGGCCGATGACCGCGGCGACCTTCATCCTGATGCACAAGGATGCCAAGGACGGTGCGGCTTCGACCGAAGCGCTGAAGTTCTTCGATTGGGCTTATGCGAACGGCGGCGACGCGGCGGCCAAGCTGGACTACATCCCGATGCCCGAAAACGTCGTGGCTCAGATCAAGAAAGAATGGGGTCAGATCAAAGGCAAGGACGGCAAAGCTGTCTGGTCGATGAACCACTGATCTTTCTTTCCATAAACACCTACGGGGGAGGGCTGCATCTGCGGCCCTCCCTTTCTGCGATTTTGAGTGGAGTGCGCGATGACGGCGACAAGCGATTACGACAGCGGCGTGAAGAGCACGCGCCCGGTGGCCCAGTCCGACCGGATATTCGGCTCTTTGACGCTGGCCGCCGCGGTGGTGGTGCTGCTGGTTCTTCTGGGCGTGTTCGCCTCGCTCGTCATGGGGGCGTGGCCGGCGTTTAAGGAATACGGGCTGCCGTTCCTGTGGACCGCGAAATGGAACCCGGTGACCGACAAGTTCGGCGCGCTGGCGCCGCTTTACGGCACGGTCGTCACCTCGATCATCGCGATGGTCATCGCGGTGCCGGTGGGGCTTGGCATCGCGATTTTCCTGACCGAGACCTGCCCGCGCGTGTTGCGCCGCCCACTTGGGATCGCGATCGAGTTGCTCGCCGGCATTCCCTCGATCATCTACGGCATCTGGGGCCTCTTCGTCTTCGCGCCCTTCATGCAGAGCTATATCCAGCCCTTCCTGATCGACACGCTGGGCCATGTCCCGGTGATCGGCACTCTCTTCGCGGGCCCGCCCTACGGGATCGGGATGCTGACCGCGGGGCTGATCCTCGCGATGATGATCCTGCCCTTCATCGCCTCGCTCGCGCGCGACATCTTCCAGACGGTGCCGCCGATGCTGCGTGAAAGTGCCTATGGCATGGGCATGACCCGCTGGGAGGTGAACCGCCATATCGTGATCCCGCATGTGCGCACCGCGCTGGTGGGCGGCATCATGCTGTCGCTTGGCCGCGCGCTGGGCGAGACGATGGCCGTGACCTTCGTGATCGGCAACGCGCATCGCATCTCGGGCTCGATCCTCGCGCCGGGCACCACGATCTCGGCGGCGATCGCCAACGAATTCACCGAGGCCACGACGCCGATCTACACCTCGTCGCTTATCGCGCTGGGTCTCGTTCTGTTCATCCTCACCTTCATCGTGCTTGCCGCAGCCCAGTGGATGCTCAAGCGCATGAAGCAAAAGTCGGGAGCGTAAGACATGGCTTCGATGACCCGCAGAAAGACCGTCAACGCGGTGATGATGACGCTGTCCACGGGGGCGGCGGCGCTCGGCCTCTTCGTGCTGGCCGTGATCCTGCTCTACCTGCTCTACAAGGGGGCGAGCGCGCTGAACCTTTCCGTCTTCACGCAAGACACGCCCTCGCCGATGGAGCCGGGGGGCTTGCGCAATGCGATCCTCGGCTCGGTGATCATGTCAGTGATCGCGGTGGCGATCGGGACGCCGATCGGCATCCTCGCCGGAACCTACATGGCCGAATACGGGCGCTATGCGAAGCTGTCCAAAGTGATCCGCTTCGTGAATGACATCCTGCTGTCGGCGCCCTCGATCATCGTGGGCCTTTTTGTCTATCAGGTGCTCGTCGTCAGCCTCGGGCATTTCTCGGCGCTGGCGGGCTCGGTCGCGCTGGCGATCCTCGTGATCCCGATCGTCGTGCGCACCACCGAGGACATGCTGCGCCTCGTGCCCGACCAGCTGCGCGAGGCGGGGCTCGCTATGGGCTGGCCGCGCTGGATCGTGATCCGCACGGTCGCCTACAAGGCGGCGATGGCGGGGATCGTGACCGGCGTGCTGCTGGCCATCGCCCGGATTTCGGGCGAGACCGCGCCGCTTCTCTTCACGGCGCTGTCCAACAACTTCTTCAGTCTCGATCTGACGCAGCCGATGGCCTCGCTGCCGATCACCATCTTCCAATTCGCGCTTTCGCCCTATGACAACTGGCAGGCCCTTGCATGGGCAGGCGCACTTCTCATCACCGTCGCAGTGCTGGCGCTGTCGATTGTCGCCCGCCTCGTCACCTCCAAGAAGGAGAAACACTGATGGACACCCTCACTCGCGAACGCTCGCCGATGACCTTCGACGGGGTGGATCCCGCGCCGAAACCGCGCATCTCGATCAAGAACCTCGATTTCTTCTACGGCGATTTCAAAGCCCTGAAATCGATCAATCTCGATCTGCCCGAGAACCGCGTGACCGCCTTCATCGGGCCGTCGGGTTGCGGCAAGTCCACGCTCTTGCGCGTGCTCAACCGGATGTATGACCTCTATCCGAAGCAGACCGCGACGGGGGAGGTGCTGCTCGATGGCGAGAATGTCCTCGGCAAGAAGGTCGATCTGAACCGGCTGCGCGCGAAAGTGGGCATGGTGTTCCAGAAACCCACGCCCTTCCCGATGACGATCCACGAGAATATCGCCTTCGGGCTGCGCCTCGCGAATTACGCGAAATCCGAGATCGACGACCGGGTGCAGGCGGCGCTGAAAGGCGCGGCGCTCTGGGACGAGGTGAAGGACAAGCTGCAAAGCTCGGGCCAGTCTCTCTCGGGCGGTCAGCAGCAGCGCCTGTGCGTGGCGCGCACCATCGCGGTGGAGCCGGAGGTGATCCTGCTCGACGAGCCGGCTTCCGCGCTCGATCCGATCTCGACCGGCAAGCTGGAAGAGACGATCCACCAGCTCAAGGAGCAGTTCACCATCGCCATCGTGACCCACAACATGCAGCAGGCGAGCCGCGTCTCCGACCGCACCGCCTTCATGTATCTGGGCGAGCTGATCGAAGAGGGCGAGACCGCGCAAATCTTCACCCGCCCGCGGGTCGAGCGCACCTCGGATTACATCACCGGGCGGTTCGGCTGACCGAACTGCTGCCTTGTTCTTGCAGGGACGTGGGCGTAGAACGCGGCCAGTATTCAGCGGAGTGGTGACATGGCTTTGAACAGACGGCGTCTTCTGCAACTCGGTGCGGCTTCGATGGCGCTGGCGGCCAGCGCGCGCGGTGCGATGGCCGCGTTCGACCCCAAGCCCACGGGCTGGCGCAGCTTCGAGCTGGTCACCAAGGTCAGCCTGCCCGGCGGTGGCGAGACGGCGCAGCTTTGGGTGCCGGTACCTTCCGTGCATGGCGAGGGCTGGATGAAGCCCGGCGCGGTGAACTGGGAAAGCGATGCGGACGAGGTTCAGATCGTGAACGCGCCCGACACCGGCACGCCGATGGTGCATGCGGTCTGGGGTGCCTCCGACGGCCCGCGCAAGCTGACCCTGACGACGCAGGCGCAGACGCAAGACTTCGTGGTCGATCTGAGTAAACCGGGCGACGTGGAACCGCTGGACGAGGTCGAGCGCGCGCGTTTCACCGCCGCGACCAAGCTGCTGCCGACCGACGGGATCGTGAAGCAGACCGCCGACTCGATCACCCGCGGGAAGACTGGCGATCTGGAGAAAGCCCGCGCGATCTACGAATGGATCGTCGAGAACACCGTGCGCAATCCGAAGACGCCGGGCTGCGGTCTGGGCGATATCTCTTTCATGCTGACCTCGGGCGACCTGTCGGGCAAATGCGCCGATCTCAACGCGCTCTTCGTCGGGCTGTCGCGTGCTGCCGGTCTGCCTGCGCGGGATGTCTATGGCATCCGTGTCGCGCCCTCGCGCTTCGGCTACAAGAGCCTCGGTCTGAAATCCGAAGATGCCACCGGCGCGCAGCATTGCCGCTCGGAAGTCTGGCTCAGCGGCTTCGGCTGGGTGCCTGCCGACGCGGCCGATGTGCGCAAGGTGATGCTGCAGGAAGGCGAGGGGCATCTGGGCCTCAAAGACCCCAAGGTGGTCGACGTGCGCGCGAAGCTCTTCGGCGCATGGGAAGGCAACTGGGTTGGCTATAACTACGCGCATGACGTGGACCTGCCGGGCTCGGACGGGCCGGAACTGCCCTATCTGATGTATCCGCAGGCCGAGATCGACGGCAAACGCCGCGACTATCTCGACGCCAAGGACTTCACCTATCAGATCACCGCGCGCGAATTGTCCGCCTGAGGCGGTCTTTGCCGTATCGGTGACAATCGCGCGCTTTCCCTTGGCGCCCTGCGGCGCTAAGGGCGTTTGCAGGAGGTGCGCCAGATGCGTGTTTTCATAAACGGGTTCGGACGGATCGGTCGCTCGGTGCTGCGCACCTGGGCGGAGGCGCCTGCGCGCTGGCCGGGACTGGAGATCGTGGGCGTCAACGATATCGAAGCGCCCGAGATGCTGGCTTATCTCTTCGAATATGACAGCGTGTTTGGCCCGTGGCGCGGCACGGTCACGCTGGAGCCGGGCGCGCTGGTGATCAACGGCACCCGGATCGCGCTGCACCGCGCGGATGATATCTCCACGCTCGATCTGTCGGATGTCGATCTGGTGATGGAATGCACCGGCCGCGCCGACAGCGCGCAGATCGCAGGGCAGGGGATCGCGGGTGGCGCTACCCGCGTGCTGATCTCGGGGCCTGCGAAAGCGGCCGAGATCACGGTGGTTCTGGGCGCGAACGAGGCGGCGCTGAACGGGCAGAAGATCGTCTCCAACGCGAGCTGCACGACGAACGCGCTGGCGCCGCTTGCGCGGCTGATCGATGCGGAATTCGGGATCGTCACCGGCTCGATGACGACGGTGCATTGCTATACCGGCTCGCAGCCCACGGTCGACAAGCCGCGCGGCCCGATGGAGCGTTCGCGCGCGGCGGCGCTCTCGATGGTGCCGACGACGACCTCCGCGGGCAAGTTGATGGAAGAGGTGCTCCCCGATCTCGCCGGTCGCCTGATTGCGCAGGCGGTGCGGGTACCCACGGCCTCCGTGTCGGCGGTCGATCTGGCGGTGACGGTGAAAAACCCCGCCACGGTCGAACAGGTCAACGCGGTGCTGCAAGGCGCGGGTGGCGTGATCGGCACGACCGGGAAGCCGCTCGTCTCCACCGATCTGCGCGCGCGCCCTGAGAGCATCGTCATGGCGCTCCCCGAGACCCGTGCGACCGAGCACGGGCTGATCCGGGTCTTCGGCTGGTATGACAACGAGTGGGGCTTCTCCAATCGGATGCTGGATATGGCGCTACGGATGGGCTGACATGAAAAAGCCCCGCCGGTTGGGCGGGGCTTCGTGTCGTGTTCGCTTGAGCGCGGATCAGTTCCGGTTGCCCATGAATTGCAGCAGGAACATGAACAGGTTCAGGAAGTCCAGGTAGAGCTGCAGCGCGCCGATGATGGCGGCTTTGCCCATGAACTCCGAGTCGCTGGCAGCAAGCTGCAGATAGGTGTTCTTGATGTTCTGCGTGTCGTAAGCCGTGAGGCCCGCGAAGATCAGAACGCCGATCACCGAGATCGCGAAGGCCATCGCCGAGGAGGCGAGGAAGATGTTCACGATCGAGGCGACAATCAGGCCGATCAGACCCATCATCAGGAACGAGCCCATCGCGCTCAGGTTACGCTTCGTGGTGTAGCCGTAAAGTGAAAGACCCGCGAAGGAGATCGCCGTCACGAGGAAGGTCTGCGCGATCGAGATGCCGGTATAGGCGGCGAAGATGAAGCTGATCGACAGCCCCATAAGCGCGGCATAGACGAAGAACACGATCTGCGCCGTGCTGGTCGACATCTTGTTGATCATCGCGCCGAAGGCGAAGACGATCGCCAGCGGAGCCAGCATCACAACCCATTTGAGGCTCGAGCCGAAGATCGCGGCAACGAGCGCCGGGTTCGTACCCACACCAAACGCCACGGCCCCGGTCACCAGCATCGCCAGCGACATAAGCCCGTAGACCTTGTTCATATGTGCGCGAAGACCCTCGTCAATCGCAGCCTGACGCGTGCCCGCCTGGGGGGTCCGCATCGTTTCGAAATCAGCCATCAGCACCTCCAACGATATCTCCCGGTCGTCCCTCGGACCGGTTTCGGTACCGATATTGGCAGAGCAGCCCCGAAATTCAAGATTTGGGGCCGCTCGAAAATGCCTCGTTTCGCACTGTTTTCACGTCTTTTGTCTCAGCGGCCCGCGCGCCAGTGATCGGGGGCATCCCAAATCCGGCGCCGTGCCTCGAATGCGGCCTCGGTCTCGCTCAGCCCGAGGTCGTCGAGAAGCCTTGAATCAAGGCGCTCGAGCGCCCGGCGCGACCGGTGATAGGCGGCCATGCGTGCGAGGGTCGCAAAGAAGCCGCGCCGAGCGGGGCGGGCAGGGGCGCAGCAGGCGGCGTTGCGCCGGGTCAGGAAGGTCATCGTCTCATCCTCTGTGGCAGATCGTTCCTGCAAAGAAGGATGGCGCAAGTTTATTGATGATGAAAACGAATGATTGTGCTATTGAGCATCACGAAACGTGATGGATGGGCGGACATGGCGCAAAACCTCGATATCGCGGCGTTGCGGGCGCTTCTCACGGTCGCCGAGACCGGGTCGGTGACGCAGGCGGCGCGACTTCTGAACCTGACGCAATCGGCGGTCTCGATGCAGATCCGTCGGCTGGAGGAGGCGCTCGACAAGGGGCTCTTCGACCGGGCGAACCGCAAGATGGCGCTGACCCGTGCGGGGCGCTCGCTTCTGGACCACGCCCGCCGGATCTGTGCCGAGAACGATGCGGCGCTGGCGCGGCTGCGCGCGACAGATGCCGAGGTGACCGTGCGCTTCGGTCTGCCCTATGATCTGGTCAGCCCGCAAATGCCTGGCCTGCTGCGCGCGATGGCCGAGCAATGGCCGATGGTGCGCCTGCAGCTTGTCTCGCGCCGTTCGTCGGTGCTGCGCCGGATGTTCGATGCGGGGGAGCTGGATATTATCCTGACCACCGAAGATAAGCCCGGACACGAGGCCGAGGTGCTGGCTTCCGATGATCTGGTCTGGATTGGCGCGCAGCTCGGGCGGGCCTTTTGCGAGCGCCCGCTGATGCTGTCGATCGAGGAAAGCTGCGCCTTCTATGACGCGGCACTGGAGGCGCTTGAAACGGTCGGGATCGAGGCGAAATCCGCTTTCGAGGGGCAATCCGACGAAATGGCGAGCGCAACGGTGGCGGCCGATATGGGCGTCGCGGTGCGTCTGTCCCGGTATATCCCGCTGGGCTGCGTGGCCTTGGGGCCCGAGAGCGGCCTGCCGGCGATCGGCCGCTCTCGCATCTGCTTCTACGACACGGGGCGATTGACCGGCGACCCGGTCGACGCGTTTCGCGCCATGCTCCGCGAGGCCTATGCCTGAGCGCCGATCTCGATGACCAGCTTGCCGGTGGAGCGGCGCGCGCGCAGATCCTCCAGCGCGTCGGGGATCTGCTCCATCGGATAGGTCGCGCCGATATGCGGGGTGAGCCCGCCCTGAGCGAACCAGTCGAACAGCCGCGCCATCGAACCGGTCAGCACCTGCGGATCGAGCTTGAGATAGCCGCCCCAGTAAAGCCCGTGGATCGCGATGTTCTTCACCAGCGCGTGGTTGAGCGGCAGCTTCGGCTGGCTGCCGCTGGCGAACCCGATCACGAGATAGCGCCCGCCGGGCTTCAGCGCGCGGAACGCCGCTTCGCCCGCCGGGCCGCCGATCGCGTCATAGACCACGTCACAGCCGCCAAGCGCCTTGATGGCCCCCTTGAGGTCGTCGCTCTCGCTGTCGAGCGTCTCATCGGCTCCGGCGTCCCGCGCGATTTGCTGCTTCGCCTCGCCGCGCGCGCAGGCGATCACCCGCGCGCCCATCTTCTTGCCGATCTCGACCGCGGTGAGGCCGACACCACCAGCCGCGCCCAGAACCACCAGCGTCTCGCCCTCGGCAAGCGCTGCGCGCGTCTCCAGCGCCACGTGGCTGGTGCCATAGGCGATCTGGAAGGCCGCCGCCTGCGCGTAGCTCATCGCGTCCGGCATCGGGGTGCAGCGGCTTTCCGGGAAATTGCCCGCCTCCGCCAGCCCGCCTTGGCCCGCAAAGACCGCAACGCGCGTGCCCGGAGCGAGGGTGCAGCCTTCGCCTGCCGCGATGACCTCTCCCGCGAGCTCCATCCCGAGCGTGAAGGGCGGGGTGGGAGTGTCTTGGTATTTCCCCTCGATCATCAGCAGGTCGGCGAAGTTCAGGCCGCAGGCCCGGATGGCCACCTGCACCTCGCCCGGCCCCGGCGCGGGCAGGGGGATTTCGGTCAGCTCGGGGCGTTGCCCGGGGGCGGTCTGAACATAGGCGCGCATCGAATGCTCCGGCAGGTTGTGTCTTGAGGCGGGTCGGCCAAGCGGTTGGACCCTTCGTTGCCCGTGATAAACCGCGCGAGAGATCAGGACCAGCCCGCACATTTGGCGCCGGAAGCGACCCCGCGGCAGGTCCGATCCGCGGGTTGACGCGCGAATCAATCCCTCGTGAAAGACCGGTTAGCGCCACCATCTTCCCCTACGGCACCTGAGTCGCTGATTTGCAAATCGCAAAACACGCGGAAGGCGAATAGCGGGCGACCTATCCTTTAGGTTAGGTGTGCTGCGGAAAGCCGCAAATTCCCTGTCTTTTTAGACAGGTTTGCGATTTTACCCGCGCAGGCCACACTCAGCGCACGGTAGTTTGCGGGTGAAATTGGCTTAAAGGGGAAAGAGTATGAAGCATCCGGTTGATGTCCACGTGGGCAAGCGGATCCGGCACCGGCGCTGGATGATTGGGATGACCCAACAACAGCTTGCGGACAAAGTTGGGATCAAATTCCAGCAGATTCAGAAATACGAAACCGGGATGAATCGCGTCTCGGCGTCGCGTCTCTGGGATATCGCGGATGCGCTCGAGGTTCCGATCTCGTTCTTCTTCGAGGGTCTCGCGGAAGACAGCGGGATGCAACCGGAAGTGGCGGGGGATATTCTGTCCGACAAGGAGGCGCTCGCGCTCGTGCGTTCCTATTACGCGATCCCGGAGGCGCAGCGCCGCCGGCTGTTCGAACTGGCCAAGGTTCTGTCCGACGCGGCCTGAGCGCCACGCAGACGAGTTTAGGCGCAACTGGCGACCGAATGTGGGGCGGTCGGCAGCTTGACCCGGAGAAGGGGGGCGGTTACCGCTCCCCTTATCTCATTTCTGGGGGGCGGTTGCGGTGACGGCACGGCCCGGGGAGGACACCGATGCTTGATCTCGACACCGATACCCGTGCGGCGCTCGCCGCGCTGGCCAATGACCTTGCCGATTGCGCCCGTCGCGAGACCCTGGCGCAGTTCCGGCCCGTGGGCGGGATCGGCGCGGATAACAAGCTCGAAGGTGGTTTCGATCCGGTGACCGAGGCCGACCGCTCCGCCGAGGCCGCGATGCGCGCCTTGATCGCGGAGCGTCGCCCGCAAGACGGAATTTATGGCGAAGAGCACGGCGTGACCCGCGGCGAGAGCGGCCTGACTTGGGTGCTCGACCCGATCGACGGCACGCGCGGCTACCTTTCGGGCACTCCGACCTGGGGCGTGCTGATCGCGCTATGCGCCGAGGAAGCGGATGGCCCCGGCGCGCCGATGATGGGCGTGATTGACCAGCCCTATATCGGAGAGCGTTTCACCGGCGGCTTCGGCCGCGCGACGCTCGAGGGGCCGCATGGCGGGCGCGATCTCGGCGTGCGCTCCGGGCGCGGTCTCGACAGCGCGACGCTTTTTACCACCTTCCCCGAAGTCGGCACGCCCGACGAAGGCGCGGCCTTCGCGCGTCTGTCGCAGCAGGTGCGGCTGACGCGCTACGGGATGGATTGCTACGCCTATGCGCTGCTCGCCGCTGGCCAGATCGATCTGGTGGTCGAGGCGGGGCTGCAGCCCTATGACGTCGCGGCCCCCATCGCCGTGATCGAGGCGGCGGGTGGCCTTGTCACCAACTGGCAGGGCGGTCCGGCCCATCGCGGCGGGCAGGTGCTTGCTGCCGCATCGCCCGAGATCCACGCAGCCGCGCTCGACGTGCTGAACGGCTAACCTCTTCCTCTTGGCAAAAATATCCCGGGGGGTGAGGCGGGTTTAGCAGCCTTCCAGTGGAAGGACGCCCCGCCGAACGCCCGAAGCGCGAGCGGAGGGCAGAGAAGAGCGGGGGCAGCGCCCCCTCCACCCTCAGTCCTTGCGCTTGCGGAACAGCTTCTCGCGCCCGATCCGGTCCAGCAGTTCGCGTGTGGCTTCCGTACCGAAATGCTGACGATGGGCGAGGTCGGGCAGGCGGTTTGAAATCTCGCGACCCAGTTCCTCGGGAAGCAGCGAGAGCGTTGCCTCCGAGACCATCAGGCTCTCGACCGGGATGCCCTCGGCATAGATGATTTCGTGCCGGTCGAAGACCAGCGCGTAGTAATCGACGAACCCGCCCTCGCGCTGCCAGACATTCTCGCCATCGACGAGGTGCTTGGCCTGCACGAGGATTTCCGACGTGTCGCCCAACTTATGCACGCCGCGGCGGTAGAGGAACACGCGGTGATGGGGCGAGATCACCAGATCGCCCTCATTGCCCAGCACGCCCGCCGAAATCACGACCGGCGCGAAAGATCCCAGTGCCCGCATCGTCGCCTTCGCCACCAGCTTCACCGGTTGCGGGCCGTTGTCGCGGGTCAGCACGCGCGCGCCCGGGGTGAGTTGCTCGATCGGCATCTGCGCGCCGCCTGCCAGCGTGATCATCGTGCCGGTGGTGAAGGCCACGCAGACGAGGTCCGACAGCAGCGCCTCGCCGGGGTCTTCGCTGGCTTCCAGCAGCGTGTAATCGAAGCGCGCGGCCATCGGCGAAAGCGGCAGCGCATAAAGCGCGCCTGTCGCGTCGTGGCGGATCATCAGGATATCGACCGTGTCGCCCTCGGGCGTGATCAGCAGGTGCCGCGCGATCAGCGCGAGCGCATCGCCCGGCGCGCCGATCTCGGAGCCGGTTGCCACGATCGGCGCGACCCCTTGCTGGGCCAGCACGAGGCGACGCGGTTTGGCGGCGCGATGAAGCTGATAGATGTCGCCGGGTTCGCAGTCTTCGGCGGGACCGAGCGCGTCGCCATGATTGGCGCCGGAAGTGACCCAGATATCCTCGGCTTCGAAGACGTGAACGATCTGGCTCGGGTTGGACACGCGCTCTCCCTCGCCCTGCCGGGCCGTCTGAAACTGATGGATCGCATCGGCTTACCGCGGGCTGCTCCCGATGGTCAAGCGGCGACAGCGCGCTTGTCCTCCCCCGCGCGCAAGCTACTGTCCGAGGCGAAGCTGGCAGGGCGGCGCGCGGTGTTTCGCGCGCGGGGCCCTGCCGGAGCACGCCGGAGAATGACAGCAAAGGAGAGGGCGCGATGGATCTTGGGATCAAGGGCCGCAAGGCGATCGTATGTGCGGGGTCGAAAGGGCTTGGACGGGGCTGCGCGATGGCGCTTGCGCAGGCGGGCGTCGAGATCGTTCTGAACGCGCGCGGCGCCGATGCGCTGGCCGCGACCGCGAACGAGATCATGGCCGCGACCGGGGTGACCGTGACGCCCGTGGCCGCCGACATCACCACGCCCGAGGGCCGCGCGGCGGTGCTGAGCGCGGCGGGCGAGGTCGATATTCTGGTGACCAATGCGGGCGGGCCGCCTCCGGGCAACTGGAGAGACTGGTCGCGTGACGATTTCATCGCGGCGCTCGACGCGAACATGCTCGCCCCGATCGCGATGATGCAGGCGGTTCTGCCTGCGATGATCGAGCAGCGCTGGGGCCGGGTGGTCAACATCACCTCGCAATCCGTGCGCGCGCCGATCGCGCAGCTCGGCCTGTCGAACTCCGCGCGCTCGGGCCTGACGGGCTTCGTTGCGGGCACCTCGCGGCAGGTCGCCGAATATGGCGTGAACATCAACAACCTGCTGCCGGGCCTGCACGCGACCGACCGGGCGGTATCGCTCGATACCGGGGCGGCGAAGGCGAAGGGCATTTCGGTCGAGGAGGCGAAGGCTGAGCGCGAAGCGACGATCCCGGCCCACCGCTATGGCACGCCCGAGGAATTCGGGGCGACCTGCGCCTTCATGTGCTCTGTTCATGCCGGATTCATGGTCGGGCAGAACGTGATGCTCGACGGCGGGCTGAACAACATCTCGATCTAAGCCGGGTCCACTGGGCCCACCGGGCTTGCTTGGGGGGCGGGGGGCTGTTATCTCCCGCCCTGCATTGCCTGACACTTTCGGTCGAGATTTCGCTGCATGAGCGCACAATTGCCCCCCCCGCGCCTCGAAGTTCGCGCGCTTGGCCGCGTGTTCGACGGGCGGGCCGTCGTCGATGACGTGTCCTTCGCGATCCCGGCGGGGCAGGTGACCTGTCTGCTGGGCCCCTCGGGCTGCGGCAAGTCGACGACGCTGCGGCTGATCGCGGGCGTCGACATGCAGGATACGGGCGAAATCTACGTCGATGGTAAGCTGATCTGCGACACGGTGTTCCGTATCCCGCCCGAGCAACGCGCGATCGGGCTGATGTTTCAGGACTTCGCGCTGTTTCCGCATCTGACCGTGGCCGAGAATATCGCCTTCGGCCTCAAGGGCGATGCGGCGGCGAAGCGCGCCCGCGTGACGGAACTGCTCGAGAAGGTGCGGCTCACGCGACATCGCGACAGCTATCCGCACGGGCTTTCGGGCGGCGAGCAGCAGCGCGTGGCGCTGGCGCGGGCGTTGGCCCCCCGGCCGCGTATCCTCTTGATGGACGAGCCTTTCTCGGGACTGGACGAGCGCCTGCGCGACGATATCCGCGACGAGACGCTGGCGCTTCTGAAAGAGGAAAACACGGCTGTTCTGCTGGTCACGCATGAGCCGCATGAGGCGATGCGGATGGCCGATGAGATTCTGCTGATGCGCGGCGGGAAGATCGTGCAGCGCGGCGCGCCCTATAACCTTTACAACGCGCCGGTGGACCGGGCGGCGGCGGCGTTCTTTTCGGATGTGAACGTGCTCAAGGGGCAGGTGCAGGACGCGCTGACCGTGACACCCTTCGGCGATTTCCTGACGCCGGGCCATGCGGACGGGACCGAGATCGACATCGTGATCCGCCCGCAGCACCTGAAGATCGATTTCGACCGGGCAGGGCGCGGCCCGGCCCCGACGCCGCAGGACGGCACGCCCGCGCGTGGCGTGGTCGAACGCGCGCGCTTCTTGGGTCGCGAGAGCCTCGTCGAGTTCCGGATGGATTTCGACGGCACGATCCTGCGCGCCAGCGTCCCCAATGTCTTTCTGCCGAAGCCCGGCACGCCGATGTGGTTGATGATCCGCCGCGATCGCTGCTTCGTCTTCCCGGCGAAAGAGGCTGGCGTTTAAGCGCTCAGCGGTCTTGCCGCCCCGCGCGTCCGCCCCGGCGTTTGCGCAGTTGCGGCGCGCGCTCGGGCAGTTCCGCCATCACTTCGCGGCGCGCCTCGGGCGTCATTCGCGACCATGCGCCGATTTCTTCCATCGTGCGGTAGCAACCGATGCAGATCCGCGCCTCGGGGTGGAGCTGGCAGAGCTTGACGCAGGGGCTCTCGATCTCGGCGCGTTTCCAGATGCCGTCGCTGTCGGAAGGATTGTTCATGCCGCCCCCAGATAGCGCAGCCGATCCAGCGCGCCTTGCAGGATGAAGCTCGCCGCGACGTGGTCGATCGCCTCGGCGCGTTTGGCACGCGACATGTCGGCCTCCAGCATCGCGCGTTCGGCGGCGACCGTGCTCAGCCGCTCGTCCCAGTAGCCGATCGGCAGATCGGTGAGGCGGCTGAGATTGCGGGCAAAGGCGCGGGTCGATTGGCAGCGCGCGCCCTCGGTCCCGTCCATGTTCTTCGGCAGGCCGAGGATCAGGCCCTTCAGCTCGCGCTCCGCCACGATCTTCAGAAGCGCCTCGGCATCGACGCCGAATTTCTTGCGTTTGATCGTCGAGAGCGGCGTCGCGACCGAGCGCAGCCCGTCGGACACCGCGACGCCGATGGTCTTGGTGCCCAGATCGAGCCCCGCGACCCCGCCCATGCGGGGGATCGCTTCGGCGAACTCTTCGATCGTCTCGCAGATCATTCCGCCACACCTGCCGATTTCGCGGCCGCCTCGACCTGAGCCAATGCGTCCGGGTTGTCGGCCAGCGCCTGCTGCGCCTCGGCCCAGGCTTCCTTGGCGCGTGCAGTCTCGCCCAGCGTCGCGAGCGACGAGATCACGCGGGCCCATTCCTGCGGCGTGCCACCGTCGGTGGTCAGCCGGTCAAAGAGACCGTCGACCATGCCCTGGATCATCTGCTGGCGCTCCTCGGGCGTCATCGACTGCGCGTCCTTCATCTGCTGGGCGCTCGGGCCGGGGAGGGCCGGTGCCGCTTGCGGTGCGCTTTGTCCTGCCGGGGCGCCGCCCATATCCTTGAGCGCCTGACCAGCGGGCGCCTGATGGGCCGCGTCGATCTTCGCCATGTCTTCCGGGCGCGAGCCGAATTTGCTTTTCGCTTCGCCATAGATCGCATCGGCGCGGTCGACCTCGCCGATCATGCGCAGCGACGAAATCAGACGTGCCCAATCATCCGCGCTGCCGCCTTCCTGCGCGAGCCGGTCGTTCAGCCGCTCCACCATCGAGCGGATCATGTCCTGGCGGGCCTCGGGCGACATATCCGCCGCCGCCGCGACATCGGCCTGCGACGGGCCCGGGGCGCCGCGCGGTCTGGGCGGGGTGTAGTCCTTCTCGCCCGCGAGCCATGCCAGTTCCTCGATGTTCTGCCGCATCATCGGCACCCAGGGGTCGCTATTCTCCGAGTTGCGCAATGCGCTGTCCCAGAAGCGGAACGCACGGTCGGCACGCCCGTTCTGCAGCATCATCAGGCCGACATAATAGAGCGACAGCCCGTTCTTCGGATCCATCGTCAGTGCGGTCGCGAAGACTTTCTCCGCCTCGGGGGTGATCATTCCGCCTGCCGCCACGGCCATCATGTCGCCCAGCTCGGCGTAATCCTGCGCCGTCGCAGAATCCCCCTTGGTCGCAACGAGACGCTGCTGCGCCTTCCACGCGGCATCGAAGTTGCCCAGAGTCGCCTCGTTGCGTGCCAGCAATTCGAGACCTTTCGGATCGTTGGGCTTTTTCGCCACGGCTTCGCGCAGCTTCTTCATCAGTGCGAGGAATTGCGGATCCGGGTTGGATTGAGGGGCGGTCGCGCGGGCCTTGGCCATTTTCTCGGCTTCGGCCTGCGAGGGGCGGCTGTCATAAAGCTTGTCGGCATCCGCAAGACGCACGCCGATAGGCTGGTCCTCGTACCCGTCCTGCCCCACGTAATCGTAGAGCGCGAATGCCCCGCCGAAAATCACGACGACGCCGAGCACGACCGCGATGGTCGCCCCTTTCGGCGCGCGGCCCAGATCGGAGCCTGCCTGCGCCTTGCGGTCGGCCTCGAGCATCCGGCGCGAAATTTCCAGCTTCGCGCGGTCGGCTTCCTCGCGAGAGGTGACGCCGCGTTCGACGTCGCGCTCCAGATCGCGCAGCTGGTCGCGATAGACCTGCACGTCATACGAGGCCGCAGGGGCCATCTCGTCCTCGCCGCGCCCACGCAGCAGCGCAAGGGCGAACAAAAGCGCGATGACCGCAACGAGCGCGGCGGCGATAATCCAGAACAGCATGGCGTCTCCTCATCCTTCGTTCCCCATTTAGGCGAGATGACGCCGCGCCGAAAGGGTCTAGCGCGTGAATGGAACTCGATGTCGCAGGCCCATGTCGCTTTTTTCCCTGCGATGCCGCAACAGGGGGGCTTTCGTCCGCCGCCCCGGTCCATCACAAAGGCGAAAGAGTCGAGATTGCTCGGAGGCGCGCTCATGAAACGCTATTCGATGTTTGCCGTTGCACGTGAGGCGATGCGCTTCCATCGCGGCTGGGAACGAGCCTGGCGCTCCCCCGAGCCGAAGAAACGCTATAAGGTCATCGTCGTTGGGGCGGGCGGGCATGGCCTCGCCACCGCCTATTACCTCGGCAAGGTGCATGGCATCACCGATGTCGCGGTGATCGAGAAAGGCTGGCTGGGCGGCGGCAATACGGGCCGCAACACCACGATCATCCGCTCGAACTATCTGCAGGATCCCTCGGCGGCGATCTACGAGAAAGCCCGCGCGCTCTACGAAGATCTGAGCCAGGATCTGAACTACAACGTGATGTTCTCGCCGCGTGGTCTTCTGATGCTGGGCCAGACCGAGCATGAGGTGCGCGGCTACAAGCGCACGGTGCACGCCAACCGCCTGCAGGGCATCGACACGGAATGGATCGGGCCGCAGCAGGTCAAGGATCTCGTGCCGATCATCAATATCGACGGGCCGCGCTACCCGGTGCTGGGCGCGCTGCTGCAAAAGCGCGGCGGCACGGCACGGCACGATGCGGTGGCCTGGGGCTATGCGCGGGCCTGTTCCGATATGGGCATGGATATCATCCAGAAATGCGAAGTGACCGGCGTGCGCACCGAAGGCGGCAAGGTGCAGGGCATCTCGACCAGCAAGGGCGAGATCGACTGCGAACAGCTCGCCATCGTCGTCGCGGGGCACTCCTCGGTCATGGCCGAGATGGCGGGCTTCCGTCTGCCGATCGAGAGCGTGGCGCTGCAGGCCTGGGTCTCCGAGCCGATCAAACCCTGCATGGACGTCGTCGTGATGGCCAACACCGTGCACGGCTACATGTCGCAATCCGACAAGGGCGAGATGGTGATCGGCGGCGGCACCGACGGGTTCAACAACTACACCCAGCGCGGCTCGTGGCACCATGTCGAGGAAACCACCCGCGCGCTGGTGGAGACCTTCCCGATCATCTCGCGCCTCAAGATGCTGCGCCAGTGGGGCGGCATCGTGGACATGACCGGCGACCGCTCGCCCATCCTGTCGAAAACGCCGGTCGAGGGCATTTTCGTCAATTGCGGCTGGGGCACCGGCGGGTTCAAGGCGATCCCGGGCTCGGGCTATGGCATGGCCGAGCTGATCGCGCGCGGCCACTCGCCGCTGACCGACCAATTCGGGCTCGACCGTTTCAAGGAAGGCCGCTTCATCGACGAAAGCGTCGCGGCAGGGGTGGCGCACTGATGAAGACGACCTCCCTTTCGATCTGCTTCAAATCCCTCCCGGCGCTCTCCAGTAACGAGGTGCATCCCAAATGCTGACCCTCACCTGTCCCTGCTGCGGCGTCATCGCCGAGGAAACCGAATTCGCCCCGGGCGGCGAGGCGCATCTCAAGCGCTTCGGGCCGGGCTCGTCGGATGACGAGTTCGAGGGCTACCTGTTCGCCCGCAAGAACCCGAAAGGCGTCCATTTCGAGCGCTGGCGGCATGCCTATGGCTGCGGCAAGTGGTTCCTGGCTGCGCGCGACACCAACACGCTCGAGGTTTTCGCCACTTACAAGGCGCAGACCACCGAGCCCCCCGCCGATGTGATCGCGAAGATCAAAGCGAAACGCCCCGACTGGGAGGGCTATAAATGAGCACGCGTCTTTCCAAGGGTGGTCGTCTGATCGACCGCGCCAAACCGCTCGCCTTCACCTTCAACGGCAAGCCGATGCGCGGCTTTGCGGGCGATACGCTGGCCTCGGCGCTCTTGGGCGGCGGTCAGGTCATGGTGGGCCGGTCGTTCAAATATCACCGCCCGCGCGGCATCGTGGCCTCTGGCGCGGAAGAGCCGAACGCGCTCGTCGGTCTGGGCCGCAACGCGCGGTTCGAGCCTGATCAGCGCACCACCACGACCGAGCTGTTCGAAGGCGCCGAGACCACCAGCCAGAACCACTGGCCGTCGCTCGACTTCGATATCGGCGAGATCAACAACACCTTCTACAAATTCCTGCCCGCGGGTTTCTACTACAAGACCTTCATGGCGCCGCGCGCTGCGTGGAAACACCTGTTCGAGCCGATCATCCGCAAATCCGCAGGTCTTGGCGGCGTGCCGAAAGAGGCCGATCCCGATCGCTACGAACAGGTCTATGCCCATTGCGACGTGCTCGTCGTGGGTGGCGGTGTGGCGGGTCTTGCCGCGGCGCTCAAGGAAGGTCGCGCGGGCAAGCGCGTCTGGCTGATCGAGCAGACCCCGAACTGGGGCGGGCGCACGCCGGTCGATGGCGGTCAGATCGATGGTCATGACGCGCAGAACTGGATCGACAGCGCGCTGGTCGAACTGTCCTCGATGGAGAATGTCACGATGCGCACCCGCCTGATGGCGGCGGGTCTGCACGATCATGGCTATGTCATCGGCTACGAGAACCTCGCCGACACCACCCCCGGCGATGGCCGTCCGCGCCACCGCCTCTGGCGCATCCGTGCGGGCCACACGATCACCGCGACCGGCGCGATCGAACGCCCGCTGGCCTTCGCGGGCAACGACGTGCCCGGCGTGATGCTGGCCTCGGCGGTGCGCGACTACATCGTGAACTGGGCCGTTTCGCCCGGCGATCGCACGGTGCTCGTGACCAACAATGACGACGCCTACCGCACGGCGCTCGCGATCCTCGATGCGGGGCTGACGGTCTCGGCCGTGGTCGATGCGCGCGAGGAAACCCATGGCGCGCTGCCCGAAGCCGTGAAGGCGCGCGGCGTGCGTGTCCTCGAAGGGCGCGGGATCGCGAAAGTGCTGGGCCGCAAGGGCGTCTCCGGCGTCGAGATCTGCGCACAGGCAGGCGAGGGCGGTGCGGTCGAGATGATCGACTGCGATTGCGTCGCGATGTCGGGCGGCTGGTCGCCGGTCGTGCACCTGTGGTCCCATTGCGGCGGCAAGCTGACCTGGGACGATGCGCGCGCGATGTTCCGCCCCGATCCCAACCGTCCGCCGACCGGCGCGGATGGGACCGGCATGGCGACGGTCGTGGGGGCCGCCAATGGTGATCTGACGCTCTCCGAGGCGATGGGCGGTCTGGGTATCGGCGCGGCGTCCGAGGAAGAAGCGCCGCTCGCCCCGGTCTGGATGATGCCCGCAGGCGCGCCCGACGCGCTGCGCTTCAAGAGCTTCCTCGACTACCAGAACGACGTGAAGGTCTCCGACGTGCAACTCGCTGCGCGCGAGGGCTACGAGTCGGTCGAACATACCAAGCGCTACACCACGCTCGGCATGGCGACCGATCAGGGGAAACTGAGCAATATCAACGGGCTCGCGATCCTCTCGGACGCGCTTGGACAACCGATCCCGGCCACTGGCACGACCACCTTCCGCCCGCCCTACACGCCGATTTCGCTCGGTGCGGTGACGGCGGAGGCCAAGGGCGAGCTGTTCCAGCCGTTGCGCCGCACCCCGATCCAGTCCTGGCACGAGGCCAAGGGCGCGCATTGGGAGCCGGTGGGCCATTGGCGTCGCCCCTATTGCTACCCGAAATCGGGCGAAAGCCATCGCGACGCGGTCAATCGCGAGATCACCAATACCCGCAAGAATGTGGGCATGCTCGACGCCTCGACGCTGGGCAAGATCGTGGTGAAAGGGCCCGATGCGGGGAAGTTCCTCGACATGCTCTACACCAACATGATGTCGACCCTGCCGGTGGGCAAATGCCGCTACGGGCTGATGTGCAACGAGAACGGCTTCCTGATGGATGACGGGGTCGTGGCGCGGCTCGACGAGGATACGTGGCTGTGCCACACGACCTCGGGCGGGGCCGATCATATCCACGGCTGGATGGAAGACTGGCTGCAATGCGAGTGGTGGGACTGGAAGGTCTACACCGCGAACCTGACCGAGCAATACGCGCAGATCGCCGTCGTCGGTCCGAAATCGCGCGAGCTGCTAGAGCGCTTGGGCGGCATGGATGTCAGCAAGGAGACGCTGCCCTTCATGAAATGGACCGAGGGCAAGCTGGGCACGTTCGACGCTCGCATCTTCCGCATCTCCTTCTCGGGCGAGCTGAGCTACGAGATCGCGGTGCCTGCGAGCCAAGGCCTCGCGCTTTGGAAGGCGCTCATGGCCGAGGGCGAGGCGCTTGGCGTGATGCCCTACGGCACCGAGGCGCTGCACGTGATGCGCGCCGAGAAAGGCTTCATCATGATCGGCGACGAGACCGACGGCACGGTGATCCCGCAGGATCTGGGGCTGAATTGGGCGCTCTCGAAGAAGAAGACCGACTATCTGGGCAAGCGCGCGCAGGAGCGGTCCCACATGACCGACCCGAACCGCTGGAAGCTGGTCGGCCTGGAGACGCTCGACGGATCGGTGATCCCCGATGGCAGCCACGCGCCCGCCGACGGGTTCAACGACAACGGTCAGCGCAACACGCAAGGCCGCGTCACCTCGACCTATTACTCGCCGACGATTGGCAAGGGCATCGCGATGGGGCTGGTACTGAACGGGCCCGACCGGATGGGCGAGGTGATCGAGTTCACCGGCGAGGGCGAGGAAATGGTCAAGGCGCGGATCGTCGATCCGGTCTTCTACGATAAGGACGGGGAGAAGCAGAATGTCTGAGGCCGTCAGCGCCCTTTCGGGCCAGACCCACGAAGGTTTCGTCACCGTGTCCGAGGCCGGGCTGGTGGGCATGATCTCGATCCGCTCCGATCTGGAGGCCAAGGGGCTCGCCAAGGCGCTCAAGGCCGAGGGGCTTCCCGTTCCCGGCGCGCGCCGCATCGAGACCGTTGACGGGCGCTCCATCGCCTGGATGAGCCCGGATGAGCTGTTGCTGATCTGCGCTCATGACGAGGCGCCCGCACTGACTGCACGGCTGGCCGAGGCGCTTGCCGCAGACCATGCGCTGGTCGTCAACGTCTCGGATGCCCGCGCGATGTTCACCATTCGTGGGGACAAGGCGGATCAGGTGGTGATGAAGCTCTCGCCCGCCGATATCGCAACCCTGCCCGAAGGCGAGATCCGCCGCTCCCGCACCGCGCAGGTCGCGGCCGCGTTCTGGCGCTCGGACGAGGATGCTCTCTCGCTTGTGTCTTTCCGCTCTGTTGCGGGCTATGTTATGGGATTGCTTGAAGTTTCCGCCCGCGAGGGCAGCGATCTATTTTAATCTCAGGCCAGTGGTTTCGTATGATGCGGGCGGTGCTGCGCCCGTGTCATTTTTCGAGGCCATATGCTCCGTTTCTTTTTTCTTTCTCTTTGCGCAATCTGTCTCAGCGGCCCGGTTCTGGCCCAGAATACGCAGTTGAAACTGCCGGTCGGCACCGAGCTGGTCGACTGCCTGTTCAACACAGGCCACTTGTCGACTTCGACGCCGCACCACCTCGACCTGTTTCGTGAGCCCGGGCAGGATTGGCAGGTCTTCGACCAGTTCCTAAACTATTACCACCTGAAGCCGCAGTCGGTTCAGGTCATGGTCGACAATCCGAAACGCACGACCTTCGGTTGGACGGTCAAGAGGCTCGAGTCGAAGGTGAACCATTACGCACCGCGGATCGAATTTCGCGTGACCCTCCTCAAGTCCAATCGCCAGGCGTCGATTTCGATGCGCCCGCAGGGGTATCGGGTTGAAACGGCCTGGGGCTCCTGCAAACCGGTTCAGACGATCCAGTCCGGGGCAGGGGGCGCGGCCTCTTCGCAGCCGAACTGCGACAAGAGATCGTAAAAAGAGGGGGGCACCTCCTTCGCCATCTGCAAGACGTGCAGCCGGTTGTCGGTGGCGCATCAAGCAAATGACGACGTCTCAAGACCGGACACGCGCGGAGACCTGTTGCGCCGCCGCGAGTGAGAGGTCAAGCCGTCGACAGTGACCTTTGTCCCTCGAGCTTCATGCGCGAGCTCGTCGCTCAGGGCACAAGGACGTCCTCGGACGCCGCCAAATCTGGGTGCTGCGTCCTGAGTGCGACGCGCGTTTCGCTGGCTTTGCGGCGCGCGGCTGTCAGCTCCGCCATCGCCTGTTGGTCGTCGATGCGCCCGAGATTGGCACCGCCAAATTCATAATCGAATGGGACGTCGTGAAGCTCAGGATCAACCTGGAAAATAATATCGTTAACCGCAAAGCTGTTTTTGCGATAACCCTCTTCGATTGAAAGAGACAGGGATATCAGATGTCGACTGTTGAAGGGCGACATGAAGAAGTTTCGCGTAAGCGCCGGGAAAATGAGCCCGATTGTCGAGCTATAGTATATTTCGAGGAACATGAGATCGACTTGGCGTTTCGTAGCGTTTTCCGGAAGCGTTTCGACCCAGTTCTGATACTCGGGAAGAAACGTCCTGTATGTCTTGCGATCGAACGCTTTTCCCGGAACGATCAGCAGGCGTTTGACTTGCCAGCGTAGGTTGTTTCTTCCGTCCTCGCCCAGTTTGTCGATGAACACGGCACGCAACAAGTCGGTTTGGTGGCCGCGCAGGATTACCATCCTATCCTCGAGGCATTCATGCAGCCCGTGAGCGACTTCTCGGGTCAGCCTTTTCTTAAACCCGAGCGCGGCATGGAATTCGGCTTCGAACCGCGAAACATCCTCTTCAGAGACCTTGATATTCCGCTTGTCGTGAATTTCATGGTCGACCTGCAGGACCTTCGCGAGTGTTCCAGCGATCGTTGCGTCGATCCTGCTCGCGTAATTATGGATATGGGTGAAAAATTGGTCGAAGCCCGCGAGGTTCGTGCGCGATATCGAAGCGAGCAAGCGGCTATCCTGCCCTCCCGATAACGGGAGCGCGGTTTTGAAATTGGCGTTAATCTCTCCGATAACCTTAGAGGTTCGTTGAATTATTTCTCCGTAAATATCGTCATGCGATCGATCTGTCGTGAAATCCTCATCGCGCGGCCAAAAGCGAGTTTCGGAAAAGTCATTGAGATCGAGATAAAAATTCGGATTACCGCGACGGACATCCATATCGTAGGTATGAAACAGGCTGTAATTGCCTTCGCCGCGCTCGATGAGAGAATGGTCGTATAGCGGATGAGGTGTCGCATCGCGCTCGATGCAAAGGGCAAGACTCGACGCGACCTGTCGCTCTTCACGGTCATAGACCATGCCATTCATGCCGACTGCGTCACTGTAAAATCGCTTTGAACCGCCTTTGGCAATAAATACATTATACCGACCGGAAACGTAAAAGAGCCAGTCTTCGAAATCCTCAAAGAAGCTATCGCGATCCAAATCGAGTGACGCGATTTTTGGGGTGCCCTTCACCAACGTCTCGTTATCGACTCCGATACCGATGAAAAGGCCGATCGCACGGCCCTTGGCATCTTCCAGCTTCGAAACGCATACTCCGTCGCCGACATGAAGGTGCCAGCCGCCGAAACTGTATCGCTTCAGGATCGTGTCCGAAATCTCACGTTGTGTCAGGAGATAATGCCAGCGCGAAATTTTCTCGAAATTGATGCCTGCTTTCGCGCAGTCGGACTCCGCTCTAATCGTCGTCATTCACAAATCTTTCTGAAAATTATGAATAGATTAAGATGCTGATAAAAATCGTTACGATCCTATAATCCCGGACGGTCTTGTCAATGTTGCCTGTAGGGCGGTCGACAAGAAACAGGGGCCTCCGTGTTCCCAATGACGTTCTGGACCTGATCTTTCCAACAAATAAAAACACGCGCCGGGGGCGGGGCCTCGGCGCGCGTTCTGTTCAATACTCGGAAGATTACTCCAGTTCGACCAGCAGATCCTTCGCGTCGATCTGGGCGCCCGGCGAGACATGGATCGCCTTCACCGTGGCTTCGCGGTCGGAATGGATGCCCGTCTCCATCTTCATCGCTTCGATGGTCAGGAGCATATCGCCCGGCTTCACCTTCTGGCCGACATTGACCGCGATCGAGGCGATCGAGCCTGGCATCGGCGCGCCGATATGGTTCGGGTTGCCCGCCTCGGCCTTCGGTTTCGCCGCCGTCGTCGCCTTCACCGCGCGGTTCGGGACGCGCACGGCGCGGGGCTGGCCGTTGAGTTCGAAATAGACCTTCACCTCGCCCAGCTCGTCGGTCTCGCCCGTGGTGAGATAGCGGATTTCCAGCGTCTTGCCGGGGTCGATCTCGGCGGAGATCTCGTCCTGCGGCTCCATCCCGTAGAAGAAGACCGGGGTCGGCAGGGTACGCACCGGGCCATAGGCTTCGTGGCGGCTCGCGTAATCGGTGAAGACCTTGGGATACATCAGATAGCCCGCGAGATCCTCATTGTCGATTTCGCGCCCGTCGAGCTGCTCGGATGCCTCCTTGCGGGCGGCTTCCAGATCGACCGGGGGCAGGTTCTTGCCCGGGCGCTCGGTCGAGGGATGCTCGCCCTTGAGCACCTTCTTCACAACACCCTCGGGCCAGCCGCCGGGCGGTTGGCCGAGATTGCCGCGCATCATGTCGATCACCGAATCCGGGAAGGAAACATCCTTGGCCGGGTCGAGCACGTCTTCCTTCGACAGGCCCTGCGCGACCATCATCAGCGCCATGTCGCCAACGACTTTCGAGGACGGCGTGACCTTCACGATATCGCCGAAGATCTGGTTGGCATCGGCATAGGCCTGGGCCACCTCATGCCAGCGCTCCTCCAGCCCCAGCGAGCGCGCCTGCGCCTTGAGGTTGGTGAACTGGCCGCCGGGCATTTCGTGTAGATAGACCTCGGAGGCCGGGGCCTCGAGGCCGCTCTCGAAGGCCGCATATTGGTGGCGCACGGCCTCCCAATAGTTCGACATCATGCGGATCGCGTGGATATCGAGGCCGGTATCGCGCTCGGTATGGGCCAGCGCCTCCACGATCGAGCCGAGGCAGGGCTGCGAGGTGCCGCCCGAGAACGCGTCCATCGCCGCATCCACCGCGTCGACGCCTGCATCGGCGGCTGCGAGAATGGTCGCGCCCGCGATACCGCTCGTGTCATGGGTGTGGAAGTGGATCGGGATATCGACCTCTTCCTTCAGCGCCGCGATCAGCTTGCGGGCGGCGGCGGGTTTCAGAAGCCC
>MDSW01147403.1_pt1 | contig 30299 bp, 28 predicted proteins | sample 811171 | NCBI WGS metagenome assembly MDSW01 (sample SAMN05326641, study PRJNA326480) | marine metagenome | isolation source: seawater | place: Atlantic Ocean: North West | collected 2012 | reverse complement strand
TAATTTTCATTAGAGAAATTTATTTTTTGACTTGCATAAATTGAAAATGGGAAAATTAATATCATAAATACGATTAAATATCCTGAGTATCGCAGAGTTGGGAAGTTTAGAAACCAAACAAAAAATATAACTGCTATTAAAAAATAAAAAAACAAATAACTCTCATTTTTTTTTAAATTTATTTTTTTTGAGTAAAATAATTCCTTAAAAAAAAAGCATCCGTATATAAAAATTATTAAGATTGTTACAAAGATATAATCTGAAAACTTTCCAATAAAATATACATTTGTCCAATTTGGAACCCAATTTAAATACTTTATATATTCATTTTGATTGTCGACAGAAAAACCTGGGCCCAAACCTCCTTTAGACCATACCTCATAAACAAAATTTAGAGATTGTACAACATTACTATCTAGGGCCCATTCAAAATAATTTGAAGTACAAGTTATTTCTATTGGATAAATAACACACCCTGTAGCTGCGAAGTTTAAAAATAAAAAAATTGAAGTTGCTAAAATAACGTAAATTATAAAATTTATTTGTATTAGACTTAAAATAGTTTTAAGTTTTTTTTTAATTTTTAAGAAAAAAATTCCAAATAAAATTACATAAATAACTGATATAAATTTTAATGTCGATGCAAATATTATTAATAGTATTGATATTTTTAAATAATTAATTTTATTTTCTTTTATGCTTTCATTAAAAAAAAACTCAAGAATATAAAAAAAACTTATTAATATCACTAATTGACCAGCTATGTCTGAACCGTATTCTGCCAATCTACTAAATTTGGATAAAACTAAAACTAAAAATAAACTTATAACAAAATTTGATAAATTTAGGTTTTTTTTATTATTAAAATAAATTTCTTTCAGAACAAATGTAACAAAAAATGTTAAAAATAAAAAATTTGTTAAATTGAATAAGAAATGGTCAACATAAGGTAAATAATTCGACGACATAATCATAAATAGAGAACTAACATGTTTAAAACCATGATTTAAATTTCCAAGACCAAACTGCAATTTTTGCTCTGAAAATTGGAGTGAATTTGGAAGGTGATAATAACCAAAATCTTCATTTGTTTTTGCTATAATCAATGCAATAAATAATAAAATAAAAGTAAAAAACACAAATTTAATTTCATTCAAATTACTTTTATTTAAAAATAATAATCCCATTAGACCTATTAAAATAAGTATAATATTATGAACATAATGATGAGAGACAACTAAGTGAGTATAACTTGCTATCACACTTAAAATAAAAAGACCTAAAATTCCTATTATTCCATAATTATAATTAAAATTTTCAAATTTTAAGATTTTTGAAAAAATTAATCCAAATCCAATCGTTGAAAACAATATCAATGTAGAAAATATAAAAAATATAATTAACATTTCTAATTATCTAATTAATCAAATTGATTAGTTTATTATAATGACTATACAAAGTAAATTTTCTACACATTCTTAAATTATTCAACCTAAAGTTTTCATGCTTTTTTAAATTTGAAAAAATTTCAAATTTTTTTAAAAAACTATTCATGTTACTAGTTTCAAAAACAACTCCATTATAATTATTTTTAATCAATTCCACAGGTCCTGGCCAAGCATCAGATGATAAAATTGGTGTTCTGCAATAAGCCGCTTCAATTAAAACAAATCCTGGATCTTCCCATAAAGATGTTAGTATAAAGCCATTTGAATTTTTAAAATAAGGATAAATATTTTCTACGTATCCTAATAAAATAATATTTTTTGATAAATTATTTTTAGCAATATATTTTTTAATTTTATTCTCTTGTTCTCCATTACCTGCAATAAGTAATTTTAAATTAGCATTTTTTTTTATAAGCTCTTTAAATGCCTCACAAAGAAAAAAAAAATTTTTTTGTTTTGTAAGTCTACCCACAGCAATATAATAATTGCTTAGATCTAACTTCTGATTTTTTTTATAATTAATTTCTTCGATCTTTAGTACTGGGTCATATAAAAGTTGTATTTTAGACTCGTGTGTTAAGTTCAAACTTTTAAGATAATTCATTGTATTAATAGTAGGGCATGTAATTAAATGAACTTTTTTAAAAGCTATTTTCCATAAAAATTTTCTTAAAAAATTCATTTTAGGGTAACCTGAAATTCTCAAAATAAATTTCGTTTCAAAATTAAAAAAAATTAAAAGAATTAATGGTAAAGAAGTTATTAAATGTATAATTAAATAATCTGGTTTACTTTTTTTAAGCAATTTTTTTAATGGAAAAAAACCTAATAGAAACATTAAAATAAATGAAAACCTACTTTTTATTTTGCCTTTGTATGGAAATTTTTTAATTAAATTTAACTTATAATAATCAATATAATTAATTTCTTTATTTTTAGATTTAAAATCATCAAATTCACCATAAAAATTGATTATAAAACTTTGATACTTGTTACTATATTTATTTAATGAATACGCAGAATTTAATACCGCCTTACATGTTGCTATTGGAGATAAAAATGGCGACCAGTAATAAATTTTTGTAGGTTTCAAAGTATTTTTATTTTTGATTTATGTGTTAAATAAAAATAAATATATCTTATAAAACAAATTAATTAAGCAAAATATTTTATGACTGATTTTAATTATAAATTAGAATGCAATTTATTTCCATTAATACAAGATATTAAAAATATTGTTATTCTTGAATTGGGGGTCCAAAAGGGAAGATCAACAAAAAAATTTTTAGAAATTTGCAAAAAAAATAACGGCACACTTTATTCGATTGATGTTGATGATTGTTCGGTTGTATCGAAAGACCTAAATTGGAAATTTTACCAAACAAGAGACGATAATTTTGAGTTTATAAAATCAAAAATTCCAGAAAAAATCGACGTTTTATTTATTGATACATTACATGAGGCTGATCATGTAGAAAAAATAATTCATGGATATTATAATTTAGTTAAAACAGATGGTTATATATTTGTTGATGATATATCTCATCTTCCATATACAGAAAATTCTGAGAGAAATAATTTTTATTGTGAAATAAACAATTTAGAAACATTTAAGCGTATTCTTCAAATCTATTCAAACAACTTAGAGAACATTGATCTAAATTTTTCATTTGTGTCATCTGGTTTAGCTATAATTAAAAAAAAAAATGATAATGTGTTAAATGAAAAGATAAATTTTGCTTCAAGAGAACATTCACTTAAAAACCTTATAAGGAATTTTAGAAATAAGCTATTAAAATGATAGATTGACTATTTCCTGATGTTAAAATTAAGTAAATAAAATTTATTCAATTTATGAAAAAAAAAGAACTCATTATATTCATGCCTGCAATGGATGGTGGAGGAGTAGAAAAAAATTTAATTTTGATTGCTAATTATTTAATCAAAAAAAAAATAAATCTAAGTTTAATTACTTATGAAAATAAGTTTAAAAATAAATTAAGTAAAAAAATAAAAGTTATTATACCAAAAAATATAAAAAAAAATAAAAGTAAATATTACAAATATATTATGTGTTTATTTTTAATGATCAAAATTTTATTAAAAAAAGATTGCTTAGTTTTTGCTTTTCAAGCAAACATTTATGCTGTTATAATTTGTAAATTACTTAAAAAAAATATAATTATTAGGTCGAATTCTTCACCAAGTGGATGGAATAAGAATTTTTTTAAAAATTTAGTTTTTAAATTTTTTCTAAAAAGAAGTGATGAAATTATAGTTAATAGCAAATATTTTAAATTTGAATTAGATAAGAAATTTCAAACACGATCTAAATTAATTTTAAACCCGCTTAATAAATCTGAAATTTTAAAAATGAGTAAAAAAAAAATAAAATTTGATTTTTTTGAAAAAAAATATTTAAATATAATCAACATAGCTAGGTTTACTGATCAAAAAGACCATATTACGCTTCTAAATGCTTTCAAAATTGTAAGTAAGCAGATTAAAGCTAAGTTAACTTTAATGGGATATGGACCAAATAAACATAAAATTCACAATTTCATTACTAAAAACAAACTTAATGGATTAGTTAGAGTTATAAATTTTCAAATTAATCCATACCCCTATTTAAGAAAATCTAACCTTTTCGTATTAAGCTCAAAATATGAGGGTTTACCAAATGTTTTATTAGAAGCACAGGTATTAAAAAAATATATAATATCAACAGATTGTCCAACTGGCCCTAGAGAAATTTTAAAGAATGGAGATTTTGGCTCACTATTTAAAATATCTAATCATAAACAATTGTCAAAAAAAATAATCGATTATAATAAAAACCAGATAAACTATAAAAAAAAAATAATAAACGCTTATAACAATTTAGATAAATATGATTATGAGAAGAATTGTAATAAGTATTTTTTAACTGTAAACAAATATCTCTAAAAGTGATTTTTAAATACTTCAAAAAATATTTCGATAAAATCTACTTAACAGAGGAAGCTGATACTATTAGTAAAAAAAACAAAACTATAAAGGGTAATAAAGTAAATATTAACTTAAAAGTTAATTCAAATAAAAGAAAAATTTTTTATATAATTCAAAGATCACCTGGTGCAGGGATGTTTTCAAATCTCATTTTTGTTTTAAACCATCTTAAAATTTGTGAAGCTCATGGATTTGTTCCTATTATAGATATGAAAAATTATCCTACAATTTATAATGAAAAAAATAAAATTTTTAAATCATCTAATTCATGGGACTATTATTTTGAGCCTGTTTCTAAGTCAAGTTTAAAAGATGCTTACAGGAATGGTAAAATAATTACATGTTCAAGTTTTAATTACAAAAATTTTGAACTTTGTTCAAATAATATTAAAAAAATCTATAAAAAATATATAAAGATAAAAAAAATATATTCCACTGAAGCATACAAATTTGTAAATAAATTTATTAAACTGAATAAAGTATTAGCTGTACACTATAGAGGCACTAGTTATAAAACCTCTGCTGGGCATCCATACCCTCCAACTTCTAATCAAATGAAAAATATTATAGATTATCTGTTTAAAAAAGAAAAATACAATAAGATTTTTTTATGTACAGAAGATTTGTATATGTTCAAAAAATTAAAAAAAATATATAAAGATAAGTTAATTTATAAAGAAAGTTATAGAAGTTATAAAGATGACGCTTTTAAGATTTATCCTAGAAAAAATCATAGATTTAAACTTGGAAAAGAAATAATTGTTGAAGCACTTATCATCTCACAATGTGACGGATTTTTATCAACAGAAACTAATATAAGTAATTTTATTAATATAATTATGAAAAATAATAAACCTAAATTTTATAAAATTGAGAATGGTTACAATTCTACCAATGAATATTATGCGATGTGGTTATGGTATTTAAAAAGAATCTTACCTTCATTTCTTGGAGGATTTAAGGATTTTGTTAAAATCTCTCACCCAAAGTTTAACTAAATCAAGTTCTTTCTTAGGAAATAGCTTCATCAAAACCAAATTTTTGTAAACTTTAATTAAATTTTTAGTATAATTTTTTTCTCCTTTTAATAAATTCAATTTTAATAATGAGGATAAGGCATAATTTAAGTTTTCATATAATTCCATTTCATCATTGAGGTCTTTAATTAAATTATGATCATTTCGCTTTTGAACTACATTAGATGATTTAAAGAGAATATTTTTTTTATCATTTGATAATATTATTTTTGCAATTAATCCTCTCCAAATATCGGTAGCTCTCATTGAACAAAAACTAGGTAAATAAAGCAACGAGAAAGCATTTGAATACCATATTGTATTTTGACTATTTATTGGCACATAAGTTCTTGGATTTATGCAAAACATTAAGTTTTTTTTAAAAACTAAATTTTTTTTATTATTTAAAATTCTAAAAATTGCGTCTACATCGGGGTCCCCATTGCAAATACCCTGTTGAATATAAAATTTGCTTTTAAATTTATTTTGAGAAATGTCGAATTTTCTTTCAATATTTTCGAATGGTAATCCTCTGGGCCAAATTTTAATATTTTTTTCTTTTATAAAAGGTTTGTAAATATTAACCCAACCATCAGTTAATATATTTCTTGCATATTTATATAATGAAATATTTTTAAAATAATTTTTGTCAATTTGATTATCGTCATCAGTTTCAATAATAAATTTACTATTTGATTTTATAGCCTTCAAATATCCTATATTTTTTCTAGAATATGAATTATACGGAATTTTTTTTACAATTTGAAAGTTAAGATTTCTTTGTTTTTTTAAATCTAAGTAGTCACCATAAATTGTCTTGAAATTTGACGGAGTTTTTTTATCTCCTACAATTATAAAATTTACAAGATTTTTTTTTGAAATGTAATCAAGTTGTCTTATATTTTTATAAGGGTTAATTGTAGTTATTATTAGGGATAATTTATTATTCATAAGTCATTTTCTATTTAATAAGTAATCACTCAATATACCATCAATTTTTTTTGTTCTAACCCAGCCTAATTTTCTTAATTTTAAGTTATTACCCACTAAGTAAGTAAATTTTTTTGAGTTTTTTATTTTTAAGTCTTTCTTAAGTTTATAAGAAATAATTTTAGCTACATCAGTTAAATTTATAGGTTTTCCAGAACATATATTAATAATACCAAATTTTTTTTTTTTCATTAAAATCCAAATCGCTGAACAGATATCTTTTACAGACAAAAAATCTCTATAATGATTTAAATTTTCTAAGTTTACTTTTTTTTCTTTCTTTATTTTTTCAACTAAACTAGGAATTAAAAAACTTTTTTTTTGATTATAATTTGTAAAGCTAAAAATTCTTCCAATACATAAATAATTTTTTTTTTTATTTTTTTTGAATTCTGAAATTAACAAATTTTCAGCTTCCAATTTTGTTTTTCCATATTTTGTATAAGGTTTTAATTTACTATTTTCAGTAAGTTTTTTTTTATTGTTTTTTGATTGATAAACATGTGATGTCGAAGAATAAAAAAACCAAGTATTTTTTTTTGAATCTAGTATTGCTTTAGCCAAATTTATACTACCAATAACGTTTACTTTTCTTGCCTCAATTAAATTTTTTTCTACTACATTAGTTGGAACTACTGCAGCTAAATGAATTATAAAATCAAAATTATTTTTTTGTACCCATTTTTTTACATCATTAAAATTTTTTATATCTCCTAAAAATTTTTTAAAATTTATTTTTTTTTTATATCTTGATATAAATTCTTTTCCTAAAACACCAGAGCTACCTGTAATTCCACAAACATACATATTTTAATTCTATATAATAATTATTTTAATTTTTGTACTAAATAGTATAGATAAACCATGAAACAAATAATTCGAAGAATTTTTACTCATAATAGACCCAAAACAATCGTAAATTCTAAAATGAAAGAGAGAGCTTACGATTATCAAATAGAAAATTTTGGAACTAAAAACAAAAATAAAATTTTTTATGTTATTAAAAGAGAAAAAGGATCAGGATTTTTTTCAAACTTTTTTTTTGTTTTAAATCATCTGAGAGTAGCTGAAAGATATGATTTCATTCCTATTATAGACATGAAGAATTTTAAAACAATTTATAATGATACCTATGGTAAATTTAAAAATAAAAATATTTGGGATCTTTTTTTTGAAAAAAAAATTAATTTTAAATTAGATGAAGTTTATAAAAGTAAAAATGTAATTTTTTCATCTAATAAATTTCCTTCTGATACAATTTTTGATTGGAATAAAAATAATTTAAAAAATATTTTTAAAAAAAAAATAAAAATCAACAAAAATATAATCCTAAAAAAAAATAAATTTATAAAAGAAAACTTTAGTGGAAAAATAGTTGGAGTACATTTTAGAGGTACATCATACAAAACTGCAAGAACTCACCCTCTTCAACCTAATCCAAAGATTATGATTAATTTGATTCATAAATTAATTTCTAAATACAATTACGATAAAATTTTTTTAATTACAGAAGAAAAAGAATATTTAAATATAATGAAAAATGAATTTTCTAACAAATTAATATATTTAAAAAATTCTTATAGGTCATATAAAGATGATGCATTTAAAATATATCCTAGAAAAAATCATAGATATCAACTCGCTGAAGATACATTGGTTGAAGCATTAATTTTAGGGGAGTGTAATGGTATTGTTTCAAACACAACTAATATTGAAAAAGCTGCAAGATTTATTTCAAGAAAAAAAAGGATAATCCATGAGATTTTTTTAGGATTAAATTCCAATAATAAATATATTGCAAGATTTTTATGGTATTTAAAATCGCTGCTTCCTGAAAAATTAGGTGGTCTTAGAATTATAAAATATAAAACTTATATAGAAAGAAATTAACCTTAAATAAGCTTTTTATACTTCTTATACCATCTGATTGTTTGACTTATAGATTTTTCTATTTTTGTAAATTTTATCGATTTTATTTTTTGTTTTATTTTCTTATTATCACCATGTGTTTTAATAACATCTGCTTTATTTATTGGTATATTTTTATATTTAAGTTTTCCAAGTTTCTTTGAAACACTTTGAATAATTTTTGATAATTTGTAAGGCTTATTTGAGCAAACATTAAATACCTCGAATTTATTAATATTTTTTAAATTAATTAACTTTTCTAAAATATTAACTACATCTCCTACATAAGTAAAATCTCTAAAGTGGTAACCAGAATTATTTAAATAAAAAGTTTCTTTATTTGTTATAGCTTTCAATAATTTTAAAAAAAACATATCTGGTCTTCCCCATTCTCCAAAGACAGTAAAGAATCTTAACGCTACGAAATTCATATTATAAAGATTTGAGTATATTTCCGCCATATCTTCATTATTTTTTTTGGAAAAACTATAAACATTAATTGGACTTAATTTATGAAATTCTTTTAAAGGAAATTTTTTACTTTCTCCATAAACAGAACTTGATGATGCAAAAAATAAATTTTTAGGTGGATTTGTTTTTAAATTTTCAATTAAATTAAAGAAACCAACAATATTATTAGATACATATTTTTTTGGGTTTACTAAAGAATATCTTACCCCAACACTTGCAGCAAAATGATAAATATAATCGAATTTATTATTATTTAAAAATTTTTTTAATTTAGCAAAATTTCTCAAATCTAAATTATAAAACTTAAAATTTTTTCTTTTTTTTAAATCTAACAGTCTTATATTTTGAAATTTTTTAGGTGTATAGGGATCAAAGTTATCAATACCGTACAATATAATTTTTTTATTTTTAATTAATTTTCTTGCAAGATTGCTTCCAATAAATCCAGCTACCCCGGTTATTAATATCTTCATAATTTTAAAATATTATTTTATGATCTAAATCAATTAAGTTGAATTATACAATTATTTTGTTACAATCAATATAATTTAGTCATAAGCTCTTGCCATAATAAACTTCGTTCAATATGAATCATAAAATCAAATTTTTATTATTAATATTATTTACAATAATTAGCTTGTATTTTATTGCAGTAATATATGACTATTTATCAAATAGAATAATTCTTAAAAAAAATTCTGAGAGCAAAAAAATTTTTTATAATATGCTAACCTTACAAAGAGATGAAGGAATGGAGCTTAAAGACCATGAGCCAATGCTTTTAAGCAAGCAATTTCTGGAAAAAAATAAAATTATTCATATTGGATCTCAACCAAATCAAAAAGTTTTCTACTGCAATGAAGGTTACGGTCTGGTGAAATATAAGACAGATAGATTTGGTTTTAGAAACAAAGACTCTGTCTGGGACCGAATTAATGATCAAAAAAAAATTAAGGCTCTATTTATAGGTGACTCTTTTATACAAGGTGCATGTGTACATGATAAGGATGTTATTTCAAATTTATTTCAGAACTCTAAAAGCGACTTATTAAGTTTTAACTTAGGAATGGCTGGTAACTCATCTATAATGAACGCTTACACAATTAAATTATTTCTAAATAAAATAAAACCAAAATATTTAATAATTGGAATTTATCCAAACGACAGAAATATTTTTCATACGGATAAATCTTTTGCAAAACAAATAAAAAATCCTAATTTGGTCAAAAACTACTTTAGCAAAGAAAAATCTACATTAAAAATTTCTGAAAAAATTTTAACTGAAATAAATATTAGAAAAGAAAAACTAATAAATCAAAAAGATAATTATTTTTCAAATAATAAGACAATAGTTACAAGAGCCATACCATATTTAAAATTATCAAATACAAGGAAACAATTGTTATTTCTTAAGGAAAAATACCTTTATAAGTTACATGAAGATACTAAAGTGCTAATCGATTTAGCAAATCAAGAATGCAAGATTCATAAATGCAAAATAATATATATGTATTTTCCAGCAAGTGAATATTGGAAAAATGATAAAAACCAATTTATTTTTAAAAATTCTCTGAGTGAATATGTCAGAAAATATAACCATACTTTCATCGATTTTAGTAAAATTATTAAATTTGACGATAAAAATTTTTATGCAACCAAAGGCGGTCATTATAGTCCTGATACCTATAAAATTATTTCAAATGAAATATTAAAAAATTTAAACTAAATACAAGTAATTCTTTTTAACTTAAACAAATTAGTTTTTTTTGAATTAATTCCCACCTCGGCAGTTGGACAACATTTAATTCCAAATTTTTTTAGAATTTTAATCTCTCTAATAGAAAATGTATGATTAAGTCCTTCTGGATAAGAATAATGAATTATTTTTTTTTTTTAATTTTTTTTCGATAATTTCAATACTATTCTTAATTTCTTTTTTAACTTCATTATCACCAAGAAAAGACAAAATTTTATGTTTCATGGAATGGCCCCCAATTAAAAATAAATTACTATCGTTCATTTTTCTTATTTGGCTCCAATTCATTTTTTTATCTAGAATATGATTAGAATTCGAAACTTTTTTTTTATATTTGAGATCTTTCAATACTTTGCTTGTTATTTGATATGGATCTTTATCAAATCTATTTTTAATCAAATACCTTATTTTATTCATGAACTTAATCTTGCTATTTAAAGTTTTTTTAAAACCTATTTTTTTTTGGAATATTTTAGTAGTACCAGAGTCAATATTGTTAACTGCCATTTCTATTCGATCAATCCATGATGTAATATTTTTATTTATAAAATCAGTAGTAATATAAAAAGTCGCTGGAATATTCATTTTTTTTAAAATTGGAATAGCAATTGAATAATTATTATAAAATCCATCATCAAAAGTAATAGCAAATGATTTATCTTTAAAATCTTTATTATTATCATGTAAATTCACTACTTCATCCATAGAGATGGGATTTCCATTTTTTTTTAATTGATTGAGAATTTTTATAAATTTTTTTTTTTCTAAATGTTTTTTATTATAATTTCTTAACTTAAAGTTATTTTGATTAATAACTCCGTGAAATAAAAAAATAGTACAGCTTTTTTTTTGTAAATATTTTGAATAATTGATCATTTTAAATTTTTCAAATAATAATTAAATTTTTTCTCGACAATAAGTTTTAAGTCTTTTGGCATAAAAGAATAATATCTACCATAAACTTTTGGCTTTGACGTTTTAATTTTCTTTTTATTTTTTAAAGACAACAAAAATTTTTTTACAATTTCAATGCAAATTTTTGTATTTTTTGCTCTTAACATATAAATTTTATCTTTTTTCAATAGTTTAATTTTTTTTTGATGAATTATTTTTCCTGTATCTAATTTTTTTTCTACAGTGTGGAGTGTCGTAATAAGTGATGTAAAATCGTTATGATAAATTGCCCAATAATGACTATCTAAACCTCTGTATTTGTATAAATTTCCACCATGAAGATTAAAAATTTTATTTTTGAACAAATTGATAAAATTCTCTGAAACTTTTTTTGATCCAAATAAAATTATATATTTTACATTATTTTTTTTTAAAATTTTAATTGAATTTGTATCATCAGCATTTTTTACTTTAAAAATTTTTAAATTTTCTTTTTTTTCTATTTTTTGCTTTTTATTTTTAAAAAAATGTTTCTTTTCAAATTTATTTCTCTTTTTTTCAAAAAGTACATCAGTAGGAAAATTAGCTTTAATTTGCTTTTGTTCTAGTAATACAATTGTTTTAAAAAAAAGTTTAGATATTTTATTTAAGAAAAAGTTGTGGTGAGAAGTATCAGTAGTAATTATTGCAACTGTCATATTTTTTTAATTAATTATGTAATATGTACCAATCCTCAAATCTACTTAAACTTTTAAAAACTCTTTTGTATTTTTTACTTACTAATAAGTTATAAATATTGTTTCTTTTTTGTTTATCATAATTATGCTCAACTGTAATAATTTTAGGTGAATAAAGTTCAAAATTTAGATCTTTCAATATTTCATATTCTGAGCCTTCTGTATCTACAGATAAATAATCCAGCAGATTGTTTTTTAAATGTTGTTTAAAAACAGAATTCAAAGTTATTGTCTCATGCTTATCTTGATCGTTAATAACATTATGATCTGAGCTTATGAAAGATCTCCCTCCCTCTTTATGGGTTAATTTTACTTTAACATTGTCTCTATTAAAGATTGGTTTTTTTATAAATATATTTTTAGACCTTTTAGCTTGTATTGAAGTGTGAAATTTTGTGTTTGGCTCGCATAGAATTCCTGTCCAATTTAACTCTTTTTCTAGATAGTAAGTATTAGAAAATGTAACTCCATCAAATGCACCTACCTCACAATAAAATCCATCTTTTTTCTTTAAAACAAAATCTACAAACAGGTCTTGGAACAGTTGTGACTTACTAAACTTAGATTTCTTAAAAAAGTAAGACAAAAGGGTCTCATTTTGATTTGGTATAAATTCATTTTCTCTCTCTAAAGCTTTTTTTAAATCGTCTATTTTAAGTTTGATAACGTCATCTTTTTTAAGAATTTCAAAACCGAAGGTATCAAAAAACTTTAATATAAATTTATTTAATAAATTTGGCATTCTGTATATAAGCTTGATTAGATAATAAAAATATATTTAACATAATTAATAAGAAATGAAAATTGGAATTATTTTTGATGCTTATAGAAAAGGAGGGGGTGGTTATAATCAGTCAATTGTAACAGCTAAATTATTAAACTCATTATCCTCTAAAGAATTTAATTTTGAATTTATATCAATGTTACCAGGTAGTGAAATAGAACTAATTAAAAATAATTATAAAGTAATAAATTTCACTAAGCAAAAGTCATCACGTTTTCATTATTTATTATCTAAATCAAAAATATTTGAAACTTTTTTTAACAAATTTAAAATAGAAAATCCTTTCACGAAATTCTTATTTAATAGAAAATATGATTTAGTTTTTTTTTTAGGACCTAGTTTTTATATAAATTGCTGTAATAAAATTAACTTTATGGTGAACATATACGATTTAAATTTCAAATTTAATAATTTTTTCCCAGAATATAAAAACGAGAAAGTATTTAATGATACTAAAGATATTATAAATAAATCTGTCGATAGGGCTTTTAAAATATTTGTTGATACCGATAGAACTAAAGAAGAGTTAAAATCATATTTTATGTGTTCTTCTGATAAAATAACTGTATACCCATTCAGTTCACATTTACCCGGTATTTGGGAGGAAATAAAACAAAATTTCAATGTTAAATCCTGTCTAGAAAAATTAAAAATTCCTGAAAACTTAAATTTTTTTTACTATCCTGCTCAATTTTGGGCTCATAAAAATCATAGATATATTGTTGATGCATTTAAAATATTAAAAGAAAATAATAAAAATAATTATAAAATTATTTTAAATGGTTCTGATAAAGGTAATCTCAATTATATTAAAAGAATTATTAATGAAAATGGTCTCAATGAAAATTTTTTAATTTATGATTTCCTGGAAGATAAAGAAGTTATTTCTCTATATCTTAAATCAAAAGGTTTAATAATGCCTACATTTGTTGCAAGATCAACGTTACCTTTATATGAAGCATTTTATTTTGAAAAACCAGTTTTTTATTCGAAAGGTATCTTAGATCCAGAAATTGAGAAATTTGTAAATACAATTGATTTACAAGAGCCAAATGACCTAGCTTACAAGCTAGAAAACTTTAATAACAATGTAACTGAAATTAATAATAAAGTAAAAAATGCAAAAAATTTTTATAACAATAACTTAAAGTTAAATTTGAAATCAAAAATATTAGAATCTTCTTTATCAAATTATAATTATATTAGTAAAAGGTGGGATTAAAATCTGTCTATCATTAACAAATGATATACCAACTTTTCTAACATTTTTTTTTCAATAGTTTTAGTGTGTAAACCAATAAAAAAACCATTTTTTTCAATATAATTTGAATTGTGAAAATTATTAATTTGTTGTTTAAATTTGTAAAGTTTAACACTTGGTTGATTTAAGAAATTTCCACTTATTATTGGTCTAGTTTCGATGCCATTATTTTTTAGATAATTTAAGAACTTTAATTTATTTTTAAACTTTTTTCTATTGATTAACATTGGAAATCCAAACCAACTTGGTTCAAGTTTTTTAACCTCTTTAAAAAAGGAAAATTGTTTCTTCCATCGAGAAGAATTTGTTAAACTTTCGATTATTTTTTTTTTATTTTCAGATCTTATTTTTTTAAAAGAATTTAGTCTTTTAAATTGATTCAAACCGATTGCTGCAGCTATGTCTGTAGGTCTTAAATTAAAGCCACTATTAATAAAATTAAAATTATTTGAAGTTTTTTTATCTTTTCTTATACCTCTGTCCCATCCATGTGCTCTTAAAGAATTAATTATATTATAATCATTTTTATTATTACATACAATCATGCCACCTTCACCAGAGGTAATCTGATGTGAGTAATAAAAAGAGTAAGTTCCAAAATCACCATATGTTCCTAAGTATTTACTATTATATTTAGAACCTAATGACTCACAAGTATCTTCAATTAAATAAATTTTTTTTTCTTTACATAATTTTGAAATTAAATCTATTTTTGGTGAATTGCCCAAAACATGAACTACCATTAAAGCCTTTGTTTTTTTTGAGATATTTTTTTTTAAATTTTCATAATTAATATTAAAGCTGTCAATATCAACATCAACAAATTTTGGTTTTAAACCAGCTTGCACAAGGGGCCATAATGAAGTTGACCAACATAGAGATTGGATAATAAATTCATCTCCATGTTTTAAAAAGTTTTCTTTTTTTGGGTTTACTAACGAAAACGCTGCTAACAAATTTGCAGATGAGCCTGAATTGGTCATTAACGCATATTTAGTTCCAATATATTTAGCAAATTGTTTTTCAAAATTATAAGTAATTTCTCCCATTGTAATTTTTTTTGATAACAAAACATCTATACCAGCAATTATATCTTCATTCGAAAATGCATCGTCTAGTAAACTATAATTTTTTGATTTAGAGTTTTTGCTTAAATTTAAAAATCTTTCTAAATGTTTATGAATTAAATTATTTTTCATTAATAATTAAATTTATGAGTTTTTTCCAAAGAATTGTTGTCAATGAATATTCTACACCATATTTCGTAATTGATTATTTGCCACAAGAAAAATGAGGTATTATTTTTTTTATTTTTTTTAAAATTATTCCATAATTTTTTTAAATTATTTAAATTATAATAAGATCTAGATCTAAAACTGTCAGAATTAATTATTTCATCAAAATAATCTATGAATAATTTATTTTTAAACCAATCATTTTGGGGTGACTGAATTGAAAATTTTTTTGAAGTTCTAACTTTATTATTTAATGTACCTTTCATAGTTTCTCTTAAAATTGATTTTGATTTACCATTTAAAAAATAAAAATCATCTTTTAAACTTAAACCATATTCTATTAACTCATGTTCTAAAAAAGGTAAACGTAATTCAAGTCCAAAGGCCATACTAATTCTATCTTTTAATCTGTTGTTTCTGGGTATTTTTGAATTTTGAATGAAATAACTTAGAGAACTTTTTAAATTTAAAATTTGTTTGCTTTTATATTTATAAGAATTAAGAAATTTTTTTTCATACAAAAGTTTATTAATCAAATTATAAGAATCTATAGTTTTAGGAATATGATTTGTAAGATTGCTTATTTTTTTAAGAGCCTGAATTTTTTTATAATTCCAATTTTCACAAAATAAATTTAACTCTGAATTAAATTTTTCACTTGATAACTTTTTTAACTTATACAAATATAGTAAGTGATGATACTCATAACCTCCAAATATTTCATCTAAACCAGTAGCATCTTGAACAACTTTATAACCCATTTTTTTTATTTCATAATTCATCTTAGAAAATGCACAATTCATGAGGCCTCCTGACGGAGATTCTAAATGCCATAAACTTGGATTTATTGATTTAATCCAATCATTAATAGTAAAATTAATATAATTTGTTTTAGAATTAAATTTCTTTGAAGTTAAATTAATATATTTTTTTTCCGAAAAATCTTTACCAAACATTAAAGAAAATGATTTTGGTTTATTTTTCGCTAATCTATATTTTTTATGCATAGAATACAAAATTGCAGAGTCAAGTCCTCCTGATAAAGAGACAGAGATAGGTACATCTGCTCTTGAGCATTTTTCAATTGAGTCTTTTAAATGATATAATATGTTAGATTTTGCCTCCTCTATAGAGGAATTACTTTTTTTAATATTTGATTTTAAATTATACCACCTAAATATTTTTAATTCATTTCTAGAATTTAATACACCACAATTACCAGGTAATAATTGCTTTACACCTGAAAATAAAGTATTTTCATTTTCATCTATGATACCTTTCACTAAATAATTATGCCATGCTTTTTTATTTTCTTTAGCAACAACACCTAAAGCTAACAATCCTTTAACCTCAGAAGCAAAATTAAAATGATTATTAACTCTAGAATAAAAGAAAGGTTTTTGTCCAAATCTATCTCTAGCAAAAAAGGTTTCCTTTTTTTTAAAATCATAAATTAAAAACGAAAACGCACCTGATAATTTATTAATAAAACTTTTTCCCCAATTTTTATAAGCTGCCAATATTACTTCGGTATCGCTTTTTGTTTTAAATTTATAATTTTTAATTTTTTTTCTTAATTCTATATAATTATAAATTTCACCATTAAATACTATTAGTAATCTTTTGTCAGAGGAATACATGGGTTGATTTGAAATATTTCTTAAATCAATAATTGAAAGTCTCGAATGATAGAAAAAATAATCTCTATTTAATAAATAGTTTTGAAAATCGGGACCTCTATGATTTAAGGTATCATTTAATTGTTTGATGTTAAACTTACTTACTTTAACATTTTTTCCAATAGAACCAGCAATTCCACACATTATTTAATTTATAATTTATTAATTGTTATAATTTTTTTATATGTTTTAAAAATTTATAAATAAATATTAGTAATACTAACAATCTATTTTGTTTATTATCTAATCTTATTTTTATTTCTTCCATAAAATGATCATAAAAATTAATCTGACTTGAATATCCTCCCCTTCTGAAGGTTCCAAATAACTCTTTTTTTTTTGTCGCCATACCCTTCATTTTATGCTTTACAATCATTCTGAAAAAATAATCATAATCCGAAGAATATTTATACTTTAAATTATAAAGCCCCACTTTTTTTGCTGAAACTTTTTTTATAAAAAAGCCTGTAGAGTGGCTTGAATAAAACCCCCAACTAAAGAATATTTTCCATGGTTTGTATCCATGTAGAGTTCCCCAGTGTTTTCTTACACTTCCAAAAAAAAAATCTAAATTGGAATTTGCTTTGATGTATTTTGTCAAAATTTCTATAGTATTTTTTTCATAAATATCGTCTGAATTAATAAATCCTATATATTCCCCTTTACATAATTGCATTCCTTTATTGAATGCATCATATATGCCTAGATCCTTCTCACTTACCCAGTAATCTATTTTTGAATCATATTTCTTGATTATATTAATAGTGTTATCTGAAGACCCTCCATCTATTACAATATATTCATAATTTTTATTAGTTTGTTTAAAAACACTTTGGAATGTTTCCTCTATATATTTCTCTCCATTGTAAGTTACTGTAATAATTGAGATTAGTGGATTATTCTTATCATATTGATTAATTTGACTTTTTAATCTTTTACCTCCCTCACCAAACCTTGTTATATTTGATGATACTGGCCATTTTTCGTAAGTTTTGAATTCTGTTATCACTGAATACTCTCTTTATCTATAAGTTGATCTACTGTCATTTCAGCATGCCTATAATCTAAAAAATAATCTTTTGAATTAAAAAAATTGCTAATTGTTTTCAATATTTTGTTGTGGTTATTTGTATTCCAATATTTTGTAAAAAAATCATAAATATTTTCAGAAAAAAGATTTTCCCAATTATTACTTTCTTTTAGAAACTTGCTAAAAATATTTATCAAAATATCATGATTTCTATAAACAGAACTCATAAAGTAAAATTCAAGAACCTCATCTCTATCAATAGTTATTTTTATGTTTTGTAAATTTTTCAAATTTTTTTCAAACTCTTCTCTGGTATCTGAATGAATATTAAAATTATAATCATACGTAAAACAATTTTTTGAGGCAGTTAATACTGGAATATTAAAATAAGCATATTCATATGCTATGTCACCATTTACAGTTAAAACGAAATCAACGCCCTCTTTTATAATTTGATGATGAGAGGTAGAAGATTGTATGTAAATAATATTAGGGTTTAACTTGATTAAATCTTTTGTTGCATTTTCAGTCATAGTTTGACCTGGATTAAATTTACCATGATATTTAGGATGATCTTTAATATACCAGTTGTAGTTAGTATTTTTTGAAATACTTATAATTGATTTTAACCACTCATAATAATCAGGGTAAAGTGTTTCACCAAATCCATTTGAAGCATCATTGATTTCATGTGTAAAAATTACTACATTTAATTTTTCATTTTGCTTGAGTACCTTATTTTCTTCATTATATTTTTGTGAAAATGATGAAGTAACTATTCTACTTTCTTTAATATCTATTCCAGTTTTACCATCAAATCTTTTTTGTAAAAATTTAGATGCAAGTTTTCGAGCTTTTATTTTTTGTTCTTCTGAAAATGATGAAAAAATTTTTTTATAATACTTAAAATCACTGTTTTGATATAAATTCTTCTTTGTTAAATTGTAAACAACACCATCTTCAATTGCTATTGAAGGAATATTAAAATTCAGAGCAATTCTTAGAGGTATTCCATAAGCATAGGTTGAATGACAACCTATCACAGATTTAATGTTATTATTTTTGATATAATCATACCAAAAATAATAAAGTTTTATAAAATCCTTTAAAAAAAACCAAAAGTTTTTATCCTCTAAATTTAAAATAGGAACTTTATGATAAATTTTGTAGCCATCGTATATTAATGTTCCTAATTTTATATTATCAATTTCAATCTTTATGACATCTTCATTTACCTTAACTTTATTTCTTAATTCCTCAAATTTTACTTTAGCTCTATTTTCTATTTGTTTTGTTATTTTTGGATAAATGAATTTTTCAGTGTTAAAAGACCTATATATTGAATAAGTTTTCAAATTTAAAAAATCTCCTATTAGTCTTTTTAAATTATTTAAAAAATTTTGCTTTAAAGGAGACGAAACTAATGAATAATTAAAATACGCATACAATTTTGAAGAAGAATTTTTTAAAAAATAATTTGCCAAATAAGAGAAAATAATATGTGAACTTTGAAAAGCATTGAATTCGACTAATACAATCCCATCGGTTTTTTCTTTTTTTTTTTGAAAAATCCTTTTATTTAGCTCTTTAAATTTACTAATGATTATTTTTTTTTTATTAGTATCCATGTTAAGTCAAAATCCTTTTTTCAATTTATCAATTAAAAGTCGACAAATATAAGCTCTTGCACCATACAAGCTCTCAAAAGTTGTGCCTCCTAAATGTGGAACTATAAGTAAATTATTGTTTTTCTTTTGATATTTTATTAGGGGATGATTTTTAAGTTTTATTTTTGAGAGCCATTCACCATCAATTACGTCAAGCGCAGCCCCACCAATTTTTCTTTTTTTTAAAAAATATAGTAGATCTTTTTCATTTATTATTTTTCCTCTGCTTGTATTAATAATGATTGCAGTCTTTTTCATTAATTTCATCAATTTTTTATCAACAAGTCCTATCGTTTTATCATTTAAATGAACATGAACTGAAATAAAATCTGATTCTTTAAATAATGTTCTTATTGAAACCATTTTAACATTTTTTGATTTTATCTTTTTAATATCATTGACAATCACTTTCATACCAAAGCCTTTTGCTATTTTTGATGAAATTTTACCTAAACGCCCATAACCAATTATACCAAAAGTTTTATTATACAATTGATTTCCAATAAATTTTTCTCTTGGCCAATTGCCATACTGCATAACTTTATTTGCTAAGAATAATTTTCTATTTAAAGCTAATAACAATGCGAATGTAAGTTCAGAGGTTGCTGTAAAACTATTTAAAAGTTTTCTTTCATTTGCTAAATGAAATACTTTAATTTTTTTTTTTTTAAGTTCTTTTATATTTAAATGATCAGTACCAGTTGATGGACTAAAAATAGCTTTTAATTTTTTTGCACTTTGAATAAACTTCTTATCTACCTTAATCGCTGCACCAGAAATATAAATATCTACATCTTTTAATTTTTTGTATATTTTTTTTTTTTTATTTAATAAAAAATTTAAATTAGAAATTTTCTTGATTTCATTTAACTCATTTTTGCAATAATCTAAACTGATGCTAGAAAGTATATTATACTTCATAGTTCTTTAATTTTTTCTCTATATTTATGATGTCTTCTTTAAAATGGATATTTGTACAGTCATCCAATATTATTTTATCTTTAATTATTTTTTCTCCTAACAAAATATTTCTTGCAATTATAAAATGTGCACCATTTCTTTTTCCTTTTTTATCTTCACTGTATAGTGTGTCTAATTTATTATTTCTAAAGTCATTTATTGTATCATCTACAGGAATATTTCTATCTGGATGATCACATTGCAATCCAACTATTGCCTCTATATTTTTTTTAAATTCAAGTGAATGGAATGCATGTTTGTAAACATCTAGTATTAGGGTTTCTCCTCCTAAAGACTCAGGCCTTTTGATCACACCTATATTTTGTTTAAGAGCATATTTTTCAATTTCTTTATTATCAGTAGAAACGTAGATCTTATCGATTAGTTGAGATTTTTTTGCATAATTAATTGTGTAAAACAACAAAGGATTATTATTAACTAAAAACATATTTTTATTTTTTAACCTTCGAGAAGAACCCTTTGCTGGAATTATTGCAATTATCATTTCTTATTTGTAAGATTTGTAGATTTAAATTGTTCACCAAATTTAATTGCTTTCTTTAATTTTTTTCCAATTATTTTTTTTTCATCTAAAATACAAAATTTATTTCTAGGTCTTACAAAAATCAAATCACTACTTTTTATAATCGAATTTTTTTGCAAGTTTTTGTTTGATGCGATTGAACGCCTACTTCCTGCTAAATTAAAAGTTTCAGATTTTTGTATTTTTTTATTTTTTTTGCCCAACATTAATTCTAAATTACGTATTATATTAACTAATTTTTTCATCTCTGCTGGACTAGCAGATAGTTTGTGATCTCTAAAACTTGAAAAATTTTTATCTAAAGTAAAATGTTTTTCAATGACTTCTGCACCTAAATAAGCAGACAAAACACAAGACTCTATTGAATCTGAATGATCCGAATATCCGATTATACAATCAGGAAATTTTTCTTTTAAATAAACTATAGAGTTTAAATTTAACTCTTTAATTGGTGCGGGATAACTTGAAACACAGTGTAAAAAACAAATTTGATTTTTGAATTTATTGATTTTAATAAAGTTATATAGTTTTTTTATTTCTTTATAATTTAACATTCCAGTTGATATAATTATAGGCTTGTTAAAACTTAAAACTTTTTCAATCAAATTATAAAAATCGTTATCTCCAGATGAGATTTTAAAAATATTTTGTAATTTATTTAAGAAGATGGCGCTCTCTATATCAAATGGTGTAGAAAAAAAAATTAGACCAAGTTTTTTGGCATATTTTGATAATTTAATTAAACTTTCATGGGATAATTCAAACTTTTCTAGTTTTTTTATTCTTTTTATATCAGAATCTGAGGAATAATATTTTTTAACATTATAAGTTTGAAATTTAACAGCATCTACTCCTGCATCTTTAGCTTCTTCTATAAGTTTATATGCATTAGAAATACTTCCCTCATGATTATTACCAACTTCAGCGACTATGAATTTTTTGTTTTTTTTTAACTTCATGTTTCAATATTTTTTTTATTCCTATCAAAAAAATCTATGTACCATTTAATATATGAATTGTATCCTTTCTCTAAATTCCAAGCAGGATTATAGCCTATAAGTTCCCTTGCTTTGTCTCCTGACAACTTGCCTCTTTTTGGCATAAGTTTGCTTCTTTCTTTTTTTATAACTTTGACTTCACCGAAATAATTCTTAAGTATTTCTATTAAATCAATTATTTTTCTACCTTCACCAAAAGTAATATTAAAAACTTGATTTTTAGATTCTTTATTCTCTATGATTGCTTTCACTCCTGAAACTAAATCTTGAATGTATGTAAAATCTAGTTTTTCTAAACCATCACCATCAATAATTATTTCTTTGTTCAAAAGTGCGTTTTCAATAAATATTTGTCCAACACGTCTACTTATACATCTTTCGCCATATAAAGCTGATGGTCTTACGATTGTGTAAGGAATATCGAAAACTTGATTATAAGCGATCACTATTTTTTCACCTGAAAATTTTAATGCTCCATATATACCTATTGGCTCGCAAATAGAATTTTCATCAACATAATCTTGTTTAAAATTCCCGTAAACCATACTCGACGAAAAATAAATAAAATGCTCAAGTTGAGATTGACTTCTGGCAGCATCTAAAGCATTTTCTAACGTCCTAAAACTATGATCAAATGTTGAATATGGATCTTTATTTGATCTGTTAGCATGAGATACTGCTGCTAAATGAATAATAATATTTGGCTTAATTTCGTTAACTTTTTGACACAAACCATGATAATCTCTTGCGTCTTGAATAATAATATTCAATCCATTTTTATCAAACAGTTTAACTCTTTCATCTAAAACTGCTTTTGAAAGCTTTGGATATGGTAGATTATCTCTATTATCAACAAGAGACACAAAATTATTTACTGATAAACTATCAATGATAAAGATTTCATACTCATCTTTTAATGTTAATGCAATATTGTGCCCGATAAAGCCAGCGCCTCCAATGATTAATAATTTTTTTTTCATTTTTTCTTAAATTTTTTTATAGCCAATTTAATTTTTGAACATATATAAACTATATCTCTTTCCATTAAATGAGGACCTACTGGTAATGAAATAGAGTTGTCACTTATTTTTTGTGCATTTAAAAACTTTTTTTTATTATAGCCGTATTTTTTTTTATAGTATTTTATTCTTGGTACTGGGTGAGGATAATAAATACTAGTTCCAACTCCTAATGAGTTTAGATACTTAATAAAACCAAACCTTTTTTTTGATAGTAAATTGTTCAACAAAAAACTAAGAGAATAATAAGAGCTATTAAGATTTTTAGAGTCTTTTGACTGAATCACCTCAATATCATTAACTAATTTCAAATGTTCTAAATATTTATGAAATAAATCTTTTCTTTTTTTTAGTATAAATGGAAGTTTTTTTAATTGTTCTAAACCTATCGCGGCATGAATTTCACTCATCCTATAATTAAAACCCAGATATTCACAATCATAAATTCCTGGTAATTTTCTTTGACCAAAATTTTTATTTACACCGAAGGCTCTTAGTAATCTAATTTTTTTAGATAATGCTTTATTATTTAAAATCATCATACCGCCTTCAGCTGTTGTAATGTGTTTTACAGGATAAAAAGAAAAAACACCCACATCTCCAATTGTTCCAACATGTTTATTGTAATATTTTGCTCCTAAAGCTAAGGCACAATCCTCAACTATATATAAGTCATGCTTTAGTGCTATTTTTTTTACTTTTCTTATATCAACAGGAAGACCAAGGTAATGAACAATACATATAGCTTTTGTTTTTTTTGTAATTTTTTCCTCAATTTTTTCAATATCAATGTTTCCAGTGTTTAAATTTGCGTCCACAAATACAGCCTTGGCCCCATTAAGTTCAACAGCGTGGGCTGTAGCTAAGTGTGTTTGCGCTGGTACAATTACTTCGTCTCCATTTCCTATTCCAACAGCATTGTAAAAAAGATGCATGCCTGCTGTGCATGAGGAAACTGCGATTGCATATTTTGCTTTAGTAAATTCTTTAAATTTATTTTCAAAATTTATAGTTTGTTGTCCATGAACTAATATCTTACTTTTTAGGACTCTACTTACGTTATTAATTTCTTTAGAATTTATTAAAGGGCTTCCAAATGGATATTGTATTCTGTTTTTCATTAAATTAATATTTTATTTTTTCCCATTTTTGGGTCTTGAGAGATTTATTGATTGCGATAGATACTGCTATAGAATTTAATGTTTCAATTTTACTCACAACAGGTTTTCTATTATAAATAATTGAATTAATAAAGCTATTAAGTATAAAAGATTTATCTTGGTTTAAATATTTAAATTTAATTTTTTTTTCTTTCTCATTTTTATCTCTTGAAATTCTGTAAGACACATCTTTATACTTTTGTACAAAAGTACCTTTTTTTGAAAAGACAGAAAGTGTATGATGATGGTCTGTAACAGATCCGAAATTAGCAGTCACATTTGCAATGATATTATTACTAAATTTGATTAAAGCAGTAATAAAATCATTATATTTAAATTTAGTTTTTTTTGATGAAATATTATTTCCAATTGCTACTACTTTTGTGGGTTTTTTTTGTAATAACCACATAATCAGATCTATAATATGGATTCCACCGCCATTCATTACTGAATAATTTTGTACTTGTGATCTCCATCCTCTTATTAATTTATTTAATCGACCATAATTATACTCTCCAGTTAAATAATATATATTTGAAAAATATTTTTTTTTTAGTTCATTTTTTAACTTTAAGAATTGTGGTGAATTTCTTAAAATTAAATTTGATGACAATTTAATATTTTTATTTCTTGATAAAGCTTTTTTTATTTTTAGATATTCATAATAATCAGTGCATAAAGGTTTTTCAGAAAATATGTGTTTTTTTTGTTTAATTGAATATAAAATTTGATCACAATGATAATTGTCATAAGAAGCGATAGTTACTAGGTCTATTAATTTATTAGAAATTAACTTTTTTGCATCTTTGTAAAATTTAATATTTGGATATTTATTTTTAATTTTACATATTTTTTTTTTATCAAATTCAGATATTCCTATCACTTTACAGTTAGGGTGTTTTAAAAAAGTTTCAAAATGTTTATTTCCCACACCTAATCCAATAATCCCTACTTTAAGTACCTTTGTCATAATTTTCTTTATAAAATTCCATCAATTAATTTCGATTTAAATAAATTTTTAACGTCAAAAATTACTCTTTTTTTATTACAAAAAGACAAAATTTTTTTTAAACCAAGTTTTTTAAATTTATCATGACATACAGCAATAATTATTCCATCAAAGTTTGAGAGTTTTTTTGCACTCTTGACATGAAAATTCTTTAAATTTTTTGGCAACTCTTCTTTTAAAACCCATGGATCATAAGTTTTAATTTCAATATTTCTTTTAATTAGATAATTTATTATATCCAAAACTTTACTTTCTCTAATATCTGAGCAATTTTCTTTAAAAGTGAGCCCCATAATAAGCACTCTTTTTTTTTTTGAATTTATTTTTTTTTTTTTAAAAATTTTTAAAAACCTTTCGGAAATAATTTTTGGCATTTCTTCGTTTATTTTTTGACTTCCAACAATTAAATTTGTTTTTAATCCAACTTCTTTAGCTTTAGAAACTAAATAATACGGATCTACGGCTATACAATGACCTCCCACAAGTCCAGGTGTATAATAACTAAAGTTCCATTTAGTATTAGCAGCATCTAACACATCTTTAGTATTAATATTTAATTTACTAAATAAAACTGAGACTTCATTAATTAAACTTATATTTACAGATCTTTGGGTATTTTCTAATACTTTGGAAGCCTCGGCTGTTCTAATATTTTTTGTTACATATATTCCAGCTTTAATTATTTTTGAGTAAATTTTTTTTATTATCATGGTTGATTTTTTTGATGAGCCACTGACTAGTTTAGTAATATTATTTAATTTATTTATTTTATCACCAGGATTAATTCTTTCTGGTGAATATCCACAATAAAAATTCTTATTTATTTTTAATTTTGAATATTTTTCTAAAATTGGAATACAAACTTCTTCGGTACAACCAGGATAAACTGTTGACTCATAGACAACTATATCATTTTTTTTTAATAATTTTCCTATTTGTTTAGAGCTTTGCTTTAAAAATCTTAAATCAGGTATTTTTTTTTTTGTTATTGGTGTCGGAACACAAATAATATAAAAATTACAGTCTCTTAACTCTCTAAATGAATTAGTAAAATTAATAGAATTTTTTAATAACTCTTTTTTTTTAAATAAAAAATTAATATCTCTACCTTTTTTAAGATTAATTATTCTTTGCTTGTTATTGTCATATCCGTTAACTGTAGTAACCTTCGAAAATTGAACTGTTAATCCCAAACCTACATAGCCCAATCCAACCACTCCTATTTTTAAATCTTTAGTTTCCATTTTGATTTGTAATTGAATTATTCTCTATTGAAAAAACCTTATCACAATGTTTAAGAACATTTGGATCGTGTGAGACAATTAATATCGTTTTTTTATTCTTAAGTTTTAAAATTAAATCTAAAATTTCATTTTCTACTTTTTTGTCTAAAGACGCAGTAGCTTCATCTAATATTATAATCTTGGGATCTTTATAAAAAGTTCTTGCCAAACCAATTCTTTGTTTTTGACCACCTGATATAAGAATACCTTGCTCTCCTACACTTGAGTTTAGTTTATCTGGCAATTTCGAGACAAAATCCTCTAATTGAGCAAACTTTATAGCTTCATTTATCTTGTTTTCATCTATTATTTTTTCCTCTCCAAAAGCAATATTCTTAGCAATACTGTCATCAATTAAATAAATGTTTTGAGGGACGTAACCTATACCATTTTGCCAATGCTTTATGTTATCTGAAATATTTTTGTTATCTATTTCTATATAGCCCTCTTTAGGTTGCAATAAACCTGTTATAAGATTTACAAATGTACTTTTGCCAGAACCACTTTTGCCAGATATACCAATCAAATCTCCATAATTTATCTCTAAATTAATGTTATTTTTAAATACGTTAGTTTTATCGCTGTAAGAAAAATTTAATTTTTCAATCTTTAACTTCTTAAAACCTAACCCTTTTTTTATAAAATTTTTTTCAGGATTTTTAAGTCTGTTCTCAGTCTCTATATTATCTAAAAATAACTCTTCATAAAGCGAATTTAAATAAGGAGTAAAAAATTTAATTTTTTGTAAACTTTGTGTTATTCTTGAAACATTTGGCATTAATCGAATAGCTACAATTGAGAATGATCCCAATATGAATACCAACTCTTCTTTGGGTGTTTGGATTAAGGATAAATAAAGAATTAAAAGAGAGATTATTAAAGCAACTATTAGTTCTATTACAATTCTTGGTGCCAATTGAATTAAATCAACATCAAAAGTAACCTCTGCATCCCTTGAAATTTTTTTTCCAAATATTTTTAAAAAAAAGGCTTCTTTTCCATAGAGAATTATTTCTTTAATAAGTAAAATATTTTCAGATATAGTTTTAATTAAGCTTGACTCAATATTTTGCTTTTCAATTCCCATATCGTAAAGTCTTTTTTTCCAATATCCATAAATTACAAAAACAAAAAAACCAAAAAATATAATTAAAAATAGCGTTATTTTAGGATTTATATAAATTAAGAAACTAATTAATACTATAATAACTACTAAATCTAACATCAAAGTAAGAAGCGCTGTAATTAAATTAGAAAAAATTATTGGAGATACTCTAACATTTCTCAAAATTTCAGATGTTTTTTTTAAAAAAAAATAACTATATTTTTTTGATAAATATAGTTGAAATAATGTTTCACTTAACCTAGTTTTTATTTTTAATGATAGTTGGCCTTGTTTGTACATAAAAAATAAATAAAAAACATTCTTTAATAAAATCACAAAAAAAAACCCAATAGAAAATAAAATAATTGTTTCATAAAAGCTTAAATTTTCTATAGAGAAATAACCTAAAACATTAGTTATAATTTTATTATCTTCATTGAACAAGGTTGTAAATATAGGAATCAATAAACCAATACTTAAAAATTCAAGAAGAGAATTAAAAATTGAATAAATAGATAAGAAATAAATATTTTTTTTTTCGTAATTATTTAAAATTTTTTTTATCTTTTTAAAATTTAACATTTTATTTAAAATTTATTTTTTATTTAAAAGCTCTTTTTGCAATTCTTCATATTCTTTCATTTTACGTCGCATAAAATTTATTGTTAAATTTGTCTTTCTAGACAAGCCCTTAGGTGTCAAAACATAAAAATAATTAATCTTATTTGAACTTTTTTCAAAATTGTTAATTTTAATTAATCCTTTTGATATTAATGCCTTAATACAATAATTAAGTTTTCCTAAACTAAAACCTGTTGCTTTAGCTAATTCTCTTTGTGATGCCTTTGGTTTTTTGTTTATCTCTCTTAACAAATTAAAATGATCATTTTCTATAGTTTTTTTCTTCATAATGTTCAATTTTTGAACTTATACCGTTCAAATATTGAACTGTAAAGAAGAATTAAAAATTATTTATTTATGTAGATAATTGATTTGTATTTAGGTTTTTTAAATAGAAATTTTGAATTAAAGGTCATAAATTCTTTTTTTGTTTTAAGATCTTTTATTTCAAATGAATGAGTTTTTATTTTTGTCCAAGAAAACTTTTCATAAAAACTACATAATTTTTTATCACATATTAAAAAGGATGACTTTTTATTCTTACGAATAATTTTATTATTAAATCTCATCATTGTTTTTGAAATTTTTAAATTTCTGTAATTTTTTGATAAAATTAAAGTATCAAACAGTAAATATTCTCTCTCTCGATTGTTATTAAAATAAGTTCTTCTTTTTAAGGCCGTATATCCGATTAATTTATTACCAAAAAAAAATAGATTATGTAAATCTTGGGGTTTTGTATTATTTTTAAAATAAACTTTTTGCGACTTAATTCCAAATTTCCATTTTTGCTCCTTTAAATTTAAAATATCAATAATTTGATGTTTTTTTAACTTAGTTGTCTTTAGAGATTTTTTTTTTAATCTAATAATTGCCATTAAAATACTGAAATTACTTAAATGCTTTTAATCTAAAAATTAATTAATTATTCCTCCTTAAAAATAATATATCGCTATGAAATTTTGACGGATTATCTTTTGCGTAGAAACCTTTTTGTTTTAACCACTCAGAAATTTCATTCCATAAAACTCCTCCTTGATATATGCTTTTAGTACTTATCTCAATTAGTAATGACTCACAAAATTTCAAAGATTTTTCTGCACCTTTTAGCACCAAAAGTTCAGCTCCTTGGACATCAATTATCCAGTGTTTATAATTATTTATTATTAGATTGTTTTTAGCAACTAAACTATCAAGCGTTAACATTTTTAAATCAATTTCATTTATCATTTTTAGATTTCTATTAGGAAAAAGAGACTGTTTTGTAACGTTTTGATCAAATTTAAAAATTGATGAGCTGGCATTATCATTATTTGAAAGATAAAATTTTGAAATTTTTCCATCAATATCTCCTAACAAAACGTTAAATGCTTGCTGTTGTTTGTATTGATAAATATTTTCTTCTAAAATTTTAAAAATTGAAGGGTTTGCCTCTACCCAAATAACATCTTTTCCAAAAAAGTCGTAGATGTTAGCTTCTCCGCCTTTATGTGCTCCAATATGAAGAATACCTTTGGATTCTGAAATGCATTTCAAAATATCTAGTTTAGATAAAGAATTAGGCTCAGAGAGCCTTGGTATTTCTCTTTTTGAAATCTTATATCCTAATTGAAAAAGTAATTTTTTTATTATTTTTTTCATTAAAAATTTTTTTCAGTGCATAAATCAAGCCAATTGAGCTATTAGTACTGGTCAGCTGCACGCATTACTGCGCTTCCACATCCAGCCTATCAACG
>MDSW01204866.1_pt1 | contig 30341 bp, 24 predicted proteins | sample 811171 | NCBI WGS metagenome assembly MDSW01 (sample SAMN05326641, study PRJNA326480) | marine metagenome | isolation source: seawater | place: Atlantic Ocean: North West | collected 2012 | reverse complement strand
CGGAACGACTGTTGAGGAGCGGTTCTCCCATACCCATAAACACAATGTGGGAGGGGCGTCGTTGCATGGCCTCTCGCACACTGAGAACCTGATCAACGATCTCGTGTGTCTTCAACGAGCGCTGCAAGCCCCCCTTGCCGGTCGCACAGAAACGACACGCCATTGGACAGCCCACCTGACTAGAGACGCAAACCGTCAAACGCTGATCGGTCGGGATGCCAACGGTCTCAATCGTTTCGCCGTCATGGGTCGCGAGGAGCAGTTTTGTAGTGGCATCAGCCGCCACGCTGCGATGCACCTCCTTCAGACGACCAACATCGACACCCTGCTCAGCCAAAGCTTGCCGCCAGGTCTTGGGCAAGACGGTGATCTCGGACAGGCAATGAGCACCTTTGGCGTAAAGCCAGTCATGCAGTTGCCGGCCTCGAAAGGCCGGCTGCCCTTGCTCTACGGCCCAATCCTGAAGTTGAGCAGCGCTACGACCAAGTAGGGCGCTGCTCACCAGACCAAAAGACCGTGCCCCAGTTTGAACTCAACCACCAACAAGGCAATGAATCCGAGCATGGCCAAGCGGCCATTGAATGTTTCCGTATGGCCGTGGAAGCCATAACGGGGTAGACGACGCTGAGGAATCTCCTTGGGTTCAAGCATGGAATAACACGTTGTTAATTAAGGACAAAAAAGCTGAGCAACCGTCACTCGTCAGAGAGCAAACCTTCTTCCTGAAGCCCCTCGACCGCTTCAGCATCGACCACCTGTTCCTCAGCCAGCTCATTGTCGGCATCCGGACGAGTGAACGCCGCGAAATTGCTACTAGAGGGGTCGATGTTGTGACGTGTACGCGTGGCTTCGAGGTCTGCATCACTGGGATCATCCAGAACCGCACCGGGACTGGTGGCCGATGGCATCTCAACCGTGTAATCCGGTCGCAGATTTTGCATGCGGCGATACCCAGCTGGATCTTCGGAAAGAATGTCTGGATGAGGTCCGGCCTCTTTCTGCAGCTCTTCCTCGAATCCACTGAAGCCGGTGCCGGCAGGGATGAGACGGCCGATGATCACGTTTTCCTTAAGGCCACGCAACCAATCACTCTTGCCCTCAATGGCAGCTTCCGTGAGCACACGCGTCGTTTCTTGGAACGACGCAGCCGAGATGAAACTATCGGTGTTGAGAGAGGCCTTCGTGATTCCCAGTAAGACAGGGGTGAACTCAGCCGGTGCACCACCGGTAATCGACATCGCTTGATTGGTGTCCTCCACCTGGCGCAATTCGATCAATTCACCTGGTAATAAAGTTGTGTCTCCAGCGTCTTCTACCCGAACTTTGCTTGTCATTTGACGGACAATCACCTCGATATGTTTGTCATCAATCGAGACACCCTGAGACTTGTAAACGTTTTGCACCTCAGTTACGAGTCGATGCTGGAGATTGGCAATCGCCTCCTGAGCTGCATCCATAAGTGGTTTACGACTACGTAGATCCTCAAAGAAGCATTCAAGAAGCTCATGGGGATTAATTGGACCATCAGTCATTAATTCTCCAGCAGAGACTTGCTGACCGTCGCTAACCATGACATTGCGACCGAGCAAAATCGGATACTCGCCAATCGCATCATCCGCTTCAATCACCGTGACCGTAATCGTTTCATCGTCCTCACCCTGCTTAATCTCAATCGTGCCAGGTTTCTTACAAATAATCGCCGATTCGCGCGGACGGCGAGCCTCAAGAAGCTCTTCGATACGAGGCAAACCTTGAACAATGTCACCCGTCTTCTGACGCTCAAACACCAACAGTGCCAATCCATCTCCCCGCTGCACTAAATCACCATCGCGAACGTGTAATACAGAATCAGGAGAGACCATATAGGGACGGCCTAAGCGCAAAGTAATGGCATTGCCATTCACCTCCTCCACTTCTCCGCAACAATTCGCCGACTCACCATCAGCGATGAGATCACCATCGACGATGCGCTGACCCACGCTCACGCTTGGAGATCCTGAGGTGTGGACCGTCGTGGTGTCCTCAGGACGTTCGACGATCAAACGGCGAATTGGCTCGTCCTCTGTCGCCTCAGGAAGTTGAGCCAAACCTTCCTGCTTGCAGAGAATCTGAGTGGTCGCCACCACTTCGCCGGCTTTGACGGAGACACCATCCTCGACCTGAAGTTCGGTATGGGTCGAGCCATGGCTTGAGTCAGACATGGTGTCTCGACGAACCAAAATTGATTCCAGAATCACCAGGCGCAATCGAGAGATCGTCTTCGCCCGTTTGTCCGGAGCCTTTTCCACATCCACCGTCATTTGCGGTGTTGTATCGAATGTCTCAAGCAGCAGCTGAGTTTTCAGCAGCTCTACGCCTTCAACAGACTTGATCAGTTCTCCGTCTTTAAAAGCAAGACGCTGGGTGGCCTTGATGCCGAGATGCGGTCCATTGGACTGTTTGACATGAGACAACTCGGGGAGTTGAGCCTCATTAGGAATGCTGTATTCCTCCACAGGCCGCAACAGAAGACCACTGCCTTCAGGTGTCTCTACCGTTTGAACAAACGTCATCGTCTCGACAGACAATCCCTTCGAGATTTCCTCGCCTGGGTTCACCATCTGGCCATCCGCTTGGAAACGCTCCAGGGCCTTGCTGTCACTTGACAGATGGAATTCGCCACTGCGCACGATGATCTCGCGCAAGATGTCGTTCTTCTGAGTGACAGTGACGATGCCTGCGGTCTGGCTGAAAATATCTTTAACGACCTCAGTGCCAGCCTCGATCCACTGGCCATCCTCAATCATCAACAAGGAGATATCCTTGTTGATCTCATGGGTCTCCTGTGGGATCCACAGGAGAGTTCCTCCCTTGCTGACCTCGTAACCGTTCTTGGCCGAACGGGCCTTTTTAATCGCTAAGCCGGGTGCAAAGCGCACCAGACCGCCGGTCTTGGTGCGGAAGCGATCGTCAGCCAGTTCAGCAATGACCTCGCCTGAACCGATTTTGCTGCCAGGAATCGTATTGAGGCGATAACGCGTGCCGTCTTTCGCTTCCAGATTCCAAATTTCTCCTGAATGAGTGGATTCCTCAAGCAGTTTGAAGTCCTTGAGCGTCATCGCTGTAGTGACGATCTGAACCTCGCGGGAATCGCCGATGGAATCACGTAGACGAACCTCTCCACCAAACTCACTGCGCTGGCTTGCCTCTGCCAACACCTGACCTTCCATGACAGTGGTTTCACCACTGACCACAGGTTGAGCATTGGGTGGCAGGTTGTACACATCACCAGCCAGCACCCAAAGACGTCCGAGACGCTGGGCTTTCATGGTGATGTTGCCCTGGCGATCCGTGACCTCTCTGGGCTGAATTTTGTCCTCATAACGAACTTGACCAGCAAGATCGCAAATCACATCTTTCGTGGCTTTCTCAACGCTCTTCTTTACCGCCCCAGCAGCAATCTGCGCCACCGTGACATCAGCATCAATGGATTGGCCGTTGTTAACAAACAAAAGCGAACCCGTGCTGATCTCAATCTTCTGGGCCTTGCCTTTACCAGTTGGCTTGATTGTGAGAGTGAAATCCACCTCTGACTGCTGAGCCTCAACACCATGAGGAGTGCGATAAGGGCGGACACGCGCCTTGGCACCAAACTCGACGTCACCTGCAATTTTGGAGCGGACCACACCCGTTTCGGCGGTGGAGACACCGCCGGTGTGGAACGTCCTCATCGTTAACTGGGTGCCAGGCTCACCAATCGACTGAGCCGCAATGATTCCGACCGCTTCACCAAGGTCAACCAATTCATTGTGGGCAAGAGCCCAGCCATAACACTTGCGACAAACGGAGCGGTTGGCTTCGCATGTCAGTGGAGAACGAACACTCACAGCTTTCACACCAGCCTTCTCAAACCTTTTGGAAAGAGGCGGGTCAATCTCGGTGTCACGCTCGGCCAGAACCTCGCCCTCGCCCCCCAAGACCTGCGCCGCAGTGAGACGTCCAACAAGGCGGCTGCCGAACCTGCCGTCTTCGGCTTCAACAATGATGTGCCTTGTGGTTCCGCAATCGTCCTCGCGCACGATCACATCCTGGGCAACATCAACCAGGCGGCGGGTCAGGTAGCCGGAGTCTGCCGTGCGCAAGGCGGTGTCGACTAAGCCTTTGCGGGCGCCATAAGAAGAAATGACGTATTCGGTGACCGTCAGGCCCTCGCGGAAGTTGGTGCGGATCGGTAAGTCAATGATTTCTCCCTGCGGATTGGCCATCAGGCCACGCATGCCCACCAACTGACGCACCTGCGACATATTGCCGCGGGCGCCTGAGTTGGCCATCATCCACACCGAATTCAGCGGTGCGTTCTCGTCAAAATTTTTCTTGACCGCATCCACCAATCGCTCATTGGTCTCCGTCCAGGTATCAATCACCTTCGTATGACGTTCCACCTCTGTGATTTCACCAAGGCGATAGCGTTCCTCGGTTGCTGTGATCTGTTCTTCGGCTTCTCCAAGTAGTGCTTTTTTGGCTTCAGGAACCCTGAGGTCATTCACCGAAATCGACACAGCAGCCTGCGTGGCGTAACGGAATCCGAGATCCTTCAAGTTGTCGGCCATCGCCGAGGTCACTGCCGTGCCGTGGGTTTTGTAAGCCCAAGCCACGAGCTGCTTTAACGCTCGTTTATCAACGACGTGATTACGGAATGGCGGCGGCGTCTTCGCTAGCTGACGTGATGCTTTCTGAGCTGCGAGAGCTGCATCTTTAGCGGCTTTAGCAGCTTTCGAGGATTTACGGGACTTGGAAGGAGGCATGGGTTGGCTACGCGCGAATCAGAGAATGTGGTCGAAAGAAATTCGGTCGAATCAGGCGACGGCCACCGCTTCGATAATCGTGTGATTCATCACAACTCGGCCGACGGTGGTAAGGAGATAACGGCTGATCAGCGCACCCTCTTCATCAAAACGCTCGCGGCGGTAGGTCCACTGTTCAATACGGGTGCCATCACTCAGCGATTCTGTTTTGATCGGCTCTTCCAAATCGTCGTCATCTTCAACTTCGCCATTGAAGCGAACCCAAATCCAATCGTGAAGCAAAAGTCGCTCATCTTCGAAGGCTTGGATGACATCTTCAAGGCTGGCAAATGTGCGGCTTCGATCACCAAATTCCGGCCTAACTGACTCTGGCTTTAGCGCTGTGAGGTAATACGAACCAAGCACCATGTCCTGAGACGGGGTCACGATTGGCTCACCGGTTGCAGGAGAAAGGATGTTGTTGCTGGCCAACATCAACATGCGTGCTTCCGTCTGCGCCTCAATCGCAAGCGGCACGTGTACCGCCATCTGATCACCGTCAAAGTCGGCGTTAAAGGCTGGGCAAACCAGGGGATGGAGCTGTATGGCACGACCATCCACCAATTTGGGCTCAAAAGCCTGAATACCGAGACGGTGAAGGGTTGGAGCCCGATTGAGCATGATTGGGTGACCATCAATCACCTCCTGCAACACCTGCATCACCTCATCGTCCGCACGTTGAATCAACTTTTTGGCTGCTTTGATGTTGTTAACAATGTTCTGACGGATCAAGCGATGAATCACAAATGGTTGAAACAGCTCAATCGCCATTTCCTTCGGCAAGCCGCACTGATGCATCTTTAACTTCGGACCCACCACGATGACGGAACGACCGGAATAGTCGACGCGCTTGCCGAGCAGATTTTGGCGGAAACGACCCTGCTTCCCTTCAATAATGTCACTGAGTGACTTCAACGGTCGATTATTAGCACCAACAACAGTTCGACCTCGACGACCGTTGTCGATCAGAGCGTCAACAGCTTCTTGCAACATCCGCTTCTCATTGCGGACAATGATCTCTGGGGCAAGAATCTCTTGAAGTCGCGCCAAGCGATTGTTGCGATTGATCACCCTGCGATAGAGATCATTGAGATCACTGGTGGCAAATCGCCCTCCATCAAGCTGCACCATTGGACGCAGATCAGGAGGAATCACTGGGATGACATCAAGCACCATCCACTCGGGACGAGCATTGGTAGCAATGAAGTTGTCGATGACGCGCAATCGTTTAATCAACTTGGCTCGTTTCTGACCCTTGCTGCCATTAATCTCTTCACGAAGCTGCTCAGCAACCTCTTCAAGATTGAGATCTTCCAACAACTGCTTGAGAGCTTCTGCGCCAATACCAACAACCGGCTCGTTCTCAATCTCTGATTCCTCGGCATAAATCTCGTCTTCGATCTCAAGCCACTCGTCCTCTGTGAGCAGCTGCTTGTACTTCAGATCTTTGTGATCACCTGGATCGAGGACGACATAACAATTGAAGTAAACAATTTGTTCGACATCGCGCAAAGGCATATCCAACAAAATCGCTACATAACTGGGAATACCCTTGAGATACCAAACGTGAGATACCGGCGCAGCGAGCTTAATAAAGCCCATGCGATGGCGACGCACCCGACTTTCAGTGACCTCCACACCGCAACGCTCACAAACAATGCCGCGGTGACGGACCCGCTTGTACTTGCCACAGTGGCATTCCCAATCTTTGGAGGGACCAAAGATTTTTTCGCAGAACAACCCGTCCATCTCAGGCTTCAGCGTGCGGTAATTAATGGTCTCCGGTTTGGTGACCTCACCGACCACCTGGCCGTTAGGAAGGGTGCGTTGCCCCCACTCCATCACCCGTTCGGGTGAAGCGAGTGTGATCTTGACGTAGTCGAAGTGGTTCTCGGTACGGAGGTTGCTGTTGGTCATGGACGGAGGAAGAAGGAAGAGCTGTCAGTCGTTGTGATCAATCGGTCTGTCAGTCCTCGTCGTAATCCGCAACGCCGAGGGATTCATAGGTGGGCCGGCTCGGTGTACTTCGGCGGGGGTTGACGTCTTGCATCAGATCCACCTCTTTGCCTTCATCGGTGTACACCGCAATGTCCAAGCCAAGGGACTGAAGCTCACGCATCAACACCTTGAAGGATTCGGGTGTACCTGGACGTGGAATCGGCTTGCCTTTGACAATGGCGTTCAGAGCTTCATTTCGACCCTGCATATCATCGGATTTCACCGTGAGCAGTTCTTGAAGGGTGTACGCGGCGCCATAGGCCTCTAAGGCCCATACCTCCATTTCACCCAAGCGCTGACCACCTTGCTGAGCCTTACCCCCCAGCGGCTGCTGGGTGACAAGCGAGTACGGACCCGTCGACCGGGCATGGATCTTGTCATCCACCAAATGCACAAGCTTCAGGAAGTGGGAGTAGCCCACTGCAACAGGCTGATCAAAAGGCTGACCGGTGCGTCCATCTCTCAACACAAGCTTGCCGGGATCATCGGGGTAATAAACCCAGCCCTTGCCTGGCTGTTTAGCCGCTTCACGCAAAAAGGTTTCAACGGTTTGTTGTGATTTCTCAGCACCGTGCATCTCATCGAAGGGGACGACACGCACCCGACAGTCAAGATTGGATGCAGCCCAACCAAGCAATAGTTCGAACACCTGGCCAACATTCATTCGGCTCGGCACGCCGAGAGGATTTAGGCAGATATCGACAGGAGTGCCATCAGGGAGATAAGGCATATCTTCCCTGGGCAGAATGCGGCTAATAATTCCCTTATTGCCATGACGGCCTGCCATCTTGTCGCCAACCTGAATTTTGCGACGCTGCGCCACATAAACCCGAACGACCATATTTGCGCCAGGCGGTAATTCATCACCTTGCTCGCGCGTGTAGATGCGAACATCAACAACGCGACCTCGTTCAGTGCCGGGCACACGGAGAGAGTTATCGCGTACATCTCGTGCTTTTTCACCAAAAATTGCACGCAGTAATTTCTCCTCGGGGGGCTGATCAGACTCTCCTTTTGGCGTCACCTTACCGACAAGAATGTCGCCACTTTCGACGAATGCGCCAACGCGAATGATGCCCATTTCATCCAAGTTACCAAGACTATCCTCAGCAACATTTGGAATTTCACGAGTAATCTCCTCAGGACCAAGCTTAGTCTGACGAGCTTCGATCTCATACTTTTCAATATGAACTGACGTATACAAATCATCGGTAACGAGACGCTCACTCACCAACAAAGCATCCTCAAAGTTGTATCCTTCCCAAGGCATATAGGCGATTAAAACGTTTTGTCCCAAAGCAATTTCACCACCCTCACAAGCAGAGCCATCAGCCAGCACTTGCCCAACGATCACAGGATCACCAAATCGGACAATCGGGCGATGATTTAGGCACGTATCCTGATTAGAACGTTGATATTTTTGCAAATAATGCGTGTGTTCGTTGCCTTCTTCGTCTTGAACAACAATGGCTGTAGCGTCAACAAATGTCACTGTGCCGTTAACACGTGAAATCGGCACCATGCCTGAGTCACGCGCAACCTGAGTTTCCAAACCGGTCCCAACAAGAGCCCGTTCGGGCCGCAACAACGGCACGGCCTGACGCTGCATGTTTGATCCCATCAAGGCCCGGTTCGCGTCGTCATGCTCCAGGAAGGGAATCAAAGATGCCGCGACGGAAATCACCTGAACTGGAGATAGGGCCACATAGTCGACCTGCTCCGGTGGCACTTTCTCAAAGTCCTGGCGGTACCGAACTGGAATGAGATCAGAGGTAATGCGACCATCATCTTCAGTCGCAACATCACCAGGCGCGACGCGAACCTCATCTTCCCGATCAGCCGAGAGATAAATCGGATCTCCATCTTTTAGTACCACTCCGTTTTCTACCTTCCAAAACGGAGTTTCGATGAAGCCGTACTCATTCACTCGAGCATGAGTGGCGAGCGAATTAATCAAACCTGCATTCGGACCTTCAGGCGTCTCGATCGGGCATAGACGTCCGTAGTGGGAAGGGTGAATATCACGAACCGCAAAACCTGCACGCTCCCGGGTCAAACCACCGGGCCCAAGCGCAGAGATCCTGCGCTTGTGGGTGAGCTCAGCCAAGGGATTGGTCTGATCCATGAACTGGCTCAGCTGGCTGGAACCGAAAAACTCCTTGATCGCTGCAACCAATGGCTTGGGGTTAACCAGTTGAGCGGGAGTGAGCGAATCGGTTTCGCCAACCGTCATTCGCTCTTTAATGATCCGCTCTAAGCGATTCAGACCAACGCGCACTTGGTTTTGCAGGAGCTCACCAACCGAACGAACGCGACGGTTTCCGAGATGGTCAATATCATCCAGGCTTGCACCGCCAACATCGAGCTCCAGATTGATCAGATAGTCGAGTGTTGAAAGAACATCCTCATGGGTGAGGGTGCGCACCGTATCTGGAATCGTGAGGCGCAACTTCTTGTTGATCTTGTAGCGACCAACCCGGCCTAAGTCGTACCTCTTGGGGTCGAAGAAACGGGTTTGAAGCAGTTGCTGTCCGCCACTCACCGAAGGCGGCTCACCGGGGCGCAATTTTTTATAGAGCTCGAGGAGGGCTTGATCTTCAGAACTAATTCCTTCATCGTTAGCAGCGTCAATCGACTTCTTATAAAATTCTGGGTGGCGCAACTTATCGATCACATCATTATCAGATAGACCCATCGCACGCATCAATACGTGTGCGTTGATCTTGCGGGTCTTATCAACACGAACATGCAGAAGTGAATTCTTATCGGTTTCAAACTTCAGCCATGCACCACGATTTGGTATAACACTAGCATTGTATGTACGCCGTCCATTTTTATCCTGTTCGTCTTTAAAATAAACCCCGGGGCTTCGTACAATTTGGTTAACAATAACCCGCTCAGCACCATTGATAATAAACGTGCCTCGCTCGGTCATCAGAGGAAGTTCGCCGATAAAAACTTCCTGCTCCTTAATTTCACCAGTTTCCTTATTCACCAAGCGACAGGTCACATACATCTGGGACGCGAACGTCGCATCGCGGCGCTTGGCCTCTTCCACGTCATGCCGTGGCCGCTTCAGCCTGTATTCACTCCCAATGAAGTGCAATTCAAGTTTGCCGGTGTAATCGGTGATTGGAGAGAAGCTTTCCAGCTCCTCGATCAAACCCTTATCTAAAAACCACTTGAAGCTTGCCCGCTGCACCTCCACAAGATCCGGAAGATAGGTGGCGGTCTTGGCGACCTGAATCGCGCTGCTGCTCATGCGGGAACCCGACTGAGAGGACGAATGGAACGAAAAACCTGGACGAACGTCAACATCGAAACCAACCGGAATAGAGCCCTAAAAGCGGCGGCTGCCGTCCCTCGCAAAAGGAACGACAGCGCTGCAATCGAGCTCAGCAATCGCGGGTCAGATCAGCTGACGACGACAAAGTGCACCGGAAGAAAATGGACGCTTCGGGCTCCACAAACACGGTGATACCGGTTCATGGCCAGGCCAATACAACATCTTACATTATCGACTGCTCTTTACAGCTGACCACGGATTCATGTCAGGGAAGCTGAAACAACCGCCTAGCGTTAGCCGTGCTGATGGCCGCGACACTCTCGAGATCAGAACCACGTAGCTCAGCCACACGGGCTGCAACCGCTGCCACAAAGGCAGGCTCATTGCGCTTACCTCGACGCGGCACCGGCGCCAGAAAGGGGCAATCTGTCTCGACCAGAAAACGATCCTCCGGCACCTGCTTGGCACAATCGTGGGTCGGAATCGCCTTCGGGAAGGTGACAGTCCCGCTAAAGCTGATGTAAAAGCCAAGCTCTAAAAACCCTGCCATCTCCTCAGGCGTCCCCCCCCAGCAATGCATCACACCTGCGGGGCAAGAACCTGAAGTTTTGCGGACTCGCAACTCCTCGAGCATCGGGTCGGCGGCATCACGACAGTGAACGATGACCGGTAGATCCAACTCCACGGCTAAATCGAGCTGTGGACGCAGCACGCCCAGTTGTTCGTCCAGATTTTTGTCACGGAACAGATCAAGGCCTAATTCACCAATCGCCACAACACGATCGTCATCCAGAGCTGCCCGCCGCAAAACGCTGACTGTGTCTTGCTGCCAATGCTCTGTGTCAAGTGGATGCACACCAACGGAGTAACGCATCTCAGGGAAGCGATCTGCCAACGCCCGGATCGCTGGTATCTCAGAGGGCTCGACGCAGGCATGCAGGAGTGCACTCACACCTGCATCACGCCAACGTGAAGCCACATCGTCCAAATCGTCATCGAAGTTTCGAAAAACAATGTGGCAGTGGCTGTCGATCAGCGTCGGAATAGACGACACGGCAGGATCGAAACGCGCTTTCGACCCCATTCTGCCTGTCCTTGCCAATCAGCTGGCGGGCTCCAAAACTTTTCGGACAGCTGCACTGAGGCGTGATTTCTGATTGGCGCCGTTGTTGCGATGCAACACCCCAACCTTGACGGCTTTATCAATTTTGCTGAAGGCGGCACGCATCGACGCCTGCACCGAGGCTTTCGCATCATCGCCTGGTTCTTGGCTGTAGCTATCACACGCCGTGAAACAGCGCTTCATCAACGTGCGCAGTGCTGATTTGTATGTGCGATTGCGCAGCCTGTTGCGTTCAGCGATCTCAATGCGCTTCCGAGCTGCTTTGTTATTGGCCACTGAGGCAGAAAGGTTGCGAACAATCCAACACTTTACTCATGAGCCCTATGACGAGGCCGAACGCCGATTCCAGGGCCTAATTTGATTGTCGATCGTTTAGGCCTCACTTGCCCCTGAGCAGCTCCGACGAGGTGCCTCAATCCGCACCCTTCCCTCTGCGCGTCATCACTGATCCTGACCAGGCTGAGCAAGAGCTGAAACGTCTGGAAGAGCGAACGCTGAATGAACAGCAGCTCGACGCAAGACGACGGGTCGACTCAATCCTCGAAGCGGTGCGAACGCATGGCGATGCCGCTGTTCGCGACTTCACCGAGCGATTTGATCGCTTCTGTCCCGACCCGATCGCCGTGCCAACCGAGGATCTCTATCGAGCCTGGCAACAGCTTCCCCTCGATTTACGGGATGCCCTCGAACTTGCCTTGCGCAGGATTCAGGAATTCCATCAGCGCCAACGGCCCCATGACATCAACATGGAGGGGCCGCATGGTGAAAAGTTGGGTCGGCGCTGGCGCCCGGTCCGCTCAGCAGGCTTATACGTCCCTGGCGGTCGTGCTGCTTACCCGAGCACGGTGCTGATGAACGCCGTTCCCGCAAAAGTGGCCGGCGTTGAAGAAATCCTGATCTGCTCCCCTGCTGGAGCCAACGGGCAGGTCAACCCTGTCGTCCTGGCTGCCGCTCATATTGCTGGCATCCGAACAGTGCTGCGCATCGGTGGGGCCCAGGCCATTGCGGCGATGGCCTACGGCACGGAAACTGTGCCCAAAGTTGATGTGATCAGCGGCCCCGGGAATATTTACGTCACATTGGCCAAGCAAGCCGTCTACGGCCAAGTCGGAATCGATTCACTTGCCGGTCCAAGCGAAGTGTTGGTCATCGCCGACCACAGTGCCGACCCGATTCACGTCGCAGCTGATTTGCTTGCACAGGCGGAACATGACCCCCTCGCAGCAGCTGTTCTGATTACAACGGATTCAACTTTGGCTGAGGCGATTGGATTCGCCATCGCCGAACAACTTGAACATCACCCGAGACGAGAGATTTGCGAAGCGTCCTTACGTGACTGGGGATTGGCCGTGATCTGCGAAGACCTGGAAACCTGCGCCAGGCTTAGTGATGGATTCGCTCCAGAACATCTCGAACTGGTCGTGGAGCGTCCAGAACCCCTAGCAGAGCGCATTCAAAATGCAGGAGCGATCTTCCTAGGGCCCTGGTCACCCGAAGCCGTGGGTGACTATCTCGCTGGCCCAAATCACACGTTGCCAACGTGCGGAGCTGCCAAATTCAGTGGAGCGCTGAGTGTCGAAACATTCATGCGCCACACCTCGTTGATTGGCTTCAATCGGGCCGCCCTCGATGCCACTGGATCAGCAGTGCGCCAACTCGCGATGAGTGAAGGACTCCACAGCCATGCAGAGTCCGTGCGTTTACGCCTCAGCTAAGTCTTTTTTCAAGGCTGCGCACACCGGCAACACCCTCAGTGATCTCGCCAACCAGGACTTCATCAACCAGATTGACGAACAAGCCATTTTCGAGAACACCTGGAATGTTGTTGATGGCAAGCTCCAACGCTGCTGGATCAGAAATTCCAGCGTCCATTCGAACATCCAGCACAAGATTGCCCTGATCTGTGACGACGGGCCCAGCCTTGCGTTGAGCCATCCGTAATTCTGCGTCGCCACCCATTGCAGAGAGCTGCTGCTGAACCTGTCGCCATGCTCCTGGGAGCACCTCCACCGGCAAAAGGAAACCAAGATTAAGGCGATCAACAAGTTTGGTGGAATCCACCACGACGACAAAGCGTTCTGCCCGAGCTGCGACGAGTTTTTCCTGCACGTGACAAGCACCACCGCCTTTGATGAGCTGAAAACCTGGATCCACCTCGTCAGCCCCATCAATCGCTAAATCGATTTGCTGGACTGCGTTCAGGCTTAACAACGGAATTTGAAGCTCAGCTGCCATCACTTCCCCTTGAAAGGATGTGGTCACCCCGACGATGTCTTTCAATTCACCGCTGGCAAGCTTTGCTCCCAGTGCCTGGATCATCAGCGCGGCAGTGGAGCCGGAACCAAGCCCAAGCACCATGCCATCCTCGATCTGCTGAACTGCGGCATCCGCAACCGCCTGTTTCATCTGAGTTTGTAGATCTGCCATAGAGCTGCCACAGGGTGGCGAGAACGTAGCAAGGGCCTCAAGCGACACCAGGTAGCGCCAGTGGTTTCACGGCCAGGATGAGTTCACGGCCATTGCGAAGAACATGCAATGACAACGACTCTCCAAGACGAGCGCTATCGACGACTTCCAACAAAAGCTGTGGATCTGAAATGGCTGTCTCTCCAACGGCAATGACCAGATCACCACGACGCAAACCCGCCTGTTCCGCTGGACTTTCAGGAAGAACACTCTGCACTAAGGCGCCGTTGCGCTCCGGCAACTGAACCAAGGCATTTGGATCACGATTGTGCTCTTTGGCAATCCGTGCCGTGAGGGAGATCAGCTGGAGACCGATATATGGATGAACAACTTCTCCCTGATCCACCAGCTGATCAGCAACGTGCTGAGCCAAATTGATCGGAATAGCGAACCCTAAACCGGCCCCAGGTCCAGAGCGAACCAGAGTATTGATGCCAATCACATCACCGGATGCATTGACCAATGGGCCACCTGAATTGCCAGGGTTAATGGCGGCATCGGTCTGAATCAGATCGAGACGCTTATCAGAAAAACCAAGCGTGCTGATGTTGCGGTGAAGACTGCTGACGATGCCAAGTGTCACCGTTCGCTCCAATCCGTAAGGCGTTCCAAGAGCGATGGCCCAATCGCCAACTTCAAGAGCTTCAGAATCACCTAACGGAGCCGCAGGTGGAAACTGAACACCCTTCAGCCGAACCAACGCGAGGTCGGTCACAGGATCTGTCCCGATCACATCACCATCACACTGCTCTCCATCAGCCAAGGTGAGCGAAACGGATTCAACACGATCCACCACATGGGCATTGGTCAGGACCAAACCTCGATCATCGATCAGGACTCCTGACCCTTGCCCCCTCTCCCGTTCCGGTCCTATCGGCAGCTCTCCCAGAAGATCCCTCAACAGTGGATCGATCAATGTGGGGTCAAAGGGCTGTCTCTCCACAGGACGTTCCGTGTCAATCCGAACCACGGAGGGAGCGACGCGACGCACCACGTCAGCGACAAAACTGTGTTCCAGGGCCGCGGCAGGTGGTGCGGCCACAAAAAACGCCAGAACCAAAATCAGCAGGGCTCGCACTGAAAATCAGAGCAGCAAGGGGATTCATTCTGGTCCCGATCTAACGCCGATCGCTTCGAAATATGGGGGAACACTGCTGAACGAGTTTTTGCTGTCTAAAAGGAGACAAAGCAGACATCACGACCTATGGCCGTTCGGATTCTGGGTGTGCTCGGCGCCATTGCTTTGTTAACGGCCTGCGCCAGCACACCCGATGAGGGAACAAAGAGTGACAGCCCATCCAGTGCAGAGCAGGGCAGTAGTGAACTCAAAGCCATCATTTTTGAAAGCAAGCCATTCGCGCAAAAGGAGGGAGAGTCCTACGCAGGCCTGGCTGTTGATGTCCTGGAACACGTCAAGGATGAAGCCGGTCTGACATCAGTGCAGTTCGTTCAACCCAAGAGCATCAACGAAGGATTTGAGGCCATTGCCTCTGGTGAAGCTGACATCGCCTGTGGTGTGGCCTTCAACTGGGACCGAGCCAAGATCGTCAACTACAGCCTTCCCTTTGCCATCGGAGGCACTCGCTTGCTCGCTGGAACAGATGTGGATGGCACACCAGAATCACTGCAAGGACTAACAATCGGCGTCGTTAAGGATTCCGCATCAGCCAAGGTGCTTGCGGACATCGTTCCCGATGCTGAGCTGACCACATTCCAGACCCCAGTTGAGGCCCTTGAGGCACTCAAGGACGACAAGGTGCAGGCCATCGGGGGACCCTCACTGTGGCTCGCCGCCAACAAAGGAGACAGCGGAAAACTGCTTGTTCCTGTTCGTCCTTATGCAAGGAGCGGAATTGGCTGTGTCGTCAAACAGGACAACGGCAAATTGCTGTCCTCCGCAAACATTGCCATCGGCCAGATGATGCAGGCCTATGTCGATGGAGATACCGGATCGCGCGAAATGGTGAACCGTTGGGTCGGCCCAGGCAGCAGCATTGATCTTCCGGAAAGCACCATCAGCGCCCTCTATCGGTTAATGCTCTCGACCACGGCCGAGATCTCAACCAATGTGCAAGATCCAGCTGATCTGGCTGCTGTGGAAGAGAGCGAACCTGAAACGAAAGACCTCAAAACTAACGATCAACAGGATGCCGACAATCCTTCCAATTGATCGCGCGACATTGACCAGACACTCCACCCTTCTTTTCGAAAACCAATGAAGCGTTCTCTTATTGCGTTCCAAGCATTATTGGCGTCAAGCGCCGTGCTTTGTCAGACCGCAGAAGCTGCCTCCACTTACAACACTCCTGAGCAGAACTCAAGCAACCTCGAATCCCGCATTGAGTCCGTTCGCAACGGCGAATGGAGCCAACTCCTGAAAAGTTTTGAGGGCGAGAACATCGCCAAAAGCAAATGGGGCAACGGCGGTGGACATAAATTCAAAAACAGCCGTGGCAGTGGCAAATGGAAAAACGGAAAAGGTGGCAGCAGTTGGAGTAATAGCCGACCCAGTTGGGGGAATGGTGTTTATCGCGGTGGCTGGGCCAACGGTGGTGGCTGGAGAAATGGCAGTGGTGGATTCGTGAACTGGTGATGACAACGTGCACAGACGAGAAGCTCAACCTGAACCGTTTCGGGCCCATCGGTCTTGTGGTGGTTCAATCCACCTCTCTTTGCAATCTGGACTGCTCCTACTGCTACTTACCTGACCGGCAAAAAAGAAGGATTTTCGATCTCGAAATGCTGCCTTTGCTTATGCAGCGGATCCTCGAAAGCCCCTACGCCGGGCCAGAGTTCTCTCTGGTTTGGCATGCCGGTGAACCGCTGACCTTGCCAACACATTGGTACGACGAAGCGACTCAACGCATCCATCAGTCACTCAAACAGTTCAACGCCGAAGACCTGCAATTCAATCAGCACGTTCAAACCAATGCCACTTTGATCAACGATGCTTGGTGCGATTGCTTTCACCGCAATCGCATCGTCGTCGGCATCAGCGTGGACGGGCCAGAGGACATTCACAACGCCCATCGACGTTTCCGCAATGGACGCGGATCCCATGCGCAGGCGATGAAAGGCATTGAAGCTCTACTTCGTCATGATGTTCCCTTTCATTGCATCTCAGTTGTCACCGAAGAAGCGATGGAACAACCGGAGCGCATGTACCAATTCTTCCGCGATAACGGCATCAATGATGTGGGCTTCAATGTGGAAGAACAGGAGGGAATCAACACCACTTCCTCCATGCAAGGCAAGGAGATGGAAGAGAGATACCACGACTTTCTAAGAACGTTTTGGCGTCTAAGTGAACAAGACGGCTATCCGGTCATTCTGCGGGAATTCGACCAAGTCATCAGTCTGATTCAAGGCAATCAGCGCATGACGCAAAACGAGTTAAACAGACCATTTTCAATCCTTAGCGTGGACTGGCAAGGAAATTTCTCAACGTTTGATCCCGAGTTGTTATCAGTTGCTAGCGACCGTTATGGCACATTCAATCTTGGCAATTTACGGGATCTCACGCTGGAGCAATCGATTCATTCCGAGCAATTCCGCCGCTTGATGGATGACATGACCGTCGGAGTTGAGAGATGTCAAAACACATGTGAATACTTTGGCCTCTGCGGAGGCGGGAACGGCAGCAACAAATTTTGGGAACATGGCACCCTCGCGTCCAGCGAAACCCATGCATGCCGCTTCGGAACCCAAATTCCAGTGCAAGTGCTTCTGGAGCGTTTCGAGGAAGGTCCTCCCCTAAAACAACAGGTCACTACTCGCTAATTCTTTTTAACCAACGCCGCAAATTCTTCCGATGCAACCTCAAACCCTTCCATGGATTGGCACAGTTCTGACCGCTGCCTTTCTCACTCCAACTGCTGTTCAGGCTGGATCCTGCAAATTTCTCATGCCTCTGGGAGGCAATGGCACTGGCCCTGAAGCCCATATCGTGAAGAAACGGGTTGAGAGACCGAAAGGCCTCATCGGCAGTGCATTAGGTCGCACCAACTGGAATACCGATTTCGTGGTGGATCAGCCTTATCGGAGCTTCAAGCTGTTTTTCACGGCGGACTCGACGGATGCGGATCCTGGTGCCTACCCAATTCAGGCCTACCTCAAATTCGCTGATGGGGGTTCGATGAAGGTCGTGGACGACATGATGAAACCCCCTACTGGTACAGGGGCCAGATTCGGACCATTCACGCCACCAGTCGGCAAGGGAGTCAGCCAGGTGAACTTCAAAGTGGGTGCTAACAACGATCCGAAGGCCACTGGCTTTAGTTATCGGATTTCAGTTCAAGGCTGCCATTGAAAACGGCTGTGTCCTGTTTGCAGACCCAGATATTCATTTGAATCTCTGGGTTCAACATTGTTCTCGCCAGCGATCTTGGCCAACAAGGCATCTGGCATGGAAGCAAGCACTTCCATGGTCGGATACATTGATCGGGTGTCCGGCGGGCATCTCCTTCGGGGGACAGGTCACAACTCAAATGCCAGTCGGGCAGCGTCCGACCCCTATGAGCATTGCCCCATCCACTTCTCCCTCAGCTCGAAGCGCTTGCCACATCGGTGGCGACAGGCCAAGGGCTTGAAGTTTGTGGCATCCATATGCTCACCCATATGCACCCAATGACTGTTGAGGTCCAAATCCGTCACAGCAGCGGTGATGATGTGAATCTGGACGATTGCGCAAGCTTCAGCAGCATTCTTGGCGATGCCATTGAATCGTCATCCCTCCTAACCGAGGCTTATGTTCTTGAAATCAGTAGTCCCGGCATCGGGGAACAACTGAACAGCGATCGTGACTTTCAAACTTTCCGTGGTTTTCCTGTGGAAGTTCATCACCGCGATCCAAGCAACGCCGAGCATCGCCTGGAGGGTCTGCTTTTGGAGCGCAATGACGACGCACTCCAGATCAACATGCGCGGGCGCATCAAACGCATCCCTCGCGATCGGGTCATTGGTGTTCGTCTGATCACACCCGGTCAATAACCGAACTGCTCGTCCTCTTCCCAAACTGATTCGATGGCCCTCGTTCTTCTTCCCGGTCTTAGCAGCCTGATCGATGACATCAGCGAAGAGAAGAAATTACCGCCTCAAGTGGTGGAGGCTGCCTTAAGAGAAGCCCTATTGAAGGGCTACGAACGTTATCGACGCACCCTTTATCTGGGTATTACTGAAGACCCTTTCGATGAGGAATATTTCAGCAATTTTGATGTTGGTCTAGATCTAGAAGAAGAGGGATATCGGGTGTTGGCCAGCAAAATCATTGTTGACGAAGTCGAGAGCGAAGACCATCAAATCGCACTAGCTGAAGTGATGCAGGTCGCCGAAGACGCGCAAGCGGGAGACACAGTTGTTCTTGACGTAACCCCGGAAAAGGAGGATTTCGGCCGGATGGCAGCGGCCACAACCAAACAAGTTTTGGCCCAGAAATTGCGCGATCAGCAGCGCCGCATGATTCAGGAAGAATTCGCTGATCTCGAAGATCCGGTTCTCACCGCCAGAGTCATTCGTTTCGAGCGACAGTCCGTAATCATGGCCGTGAGTTCCGGATTAGGCCGACCGGAAGTCGAGGCTGAGCTGCCGCGCAGGGATCAACTCCCCAACGACAATTATCGAGCAAATGCCACATTCAAAGTCTTCTTAAAGGAGGTCAGCGAAGTCCCTCGACGCGGTCCCCAATTGTTCGTTAGCCGCTCTAACGCAGGCCTTGTTGTTTATCTTTTTGAGAACGAAGTCCCAGAGATCCAAGAAGGATCTGTCCGCATTGTCGCTGTTGCCCGCGAAGCAAATCCACCATCGCGCTCCGTTGGCCCTCGCACCAAGGTTGCCGTCGACAGCATTGAACGGGAGGTTGATCCAGTTGGTGCCTGCATCGGTGCTCGAGGCTCCCGTATTCAGCAGGTCGTTAATGAACTTCGTGGTGAAAAAATCGATGTCATTCGCTGGTCGCCTGATCCCAGCCAATACATCGCCAATTCTCTCAGTCCTGCCCGCGTTGAGGTTGTGAGATTGGTCGACCCTGTTGGTCAGCACGCCCATGTGCTTGTTCCACCAGATCAGCTAAGTCTTGCCATTGGTCGTGAGGGGCAAAACGTGAGATTGGCAGCACGTCTCACCGGATGGAAAATTGATATCAAAAATTCAACCGAGTACGACCAAGCGACTGAGGATGCAGTTGTTGCCGAACTGATTTCACAAAGAGAACAAGAGGAAGCACTGCAACAAGAAGCCGAAGAAAGGCTTGCAGCCGAACAGGCTGCACGGGCTGAAGAAGATGCGCGTCTCCGTGAGCTTTATCCGCTACCCGAGGATGAAGAGGACTACATCGAGGAAGGGATTCCAGAGGAAGAAGGCCTTGATCCTGCAGCGACTGTTACAACTGAAGAGCAGGAGTTAGAGGTCGAAGAGGACGATCCCTCGCCCCCCCCCACATCAGATGACGCCATGACAGAGACCGCCAGCACGGAAGCAGACTCCTCTAATGAGCCGAGCCTTGATCCAGACGATCCCCAGGGAACCCGGTGACACAACGAGCCATCCTTCGTCGTTGCGTGGCCTGTCGCCAGCTTCTGGACCGCAGCCTGCTCTGGCGTGTGGTTCGCGACCACAAGGATGGAGTCCTCCTCGATAAGGGCATGGGGCGATCGGCTTACCTGTGCACGAAGGAGACTTGTATGGAGGAAGCACTCCGCCGCAAACGTCTACAGAAAGCCCTGCGTTGTCAGGTGCCTGATTCGATTCTTGCGGAGCTGCAAGAGCGGGTCTGTCGAGAGGCAGATGAATCCGCTGAGGCAAACTGAACATTGGCCCCGTTTTACGTGTGGCCACCGCGGCACACCGTGCCCGGCCCGACCGGAGACCCCATCTGAATGACAAGCAGCGGCAAAGTCAGAATTTACGAGCTGTCCAAGGACCTTGGTCTTGAGAACAAGGACGTATTGGATGCCGCCGAAAAGCTTTCCATCGCCGTCAAGAGCCACAGCAGCTCGATCAGTGACGACGAGGCCGGTCGAATCCGACATCTGCTGGGTCAGGGATCTGGTTCCTCCAGATCAACAAGGGCAGAAGCCAAACCGACGCCTGGTAAAGCCATCCTTTCGGTGAAGAAAGCAGCAGCACCTGCCCCAGCCGGTGCCAAACGACCGACGGCGACAGCAGCCACTCCAGAGGCAGCCAAACCTGTTGAGCCGAAATCGATTTCGGCGAAACCAAAACTTGCCAAACCAGCCGCAGCTCCGATTAAGCCGGCTTCGGCCAAGCCGGTTTCTGCTCAAGCGGGGGCGATCAAGCCAAGCCCTGTCAAGCCGGTAGCGGCTCAAGCCACTCCGGTGAAGCCTGCACCAGTGAAACCTGTTGCCGCCAAACCTGAGATCATCAAACCGGTGGCGGCCAAACCCGTCGCGGCGAAAACTGCGGTGATCAAGCCAAGCGGCGATCTACCGACGGCACCATCACGCCCTTCGCCACCGAGCCCGGCAGCCCAAGCACCACCATCGAGACCGGTGGCAGCTCCAGTCAAAACCAGCCCGGCCAAACCGAACCCAGAAAAAACCGCGCCAGAACGCCCCTCAGCTCGATCAGCCGCCCCGGCGCCTCGCCCGGCAAGTCCAGCCAAACCGACTCCCCGTCCACAAGTGGTGGGCAAGCCAGCTCCGGCTCAGTCCTCGGTTAATCGTCCCCCCCAGCCAGCCAAACCGTCGGGCCCAGGTCCAAGACCTGGAGCGACTTCTGCTGCAGCAAAACCAGCGCCAGCGCGTCCGGCACCGACCCGACCAACGCCCCGACCTGCCTCACCAAACCGCCCAACACCAGGGCAAGAGCAAGGGAAAAAACCCCAAATCGTGGCCAGGCCAGGTCAGGGCACGTCTCAGCGACCTGGTGCCCCTGCACGAGCCGGTGCCCCTGCTCGCCCAGGTGCCCCTTCAAGACCTGGTGCTCCCACCCGCGGCAACAGTCCCACCCGCCCCACTCCACGGCCGGAGTTGGTGGGCAAACCCCAACCACGTCGTCCTTCCGCTGGCGGTCCTAGTGGCGGCCAGCGACCAGGCACCGGAGTTCCCTCCAGGCCCGGCAGTCCCTCCCGGCCTGGGGCTCCACAACGTCAAGGCCGACCAACTGCAGCGGGTGGGCGCCCGGGATCCCCCCCTCGCAGTGGTGGGAACACACTGGAATTGGTCGGCAAACCCATCCGTCGAGATGGCAGCAGTACTGGTGGCGGAAGCCAACGCCCCCCCGGACAACGCCCCAATCCTCCAACCCGGCCTGGCATGCCCAGTGGCATGCGCAAACCGGTGGCTCCCGGTGAGCTCATGCAGCTGCAGAAGCCCGTGGGGCGTCCAGTTGCTCCCCCACCGCGCCGTCCTGAAGCACCAAACAAACCTGCAGGGAGCCCGGAGGCAACGCCTCCTGTTGCACGCCCCACAGCCCCAGCTCCACCGCGTCGCCCCGGCTTCCGCCCAGGGGCCGGCCCCGGTGGTCAACGCCGACCCGGACGCCCCGATTGGGATGACAGCGCCAAGCTCGAAGCATTGCGCAGTCGGTCACCGCAAAAACAACGGCAGAAAGTTCACATCATTGGTGAAAACGATGATGCGCTGACCGCAGAAACCGGAGGCTTTGCTGGCGAACAGCAGGCGATGGTTTTATCCGCCAGCCTGGCTCGCCCGGCCAAACCCAAAGGTCAACAGCGCACCGCGCCAAAGCCAATGGCGGCGATGCGGAAGCGCAAAAAGGAGACGACCCGTCAACGTCAACGTCGCCGGGCCATGGAACTGCGTGCCGCCCGCGAAGCCAAGCAAGTCCGGCCCGAGATGCTCGTTGTTCCGGAGGACAACCTCACGGTTCAGGAGCTTGCCGACATGCTGAGCGTCGAAAGTTCCGAAATCATCAAATCCCTGTTCTTTAAAGGGATTATTGCGACGGTCACCCAGACCCTGGACATGCCGACGATCGAGACGGTCGCCCAAGAGTTCGGCGTTCCTGTTCTCCAAGACGACGTCGAGGAAGCAGCCAAGAAGACCGTCGAAATGATCGAGGACAAGGACCTCAAGCACTTGATCCGACGTCCGCCTGTCGTGACGGTCATGGGCCATGTCGACCACGGCAAGACCAGTCTCCTCGATGCAATTCGACAAGCACGAGTTGCTGCAGGGGAAGCCGGCGGCATTACCCAACACATCGGTGCGTATCAGGTTGAGATCGAACACAACGAAGAAGCCCGCAAGCTCACGTTCCTGGACACACCCGGGCACGAAGCCTTCACAGCGATGCGAGCCCGCGGAACCAAAGTCACCGACGTTGCCGTTCTTGTCGTCGCGGCCGATGACGGCGTTCGTCCACAAACGCTCGAGGCGATTAGCCATGCCCGGGCCGCTGAAGTCCCCATCGTTGTGGCGATCAACAAGATCGACAAAGAGGGGGCATCCGCAGATCGGGTCAAGCAAGAGCTGTCCGAGCAGAACCTTCTGGCCGAAGAATGGGGAGGCGATGTGGTGATGGTGCCGGTGAGCGCCATCAAGGGGGAAAACATCGACAAGCTCTTGGAGATGATCCTGCTGGTCACAGAGGTGGAAGACCTCCAGGCCAATCCCGATCGTCTCGCGCGAGGAACAGTGATCGAAGCGCACCTGGACAAGGCCAAAGGTCCAGTGGCGACCCTGTTGGTGCAGAACGGCACGCTCAAAACCGGTGATGTCGTTGCCGCCGGCCCCGTCCTCGGCAAAGTGCGCGCCATGGTGGATGACCATGGACATCGAATCAAGGCCGCCGGCCCTTCCTATGCCGTAGAAGCTCTTGGCTTCAGTGAAGTTCCTACTGCTGGAGATGAGTTCGAAGTTTATCCAGACGAGAAATCAGCCCGTTCAGTCGTCGGTGATCGTGCATCTGATGCCCGAGCAACACGTCTAGCCCAGCAGATGGCCTCTCGTCGCGTCTCTCTGACCGCGATGTCTGGCCAGGCCAGCGAAGGCGAACTCAAGGAACTCAACTTGATCCTCAAAGCAGATGTTCAAGGAAGCGTTGAAGCCATTCTCGGATCTCTGGAACAGTTGCCCAAAGATGAAGTCCAGGTGAGGGTTCTGCTCTCCGCACCAGGTGAAATCACCGAAACGGATGTCGACTTAGCGGCAGCCTCCGGTGCCGTCATCGTTGGATTCAATACATCCATGGCCTCCGGTGCCAGAAAAGCGGCAGATGCCACGGGTGTGGATGTCCGTGATTACGACGTCATCTACAAATTGCTCGAGGACATCCAGATGGCCATGGAAGGCCTTCTGGAACCCGAGTTGGTGGAAGAGGCCCTCGGCGAAGCCGAAGTTCGGGCTGTCTTCACCATCGGCAAGAGCGCCGTCGCAGGCTGTTACGTCACGACAGGAAAACTGCAACGCAATTGCAGGGTGCGAGTGCGACGCGGGAAGGAAGTGGTGTTCGAAGGAGATCTCGACTCCTTACGCCGCAACAAGGATGACGTCAAAGAGGTCGCAACCGGCTTCGAATGCGGCATTGGTTGCGACCGCTTCGCCAACTGGGAGGAAGGCGACATGATCGAAGGCTTCCGGATGGTGACCCAGCGACGCAAACTCACCACCTAACCATTAGCTCTACCGTGACATCCCGCAGCGAACCTCTGCTTTGGATTCAGTGCCTAGCCATTGGCGCGATTCCATTGGAGCTTCTGCTGATCAAATTGTTGCTTGCCGGTGCAGATCCAGGCCCTGTACCCAGTCTGGAACGGGTACTCACTTGGGGAGTTGGTGTTGTCGTGCCTGCAATTGGTCTCTGGCGACGCCCAGCGGACTGGGGCTCGTTGCTGCTGATTCGACTACCAACGTTGAGCCGCAGTCGGGAACGGCAACTGTTAAGCATGAGACAGGGAGGCATGCTCTCAATCGCTTCCTTAAGCACAGCAATGGTTCTGCTGTTGCTCGCGATGTGGTGGCTCGATCATTCCGCTGTTTTGATCAGTGAGTTTTCCCCTCTAGGGAACCAATCCAGACTGGGGGCTCTGCTGCTCACCGTCCCCCTTCTCGCCTTGATGGTCTGGCAGAGCCAGCAATTGGGGCAAGCATTCTGGTGGCTCCTCTTTCCAGCCCATCTCGAACCCGATGCTGAAGAGAGGTTCGATGCTGTTCGTTTACAGAAGGAACGCTCGAGCTTTGGACTACAACTTCTGAATCTGCAACAACTCGAATGGCCTGTCCCTGCAACAACACAGCCACAGCCACCGGCACCTGAACCATCCCCTACGACGACAGAGCACCAAACGGCCAAATCAAACTCAGCTCGAACGTCCCCGATCGACCCAGAGCAACAAACCGAAGAGAATGAGAGCACCGCCCTGAATACCGAGATCGGAGAGCTCGACGAGTCCTCCAGCGGAGGCGCGAAAAGCCATGGTGAAAAGGCCGAGACCAGCGGAAGCAAAGAGAGCGAACCAAAGAGCACGCCGGAGCCCACGCCAGGGAGTTTGTGATTCTTGAATCAAGCGACGGCGTAGCTCTGGATCGAGATTGGACTGACGCTGTTCGGAGTCGGACAATTGAGTCGGATCCTGTGGATATGAATGTTAAATTCTTTTGAGTGCCGATGTAGCTCAGCTGGTAGAGCAACGCTTTCGTAAAGCGTGGGTCGCGTGTTCAAGTCACGTCATCGGCTTCAGCTCAGATTGAGGAGTGTTGAAGAAACACTTCATCGCGATGCGACATCCATTTCACCACCTCAAAAGCCAGAACGGAGAATCATGGATGGGTCTAATCGATGGCGTTTATGCCATCGCAATGACACTGATTGCGATAGAACTTCCCCAGCTTTTTAAAAACATTATCACCATACCAGCAACAAAGCTAGGCATTAGCGATATAATTATTTTAGCAGCACACGAAACAGTTGCCTATGCAGCCACATTTTTAATCCTTTACGAACTCTGGGTCATGCATAAATCCATCCTGATATTAGGCGGCTTAAAAAGACAAATCCAAAGCTTACTTAATGGCGCAATCCTTGCGTTTACATGCCTCGGCGCAGGAATCATTATCTTCACTTTAAACGAAAAAACAGAGTCTGCCATTCACAAAATCAAAGACATTTCCTCACACTTCCAACCACTTTCTGGCTGGTGCGACATCCATAGCACGTACACATTGAGCATCTTCATCACCATCGCCATCATGTTTCTACTGATGGCACAAATGGCTCGAAGCAGCATCGAGCATACCAACTCGGTCGAAATGAGAATGCTTGCGAGAAGCGCCCAATACAAGGGGTATTTCTTTACTGGTTGCATAATACTTTGGGCACCCCTTTTATTTGGAAAATCTCTACAGATCCCTCCAACATTACCAGTCTTAGTATTCTTCATCGCAAGCTTCGGCCAAGAAGCAATTTTCCATTGGCTGAACAAATTTAGATCAAACAGCTAAACATTGATTTTCACCTTGACACTAAGCTTGCAAATCAACACAAATCATGCAGACAAACTATTCTTCAAACTCTAGAAAAGGATGACCGACACCTCCTAAAAAGACAGGCCAATCGTTCTCCAACTGTTCAGTCAAAATCCTCGGCCTGCCAATCCCCCTAGAACCAAACATTCTTCACGACGAGACCAGCACAGAAGAGTTAACGATGTATCACACACGGAACTTGAAACACGACAAACAAGGCGCCATTCAATACATCAACCAAAAGTTGGATTGACGCAAAGTTGATTCTTAGGGGAGCGATCGCCTAACAATAAGATCAGATCCAATCAATGCCCAATTCATCATCCAAAATGGCACCACTGGTTCCGCACTCTTGGCGCCATGGCGTTGCATTTTTGTTGGTCACAACAACCGATCGAACCGATATGTCACGACCCTCACCACAGCCGTCCTTACACGCGTCATTCTCTGCGGACTGGTGCTGATGCCGAGGATTGATTCCGCAGCCCTACGGATCGGCTCAGCCATCAGCGGCCTGCTGATGGTGCTTTTCCTCGTTTTGCATCTCGTCGGCCTGGTTCCAGCCCTCCTGGCACCAAAAGTGTTTGAGTCTTATGCCATCAGCCTGCACAGGGCTCCTTGGCTTCCGCTGCTTGAAATTGGCCTAACGACCATCGCTTTGCTGCATTTGGTGCTGACTCTCGTCAAAACCATGGCGAACCAGCGAGCCGGAAACATGGCTCAGCTGCGCAGCCGTCGGCTGGCCCCCATCGCTTCACTGGCATCACGAAGCAAAGTTGCGGCCGGGCTGATCACGTTGGCATTTTTGATGGTCCACCTCCAACAGTTGCGCTGGCCACGTCCGGCTGAAGGGGCCGAGCGCGCTGCTGTTCAGGCCGTTTTGCACCAGCCCGCGTCCGCCGCTCTGTATGGCGCAGCCGCATTGGCCATCGGCTTCCATCTCTTGCACGGCGTCGAGGCGGCTCACCGCAGCCTTGGCTGGTTGACACCGATGAACAGCACCACCATTCGCAACGGTGGTCGCCTTTTGGCCACTGTGCTCGCTGGCGGATTCCTCATCCTCAGCCTCACTTTTTCACTGGGGAACGCCTGATGGGTGCCTTTCCGCAACCACGCCTGCCGAGCGGACCGATCGCCGATGCCTGGCGCCGTACCAAGGAAGGACTGCCGCTGATCAGCCCGCTACGCAAAGGGCAGATCGAGGTGCTGGTGGTAGGCACCGGCCTGGCCGGGGCCTCAGCGGCCGCAACTTTGGCGCAACAGGGGTATCGCGTGACAGTGCTCAGCTTTCATGACAGCCCTAGGCGGGCCCACTCGGTGGCAGCCCAGGGCGGAATCAATGCCGCCCGACCTGTCGCCGTGGATGGCGACAGCGTTAGCCGCCTGTTCGCCGACACACTCAAGGGTGGTGACTTCCGCGCCCGAGAAGCCGGCTGTCAACGATTGGCGGAGATCAGTAGCGGCATCATCGACCAGTGCGTCGCCCAGGGGGTGCCGTTCGCCCGTGAATACGGTGGCAGCCTGGCCACGCGCAGCTTTGGGGGCGCCCTGGTCAGCCGCACCTTTTACGCTCGCGGTCAAACGGGACAACAGTTGCTGTACGGCGCCTATCAAGCCCTGATGCGCCAGGTGGAGCTGGGGCGGGTGCGACTGCTCAGCCGCCGTGATGTGCTCGAGCTGATCACGGTGAACGGCGTCGCCCGCGGCGTGGTGGCCCGCCACTTACTCAACGGAGCGCTGGAAGTGCACACCGCCCGCACGGTGTTGCTCTGCACTGGTGGTTACAGCAACGTCTACTTTCTATCGACGAATGCGCTCAAATCAAACACCAGCGCCATCTGGCGGGCGCACCGCAAGGGAGCGCTATTCGCCAACCCCTGTTTCACCCAAATCCACCCCACCTGCATCCCCAGCGGTGATGCCTTCCAGAGCAAGCTGACGCTGATGAGTGAGAGCCTGCGCAACGACGGCAGGATTTGGTTGCCGAAGCAATCCGGCGACACCCGGCCCGCGGAGGAGATCCCTGAGGACGAACGGGATTACTTCCTCGAGCGAATGTATCCCACTTACGGCAACATGACTCCTCGAGATGTGGCTTCACGCCGGGCGCGTGAACTCTGCAATGCCGGACGCGGCGTGGGTCCTGGAGGTCGTTCCGTTTACCTCGATCTCAACGATGCGATCAAGACAGAGGGCAAGAACGCCATAGCGGCCCGTTACGGCAACCTGATGACGATGTATGAGCGGATCAGTGGCGACGATCCCTACCGCAAGCCGATGCGGATCTATCCAGCTCCCCACTACACGATGGGCGGCCTATGGGTCGATTACCAGCTGATGAGCACGGTCCCAGGGCTGTTTGTGCTGGGAGAAGCGAACTACTCCGAACACGGCGCCAATCGCCTTGGAGCTAGCGCCTTGATGCAGGGTTTGGCAGACGGCTATTTCATCGCTCCCGCCACAGTCACCGCATGGCTGGCTGGCACGCCAGCCGAGGCGATCAGTGCCGACCATCCAGACTGCCGCGAGGCCCTCAACAGCTGCAAACATCGCATTGATGCCCTTCTGAACAACGACGGCAGCACCCCAGTGGACAGCTTTCATCGGGAGCTGGGCTCGATGATGATCGATCGCTGCGGCATCAGCCGAGATGCCAACGGACTGCGCGACGGCATGGACCAGGTGGCAGCCCTGGAGCAGCGCTTCCACGCGGAGGTGCGAGTGCCCGGTGACGCCAACAGCCCCAACGCTGAACTGGAGAAGGCACTCAGGCTGAGTGATTTCTTCGGACTGGCGCAACTGATGCTGCGAGATGCTTTGGCCCGCGAGGAATCCTGTGGTGCCCATTTCCGCGAGGAACACCAAACCGCGGACGGAGAAGCGCTGAGAGATGACGACAACTTCGCCCACATCGCCGCCTGGGAGCACAACGGCAACGACGAACCCATTCGCCACGCCGAACCACTTCAATTCACGGCACTACAGCCCAGCACCAGGAGTTACCGATGAACGTGACCCTGCGCATCTGGCGACAGAAAGCCAGCAACCAACCTGGCGCTTATGAGAGCCATGTGCTGGATAACGTCTCTCCCGACCTCTCACTGCTCGAGGCGCTGGACCAGCTGAACGAACAGTTGATCAGCGCCGGAGAACGGCCCGTGAGCTTCGAACACGATTGCCGTGAAGGGATCTGCGGCAGCTGTGGCTTCCTAGTCAACGGTCAGGCCCATGGCCCGCGTGCCGCCACATCGGTATGTCAGCTCTACCTACGGGAATTCCACGATGGAGCGGAGCTGACACTGGAACCCTGGCGTGCCCGGGCCTTCCCGCCAATCCAAGACCTGATGGTGGACCGGTCCGCCTTTGATCGGCTGATCGCCGCTGGCGGCTACTGCTCCACCGGCACGGGTCAAGCACCTGATGGCAATGCTTTGCCTGTGGGGCGAGAGCAAGCCACCAGCGCTTTTAACACCGCCACTTGCATTGGCTGCGGAGCCTGTGTGGCCAGCTGCCGCAATGCCTCTGCCAGCCTGTTCGTTGCAGCAAAACTGGCTCATTTGGGCCAATTACCCCAAGGCCAACCGGAGCGGGCGAGCCGAGCCCAAGTGATGCAAGAACGCATGACAGCAGAAGGATTTGGCAGCTGCAGCAGCAACCTGGAATGCGAAGCGGTCTGCCCCCAAGAGATCTCAGCCGACTGGATCAGCTGGATGTACAGAGAGAAAAGACGCTAAACCCAGGCAGTGAAAGACATGTACCTCAGCAATGCTTATGTCGTTACCCAACATGTTTTCTAACATGGTCAGAAGACGACCTCAGCCATCAAGCCCCCTTTAACTGGTAAGGACCCTGTTCTGCCGGCCAAGGACTTGCTGCAGGAGCTTCATACGTACGTAGATCAGCCCTGTGTCCATTAAGCCCGGACGTATACCCAAAATAATGGGCGGATCTATACAGAGAAAAGTGAACCACCTGTCTTGCAGAGAGAAGCGTTCACAATCAACTCAACATGTCTTACGGCCGTGTTTAGGAATCTTGCAGCGGCAATTAGTTAATGCACACAAAATCTTATGACTAAGCCTAATGAACATGATCACGAACTTGAACTAATCAGAAGAGGAAGGATGAAAATGATAAGGGATATAGAGAATAAGCAAACAAAGGAGTATTACTCACAAACAACAAGTGGGCGCTATACGCTG